>Ga0302231_10000669_pt1 | contig 24177 bp, 17 predicted proteins | sample II_Palsa_N2_2_FD_193522 | JGI IMG/M metagenome (GOLD analysis project Ga0302231, IMG submission 193522) | Peat permafrost microbial communities from Stordalen Mire near Abisko, Sweden - II_Palsa_N2_2 | ecosystem: Environmental > Terrestrial > Soil > Palsa > Peat permafrost | place: Sweden...
GGTGATCGAGATTCGCATGCCGCAGGAAGCGAGCACACCTGGCGCAACCTTGGAACAGATTCGGGAGCAGGGGCGCAAGCTAAGAGGTGAAGGGGAATAGTTGACGCACGGACGGCCTTGTCGGCGGAGCGGGGCCGCTCGACGCGCTCGCGACGACTGGCCGCTAGGCGGAGATCACAGCTAACGCGCCGAGCTCCTTCATCAAAGCCGGTTTGCGCGCCTCGATCACATCCGCCTGAATCTGATAGATCACCGACTTGATCACTTCTGTTTGGTTCATCGCCGTATCCTCAGTCAGCGTCTTGATGTCTTCGGCGATGCGCGGCGTCACCTTCATGGAAAGGCGCCTACGCGCGGCTCCGCGCTGCTCCTTGAAGCGCGCCACGGCCGAACGATGCGCCTTCATCAAGCGCTCCCGGGGGTACTCGCCGGAGGCAAAGCGATGCAGGTACAAGATCATTAGAACCTTGCGAAACTCGGTTGAGCTCGCGCTATCGATTGTGTACGCGGCAAGGTCAAGCATATCGAGATAAATGGCGGGCAACTGGGCCTCGATGGCCTTCACTTCCTTCTGACGGGTTTCGCGAATAGCCGGCGTGGACTGCGCCGGGATTGCGACCACTTGATCGCACAGGTCGCAGACCGAGACGAGGATGTCCTTCACCTCGCCTTTGCCATCACTGAACGGCACATTGCGCCGTGCAAAGGTCGAACTCACGAGCTGCTGGCAGCTGTGACAGATCGCCTTGCTCTTCTCCCCTTCTTCATACAGTTTTGTGTTCATGGTTCTGCTCACTGGTGAACGCTTATAAACATGGTGTCTGGATCGCCGACGAAGTAAAACTTCACGTACCAGCCACCTGACGCGATGACATGAACATCGATCGACGCGAACCTGTGATGCGGCGACGATACGTACTCTGTGTCATCGCTCTTGACGATGACGCGTTCCACGAACTGCGGCGTCACTTCCCCCATGGCAAGGAGATTTTTGACATCGACGTTGCGACGCGACTCATGCTGAAACCTGCCGGACCTAAGCGCGGCAACGACCGCCTGCTTAACCTCGCAATATTTAACTGGTATCGTCAAAAGCACCCCCGAATTATACGACGTTTATCGTATGAAATGTCAATGTGACCGATTTCATACACCATCGCAATTGTTGAGGACTTTTGATCGACCGACGAGTCATCCGAATGGCCAACCGTGGAGAGACGAACCGGCGAAACAACTGCATGAACGAGGCGCCGGCGCAGGGGGCAGTTATGCCCGACGGCGGAGCGCGCAGCGCGACGCTGGAGCGGACGAGTGCTGTGTCACTGACGGATGTGTTGCGAGGGCAGGTCTCGTGCGCGGACCACTCTGGCTTCAGGCCAGTGGTAGACCCCTACGGGCTAGCGGTGTGAAGCCCGCTTTCTTTGCTTACTTTCTTTGCGGCGACGACCCGAAGGTAGTCCCTGTGGGACAAAGAAAGTAAGTGCCGCCCCGCACAGGGGCAACGCAAGCAAACCACTAAGAATGCAAGGAAAGGCCAAAGCAAAAAAAGAAAGCCCCACGAGTCAGAAGACCCGCAGGGCATAAACAACCAAGCCAACCATCGAACACTTGCAGAGCAACTAGAAAACTAAACCACCCTCAAGCGCCGCAAGGCAAAAAAAACTTACTTTCCGCCCACGCTCTGCAAAGTCGTCCACTTCCCATCAACAACCTTATACAGCGTGATCCCACCATTCTTAAGATCACCCTTACCGTCATATTCAAGATGAGCCGCAGTCACAGCCGGCATATCCGTCTTGGCGAGGAACGGCAAATACTTAGCCGGATCGGTAGAGTTAGCCTTCTTCATAGCAGCGAACATAGCCTTAGCACCGTCATAGGCATACGGCGAGTACGTCTGCACATCCTCATTGAAGCGCTTCTTATACTTGGCGATATAGTCAGCACCACCAGGCATCTGATCAAGCGGCAACCCAGCGAGCGAAGCAACCGTCCCATTAGCCGCATCACCAGCGAGCGACAGGAACGTCGGCGTATGAACCATCTCGCCGCCCATGAGTGGAGCCTTGACACCAAGCTCCCTCATCTGCTTGACCATCGGCGCAGCTTGCGAATCCGCACCACCGTAATAGATCAGATCCGGATTAACCGACTTCAACTTGGTCAAAATCGACTTGAAGTCAACAGCCTTGTCATTCGTGAACTCACGATCAACGATCGCGCCACCTGACGCCTTGGCTGCCTTCTCGAACTGGTCAGCCAGACCCTGCCCATAAGCCGTGCGGTCGTCCACGATCGCAATCTTCTTCATGCCAAGATTCTTCACCGCGAACGTCCCGGCAACCGAACCTTGCTGCGTATCGGACGTCATCATCCGGAACGTCGTCTTGAAGCCTTGTTGCGTGTACTCAGGCGCCGTCGCCATCGCGATTTCGGGAATGCCCGCATTCGCGTAGATGCGCGAAGCCGGGATCGTCGTGCCCGAGTTGAAGTGGCCGAGCATGCCCTTGATGCCGTCGTCCACCAGCTTCTGCGCAACGGTCGTGCCGGTGCGCGGGTCGGCCTGGTCATCCGCCGAGTCGAGCACGAAGTGCACCGGCTTGCCACCGATCACCGGCTTGCTTGCGTTTTCTTCTTCCACAGCCAGCGTGATGCCGTTCTGGAAGTCCGCACCGTAGTGAGCCTGTGCGCCCGTCATCGGGCCGGCAAAACCGACCTTCACGTCTTCGACCTGCTGTGCGTGTGCCGTCCCCGCCAGCGACATGGCTGCGACGAGCGCAGCGCCTGCCAGCTGTTTCATCTTGTGTTGCATAGCTTCTCCTTGGTACCAGGTGTGAGTGGAGCGGTTTCGGGGTCACCGTACCGCTTCCGTTTAATTGAATCGACCGTTAAAGGTTCGCTCAACCGATCGTCATCAAATTCGCATTGCCGCCTGCCGCTGCGGTGTTCACGCTGACCGAACGTTCCGTCAGCAGACGTTCGAGCGCGTAGTCCTCTTCGCCGCTTTCCAGCGCGCGTGCCGCTACGCCCTGCACCGAAACAATCGGACCCGCTCGCTTGGCCACTTCCTTCACCAGCGCGAGCAGCTCGTCGCTGTCGCCTTCGAACAGCACGGCGTCGAACGGCGTATCGGCGCTCTTCTTTACGCTTGCATACGGCTTGAGGGCCGCAGGCAGCACCGATACCAGTTGCTCGCCCGCAGCGCCGTCGAACAGCGCGCGGTTGCCAGTGGCAAGCGCGGCAGCAAACTGCACGCGTGCACCGCTCGCCGTCGATGCCACGCACAACACCGTGCCGCGCGCGCCGAGCGTGTAGGTGTTGCGCTCGCCGGTCGGACCGGGCAGCACCGCCGTGGCCCCCGCCAAACCCTGCGACAGGTAGCCGTCGCAACGCGCCGCCAGCGACGCCTGGCGCTCGTTGATCAGCCAGTCACGCAGCGCTGTCAGCGCCGAGGACGGATTGTCGCTGTTTTCCATCGCCTGCGGGGCGTCGGCGATCAGCGCCTGCGCCAGCGTTTTCGGCAGACCCGGCGGCCGAGTCGCCAGCAGACGCTGCAGATAAAGCGCGCCGCCTGCCTTGGGACCCGTGCCCGACAGCCCTTCGCCGCCGAACGGCTGCACGCCGACCACCGCGCCCACTACATTGCGGTTCACGTAGATGTTGCCCACATGCGCGCGGCTGATCACATGTGCGATCGTTTCGTCGATACGCGTGTGGATGCCAAGCGTCAGGCCGTAACCGGTTGCGCGGATCTGTTCGAGCAGCTTGTCGAGCGCGCTGCGGCGATATCGCACCACATGCAGCACTGGGCCGAACACTTCGCGCTTCAGTTCGTCGATGCTGTCGAGTTCGATCAGCGTAGGCGGCACGAAGGTACCTTGTGCGCCGCCTTCCGGCATCGGCAGTTGCACGACCTTGCGGCCCTTCTCGCGCATCGCCGCAACGTGCGCGTCGATACCGCGCTTCGCTTCCACGTCGATCACTGGACCGACATCGATCGACAGACGATCCGGGTTGCCCACCGCGAGCTCGCGCATCGCGCCGGTCAGCATTTCCAGCGTGCGATCGGCGACATCATCCTGCAGACAAAGAACGCGCAGCGCGGAACAGCGTTGACCGGCCGAGTCGAACGCCGAGTTCAGCACGTCCGCCACCACCTGCTCGGCGAGCGCCGACGAATCGACGATCATCGCGTTCTGGCCGCCCGTTTCCGCGATCAGCGGAATCGGCTTGCCGTCCGCATCCAGACGGCTCGACAGCGTCCTGTTGATCAGGCGCGCGACTTCGGTCGAACCGGTAAACATCACCGCCCGCGTGCGGGCATCGGCTACCAGCGCTGCGCCCACGGTTTCGCCGTCACCCGGCAGCAGTTGCACCGCGCCTGCCGGCACACCGGCTTCGCGCAGAATACGCACAGCTTGCGCCGCAATCAGCGGAGTCTGCTCAGCCGGCTTCGCCAGCACCGTATTGCCAGCCGCCAATGCAGCCGCAACCTGACCCATGAAAATCGCCAGCGGGAAATTCCACGGACTGATACACACCACGGGCCCAAGCGGACGATGCGTGTCGTTCGAGAACTCGGTGCGGATCTGCGCCGAGTAGTAGCGCAAGAAGTCGATCGCTTCGCGGATTTCCGCCACAGCATTCGGCAGCGACTTGCCCGCTTCGCGCACCACCAGACCCATCAGCGTATGCATCTGCGCTTCGAGCAGATCGGCCGCACGTGCGAGGCAGTCGGCGCGTGCTTCGACCGGCGTCGCTTGCCAGATCGGCGCAGTGGCCACGGCGTTCGACAGCGCCGCACTCACATGTTCCGAAGTGGCTTCGACAACCGTGCCGACGAGATCGCGATGATCGGCCGGATTGCGCACATCGCGCGCGGTGCCCACGGCGATTTCGTTGTCTTCGAGCATGGGTGTCGCGCGCCAAGGATGATGCGCGCTCGCTAGCAATGCCGAAGATAAGGACGCCAGACGATGTTCATTCGACAGATCCAGCCCCATCGAATTGACGCGCTCCGCACCATACAGATTGCGCGGCAGCGGGATCTTCGCGTGCGGCGCGCCGAGCGGCACGACCTTCGACGCTTCATCAACCGGATCGGCCACCAGATCCTTGATCGCGATGTTTTCGTCAGCGATGCGGTTCACGAAAGAGGTATTCGCGCCGTTTTCCAGCAGGCGTCGCACCAGATACGCGAGCAGCGTTTCATGCGTGCCGACCGGTGCATACACGCGGCACGGACGGTTCAGCTTGTCGCGGCCCGTGACTTCTTCGTAGAGCGGCTCGCCCATGCCGTGCAGGCACTGGAACTCGTATTGGCCGGGATAGTAGTTCTGGCCCGCGAGGTGATAGATGGCCGAGAGTGTATGTGCGTTGTGCGTGGCGAATTGCGGATACACCGCGTCCGGCGCACCGAGTAGCTTCTTCGCACAGCCCACGTACGAGACGTCTGTGTAGATCTTGCGCGTGTAGACCGGATAGCCTTCAAGGCCGTCCACTTGGGCACGCTTGATTTCGCTATCCCAGTAAGCGCCCTTCACGAGGCGCACCATGATGCGGTGACGGCTGCGACGTGCCAGATCGATGATGTAGTCGATCACGAACGGGCAGCGCTTCTGATACGCCTGCACCACGAAACCAATGCCGTTCCAGCCCGCCAGTTCAGGATCGAAGCACAGCGCTTCAAGCAGATCCAGCGAGATTTCGAGGCGGTCGGCTTCTTCCGCGTCGATGTTCAGGCCAATGTCGTAGCGACGCGCGAGGATCGCGAGCGAGCGCACGCGCGGCAGCAGTTCGCTCATCGTGCGTTCGTACTGCGAGCGCGCATAGCGCGGGTGCAGCGCCGAGAGCTTGATCGAGATACCAGGCCCTTCATAGATGCCGCGGCCGCCGGCCGCCTTGCCGATGGCGTGGATTGCCTGCTCGTACGACGCGTAGTAACGCTGCGCGTCGGCTTCGGTAGTGGCCGCTTCGCCAAGCATGTCGTACGAATAGCGGAATCCGCGCGCTTCGAATTTGCGGCTGTTCGCGAGCGCCTCGGAGATGTTCTCGCCGGTGACGAACTGCTCGCCCATCAGGCGCATCGCCATATCGACGCCCTTGCGGATCAGCGGTTCGCCGCCCTTGCCGATCAGCCGTGTGAGCGCCGACGACAGGCCGGTTTCGCTATTGGTCGTCACCAGCTTGCCGGTGATCATCAGCCCCCACGTGGCAGCGTTGACGAACAGCGACGGTGCCTGGCCGACGTGCGATTTCCAGTCACCCTTGCTGATCTTGTCGCGAATCAGCGCGTCGCGCGTAGCGCGATCGGGAATCCGCAGCAGCGCTTCGGCGAGGCACATCAGCGCCACACCTTCCTGGCTCGACAGCGAAAACTCGTGAATCAGCCCTTCGACGCCGCCACCCTTGCTCTTGCCGCGCAGCGTTTCAACCAGCTTGCTCGCCATCGCCTGCACGTCGTTGGCGAGATTGGCCGGCAGGCGCGCCTGGCCGAGCAGGAACGGCACGCATTCCGGCTCAGGACGACGGTAAGCCGCGGTGATCGCCGCGCGCAGCACCGATTGCGGTTGCACGTTCTGCGCGAAATCCAGAAACGGGTGCGACGCCCCGTCCTCTTCGGATTCGACGCTCGCGCCATCGGCCAGATCGGCCGAGCCGTGCGCGCCGGACAGTTCGGCGGGCAATTGACCGTGTTCGATACGTTCGAGGTACGCGAAGATGGCCTGCTTGATCAGCCAGTGTGGAGTGCGTTCGAGACGCGTAGCGGCATCTTTCAGCCGGGTACGCAGGAGATCGTCGACCTTGACGCCGAGGGTGGTGCTAGCCATGTTTCCTTCGTATGCCAGCCAAGCCGCGCCGGCCAAAGACTAAAAAAGTTGGCCGAATCGTACGCCTCCCAATAAAAAGGTGCAACCACACGGACGGCATGGTTGCACCATTGTCAAAACCTTGTACGACCGGGGTTTGCGGCGGTTGGGTCACCCGCGAGCGATCCCGGGCAGGATCGGTATTTTCCCCTATGAAATTCTTTTCTGGCGACCCTTATCGAAACGCAGAATTACGCCGTTATACAGAACATGATGCGCGCTAGCGCACGTAACGGGGTTACGGGGTGTTCGAAATGGAAAAGTGGCTGGTACTGGCAGCAATCTGGAGCATGTGCGCAACGTGCGCATATTTGTTCGTCCGCGGCGCGACGTACTCCGACACGCGCGAAGCAGAGGATGAGCTTGCAGTGATCGACAGCGCGCGCCGCGCCATCGGGAAATAAGCCTCTCCCTTACGCGTTCGGCGCGAACTGGCTGCAGGAGTCGTCTGGCGAGACCAACTGGTCGTGCAGACGGCAGAGCCGGCTCGTGGCTACGCTCGCCCCAAACCCCGAACTGAATACCACGAGGCCCGGGATGCTCTGCTCAAGCGTGTGTCGATCGTCAGCGCGGTACCGGCAACCGGCACAACTCGGCCGGCGCGCACGCAGTGCGCGCGCGGCAGTCTCGATACGCTCCTCCGCGGGACTCGTCACGAGCCCTGCCCCAAGCTATTCCAATACGATGCGAACACGTGCGCGGACAGCGCGTAGCCGATGGCGACATTGACGATGACGCCAGCCGTGAAGGCGAGGAACGGCTTGATGCCGGTGGCCGTCAGCAGGCGCAACCGCGTGGTCAGCCCGATGCTCAGGAAGCAGAAAATGAACGCCCAGGTGCGCAGCGCGGTAATCGGCGCAACGAACTCCGGTGTCACCACCTTGCGGTAATCTGCCAGCGAATAGTGGCTCGCGATCCACGTCACGAGCGCCGACGCAATCACAAAGCCGATCACGAATTTCGGAAAGCGCGCCCAGATCTCGCCCGGGTTTGCCTTCGACTTGACGCCACTCTCCTGGCTCTCCCAACGGGTCGAGGCGACGAACGCCAGCACGAACGCCCAGATGCCGATCCAGATGTCGCGCCCCACCACCTTCATGAGCGTGAACGCCTGCACCGAGGCTTCGGGCGCGCCGGCGATGGCGCCGCCAGCCTGTTTGGCCAGGTCGCCGTAGGCCTGGGCGGCGGCGATGCCGGCCGCGTCGGCGAATTCCGAGGTGCCGATCCACGCGCCGCCGACCGCCGTCGAAAGCCCGAGCGAGCGTGATGCGAACGGCAGCACGAAGATCATCACGATGGCCCACAGGATCACCAGCGTGATCGCCACCGAAGCCTGTTCACGCTTGGCGCGCACAGCGCCTGCAATCGCGATGGCCGCCGAGACGCCGCAGACCGCACCGCCCACGCCCAGCACCGCGGCAAAGCGGCGGTCGAGGCCGAAGGCCTTGGCGACGAAGAAGATCACGAAGAACGTCACTAGCGAGACGATGCTGGCCTGCCCGACCGCAACCGGACCGGCCCACACGAGCAACGTCAACGGCAGTGTCGCGCCGAGCAGCACGATGCCCACCTTGATATAAAACTCGACGCGCAACCCGGCCAGGAACCATTCGGGCAACCCGAACACATTCGAGATCACCAGGCCGAGCACGAGCGCAACCAGCGGCGGTTCGAGGTTGTACCGGGAAGCGCTGGCCCATGCGCCGAGCGTGAAAATCAGTATCGACGCAATGAACAGGATCAGGAACGACGGCAGAAAATGCGCAAGCCGCTGCTTTAAAGCGGCGAGGCTGACGCCAAACAGCACGGCGAACACGACAAACAGCGCGGCATAGTTCGGCAGGTGTTTGAGCAGGTCTTGCGCCGCCAGAGCCGGATCCGTCCATTTGACCGGGGCGACCGCGAGCCATTTGATGCTGCTGCCCGAGGCAAAGAACCCCCACGCGACGACGATCACCAGCAGGCCGATCCACACGGCCCACCAGTCCTCGGTCGCGAACAGACCACCGCCATGTTTGACGTCGGTGTCACGGTTGGAATCGGATCTGGCCGGTGTTGCTGCGCCCGCCGATAGACTGTGATTGGTATCGCTCATCGCAAAGCCCCGAAGGTTGAGGTGCGTCGGCGCGGGAGAAATTGGGATTGTTGTTAAAACTGCGCCGATTCTGGCGAAATATAGTTGAGCGGTCTTCGGAAATGAAACGACCTTTCGCTCTATGAATATGACTGAAAGGGATTTGCACGCCGGCCGGGGCCGGTGGGCCCGACGATAGCCTCAGATATCGAGCGGATCGACCTCGAGATTCCAGCGCAACACGCCCTTCAAGGTGCGCAAAACTGGCTGCCAGGCGCGCAGCGTGGCTTGCAGCGCGCCGCGCGAGGCACTCTCGATCAGCAGTTGCGCGCGGTGCACGTGCATGACCTTGACGATGGTCAGCGGCACGGCGTCGTAGACCGTCACCCGTTCGGCGGACGGCATTTTCGCCAGCGCCGCAGCGGCTTGCTGGAGAAAAACGAGCGCCGCTTCGAGCGTGCGGCCTTCGGCGCGCAGCAGGGCCTGATAGACGAACGGCGGCAGATGGGCGTCGCGCCGTTCGGCCAACGTCGAGTTGGCGAAGCCGACGTAGTCGTGCCGCCCCAGCGCGTGATACAGCGCGTGCCGCGGATAGCGCGTCTGCACCAGCACCTCGCCGGGTAGTCCTGCTCGACCGGCGCGGCCGCTCACCTGCATCAGTTGGGCAAACAGGCGCTCACTTGCGCGGAAGTCGTGCGAGAACAGCGCCGTATCGGCATTGAGCACGCCCACCAGCGAGACGCGTTGAAAATCGTGCCCCTTGGCTATCATCTGCGTGCCCACCAGGATGTCGACCTCGCCCGCATGCACGTCGGAGAAGAGCGCTTGCGCACTGCCTTTGCGCCGCGTGCTGTCAGCGTCGATGCGCAGCACGCGCGCACCCGGGACTGCGCTCGCCAAGGTCTCTTCGACGCGCTGCGTGCCGCGCCCGAGCGGCGCGATGTCCACGTTGCCGCAGTCCGGACAAGAGCGCGGAATGCGCGCTTCCCAGCCGCAGTGATGGCAACGCAACGCACGCTCCGGCTTGTGCAGCACCACGTAGGCGCTGCAGCGCGGACAGCCGGCCACCCAGCCACAGGCGTCGCAGGCCAGTTGCGGTGCGTAGCCGCGGCGGTTGAGAAAGACGAGGCTCTGTTCGCCGCGCTCGAGGCGCGTTTTCAGTGCCGCGACCAGCGGCCCAGACAAACCTTCCACTGACGCGCGGCCACGTCGCCGTTCTTCTTCGAGATCGACCAGCTTGACGGTGGGCAACACCGCCTCGGCAACTGCCCGCCGCGATAGCGTGAGCCGCGTGTAGCGTCCCTGGTCGGCCTGCCACCAGCTTTCCAGCGAGGGCGTCGCGGAGCCGAGTACCACCGGCAAGTCCAGTTGCTTGGCGCGCCAGATGGCCAGATCGCGCGCCGAATAGCGCAAGCCTTCCTGCTGCTTGTAGGCCGGGTCGTGCTCCTCGTCGACGACGATGATCGCCAGCTTGGGCAGCGAGGCGAGCACCGCGAGCCGCGTGCCGAGCACGATCCGGGCACGGCCGCTGTGTGCCGCGAACCAGTTGCGCGCCCGTTCACCCTCGGCCAGACCGCTGTGCAACGTGACGATCGAGCTGCCCTCAAGCGCCGCAAAACGGGCGCGGAATGCTGCTTCGAATTGCGGCGTGAGATTGATTTCGGGCACGAGGACGAGCGCCTGGGCGTCGGGCCGCGCCGCCAGAATCGCGGCAAGCGCGCGCAGATACACCTCTGTCTTGCCGCTGCCGGTCACACCGTGCAGCAGGAACGGTGCGAAGCCATTGGCGTCGCGAATTGCTTCGACGGCTGCGGCTTGCTCATCGGTCAGGGTGGGTAGCGTAGGCGGTGCGGCTCGTTGCGCAGCGCTGCCCGGCGGCGGCGCAATCAAAGCCAGTGCCGCCGCTTCGGTCACTTCCCGCTCTAGCCAGCCTTCGGCTCGCCACGCATCGAGCGTCGCTACGGCCTTCGGATGGATCGCGCGGACGTCGGCCGCGAGTAGCGCTCCCGCCTCGGCGTCAACGAGCGCCTGCGCCAGTTTTCGCAACACAGTCGCACGCGCGGGTAACGCATCGGGCAGCGCTGCCCGGCCGGCCGGCAGCAAGCGGTACAACTCCTGGGGCGCGAGCAGGCGCGCCCAGCGCGACGGGTCGCGCAACGCCTGCGGCAAAGCCGGCAGCGCGACTTCGCCCAAGCCCCGCTGATAGTAGTCCGCGGCAAAGGCGGCAAGCGCCAGCCATTCGGCCGACAAGGGCGGACAGGCATCGCATAAGCTGTCCAGGGCGCGCAGTTTGTCGACCGGTACGTCGCTGTGAGTGGTCACTTCACAGACTAGCCCGACCACCTGGCGCCTGCCGAATGGCACGCTGACGAGCGTGCCCGGCAGCGGCGGCTCGGCGGCATCGCAGCGATAGTCGAACAGGGTCGGCAACGGATGATCGAGCGCGACGCGGACGAAAACGGGACTCACGTGGAATTCAGGATCGCAATTGGGTCGGCGCAGGCGGTTCGAACATCGGACCGATGCCCGGTGACGAGGCAGTGAACCGGGTGAAGTTAAAGTAAAACATCACTTCCGGCGCTAAGTTTTGGAATCTACTGAACAATTGGTGTTGGCCCGGGTGTCCTGTGGATAACTTTGTTGAGAACTCGCTCTGGAAGGACCAAAAACCGCGCCAGTACTGCGTTGTGTGGGGTACCGCACATTTCTCCCTGATCCGACGAAACCCTTGCCAGTCAAGGCCTAGATCGAATGCGCACGCAACTTGCAAGCGAATTGCCGTGACCAAACCCTCTACCGCGCCGCAGCGTGATGAATGTGTATAAGTCAAGTCTTGACAAGTACGGAAGCGCCGCCTGACGGCCCAGTTGACACTATTTTTCCCTTAGTCCGAGAGCCCACGTCGCCGCACTGCAACAAAAGTGTCACGCGTTTGGCGTGGTTCCGGCTGCTGCGGCAGCGCGAATCGTGCGACTGTGGCGATGGACTTCGTCGACCAGCTCGGCGACATTTTCCGGCGGCGTGAACTGCGAAATGCCGTGTCCGAGGTTGAAGACGTGGCCGGGGTGATTGCCGAAGCTGTCGAGCACCGCACGCGCTTCGATGCGAATCGCCGAGGGCGGCGCGAACAGCACCGACGGGTCGATATTGCCCTGCAGAGCCACTCGATCGCCGACCCGCTCGCGGGCCTTGGCGAGATTCACGGTCCAGTCGAGGCCGACCGCATCGACGCCGGTGGCCGCAATCTCGTCGAGCCACAAGCCGCCGCCCTTCGTGAAGGTGATCACGGGCACTCTCTCGCCGTCGTGATCGCGTTTGAGCTGGCTCACGACCTGTTCGATGTAGTGCAACGAGAAGCGCTGATAGATGCCGTCAGCCAGTGCCCCGCCCCAGGTGTCGAAAATCATCACGGCTTGCGCGCCAGCTTCGATCTGTGCGTTCAGGTAAGCGGCAACAGACTTCGCGTTCACCTCCAGAATCCGGTGCATCAGGTCCGGGCGGGCATACAGCATGGACTTCACCGTGCGGAAGTCGGCCGAACCGCTGCCCTCAACCATGTAGCAGGCGAGCGTCCACGGGCTGCCGGAAAAACCGATCAGCGGCACGCGCTGGCGACCTTGCGCATCCGTCAGCGCCTTGCGGATTTCGCTCACCGCGTCCGTCACGTAGCGCAGCGTGGCGCCGATATCCGGCACGGCAAGGCGCGCGACGTCAGCCTCAGTGCGCACCGGATGCGCAAAGCTCGGACCTTCGCCGGCCACGAACTCCAGCCCGAGGCCCATGGCGTCGGGCACCGTGAGAATGTCGGAGAACAGGATGGCTGCGTCGAGCGGATAGCGTTCGAGTGGCTGCAGCGTCACTTCAGTCGCGTAGGCCGGGCTCTTCGCGAGACCAAGAAAACTGCCTGCGCGAGCGCGCGTCGCGTTGTATTCCGGCAGGTACCGGCCCGCCTGACGCATGAGCCAGATTGGCGTGTAGTCGGTCGGCTGGCGCAGCAGCGCGCGCAGGAAGGTGTCGTTGAGAAGGTTATGGGCCACGTTGCGTGCGACTGAAGGCAAAGGGGCATTTTACCGGACGCAGCGGGGACGATCCTGCATCTTCATTGATCGGGGCAATAACGGTTCGCCAGGGCGTTTTCCCATGGCTGTCCGGCTAATGTTCAAGGGCGGATGGGCAGGCTATGATCAGCGGCCTTACCTGACAATGACGGGACTCGAGGAGATCCGATGAGAAAGGCAGCATGGATTCTGGCCTTGGCGCTGCTGGCCGGGACGCCCGGGATGGGCGGGGTCGCAAACGCGCAAGGTGTGCCGGGCTCTACCGCCACGGCTGGCGGCAACGGTGCGTCCACAGCGCCGTCGCGGCTCGACGAAATTCTCGCGCGCGGCACGCTGCGCGCCTGCACGACTGGCGACTACCGGCCGTACTCCTTCTACAAAGGCGATGGGCAGTTCGAAGGAATCGACATCGACATGACCGAATCGCTCGCGAAATCGCTGGGCGTGAAGGTCGAATACATCAAGACGTCGTGGTCCAACCTGATGAACGACTTTGTGGCGAAGTGCGATATCGCCGTCGGCGGCGTCTCGCCATCGCTTGAGCGGCAAAAGCGCGCGTTTTTCACCAAACCGTATATGGTCGACGGCAAGACGCCGATCGTGCGCTGCGACGACGTGAAGAAGTATCAGACCGTCGCCGAGATCGACCGGCCCGCGACCCGCGTCATCGTCAACCCCGGTGGAACGAACGAGCGCTTCGCGAGGCAGTCTTTCCCCCACGCCAACCTTACCGTGTATCCGGACAATGTGACGATCTTCAAACAGATCCTCGGCGGCAAGGCGGATGTGATGGTGACTGACGCTTCAGAGACGCTCCTACAGCAGAAACTTAACCCCGGCCTGTGCTCGGTTCATCCCGATAAGCCATTTCAATACGGCGAGAAGGCCTGGTTGCTGCCGCGCGGTGACGTGGTGTTCCAGCAATATGTCGACCAATGGTTGCATCTGGCGCAAGCTAGCGGCGAATACCAGGCGATCGCCGACAAGTGGTTGAAGTAAACCGGCCCCGTAAGCGGCGCGCACCGACACAATCCTGTAACCGCGCATCTTCAGGTAAGTCGATAGTAAATTACGCGATTGACGGCTTCGGCCGCGCGGCCAGACTCGCGCAGTGAGTCGGCCGGATTTGAGTGTGCGCCGCAGCGTTACGCGTACTTTCATCATACAGCCGCGGTGTTTAATAGAGCCGTATCGGCCATCTGGCCGCTATCCGGCGGGCATGGCGCGACACCGGCCATGGTTTCATGCGGTGAAGTCTGAATCAGTTACGCTGCGCGGACCGCTGCAGAAGCATCAAACGAACCCGAGTAATGACGGTCGAAGGCATCGGTAATATTTACGTTTTAAACGGCTTTCAATGGCAATAAGTCCTGCGAAGCCTTATCTGGCGGGCGTTACAACCTGAAACACTTTGTTACCGTCATACCGGACTTATTCGCCCACAATGCTTTTCAACGGTTTCAACACGGATGTGGCTGGGTGCGTGGTGTGAGCGGATACGATGCACTTGCCGGTCGGCGCTATGCCGAAGCCCTGTAAAGGGGCATCCTTGCTGGGGCCGTGGTCGACGCATAGAGCGTCCACCCAGTCGGTTCCTCCAATGGTCTCCTCGCGCTAACCCCGTAGCGTGTGGTTTTTAGCGGGCTCCAGGCCCGCTTTTTTTTTCTTTAGCCAAACGTTTGCGCGTTGTTCTGGTGAGCTCTCACCGAGCTGTTGCCAGTCAGGTTTCGCAAACGGTTGCGCCTCCCGCTCAAACACGGCGGCTCCACGACAATACGTGGCGCCGCCGTTGTCGTTTCAGGCGGTCCGGTCTTCCTTGACCTTTAACTCCTCGATCATCCGTTCGCGCATCACGAACTTCTGCACCTTGCCGGTGACCGTCATCGGCAGATCATCAACGAAGCGGATGTATTTCGGCACCTTGTAGTGGGCAATCTGACCGCGGCAGAACTCCTGCACTTCCTCGGCGCTCGCCTGTTCCCCGGCGCGCAACACGATCCACGCGCACACCTCCTCCCCGTACTTTGCGTCCGGCACCCCAAACACCTGGACGCTCTGGATCTTCGGATGGCGAAACAGAAACTCTTCGATCTCGCGTGGATAGATGTTCTCGCCGCCGCGAATCAGCATGTCCTTGAGGCGGCCGACGATATTGCAGTAGCCGTCGGCGTCGAGCGTCGCCAGATCGCCTGTGTGCATCCAGCCGTCGACGATGCTTTCGCGGGTCTTCGTCTCATCGCCCCAGTAGCCCTGCATCACGGAGTATCCCTTCGTACATAGCTCACCGGTTTCGCCGATTGGGACGATGTTGCCCAGCGGGTCAATGATTTTGACTTCGAGATGGGACTGGATGCGCCCCACCGTCGAGGTCCGCTTGTCCAGCGGGTCAATCGTCGAACTCTGGAACGACACTGGACTGGTTTCCGTCATGCCGTAGGCGATCGTGATTTCCGCCAGGTGCATCTTCGACACGACCTTTTTCATGGTCTCGATCGGGCATGGCGAGCCGGCCATGATGCCGGTACGCAACCGTGTGAGATCAAAACGCGCGAACTCCGGATGATCCAGTTCTGCGATGAACATGGTGGGAACACCATGCAACGCCGTGCATCTTTCTTCGGCGACAGCGGCGAGTGTCGCGACCGGATCGAAGGCTTCCCCGGGAAAGACCATGTTCGCGCCGACCGATACGCAGGCCAGCACCGCCAGCACCATGCCGAAGCAGTGATAGAGCGGCACGGGAATGCAAAGGCCGTCCTCCTCCGAGAGCTCCATCGCCATCGCGATATAGCGCGCGTTGTTGACGACGTTGCAGTGCGTGAGCGTGGCGCCCTTCGGGTTACCGGTCGTGCCGCTGGTGAACTGGATGTTGATCGGATCGTCGGCGGACAAGGTCGCGCCGATTGCATCCAGCCTTGTGGTGTCAAGCGTGGCGCGGCCCTGCTCGATCACGTCGGAGAAACTCAGCATGCCCGACGCGCCCTTGTCGCACATGCGGATCACGACACGCAGCTCCGGCAGGCGCGCCGCATGCAGATCGCCGGGAGTGTGCGTGGCAAGTTCAGGCGCCAGTTCCTGCAGCATCTGCAGATACATCGACGACTTGAAACGTTCGGCCGCGATGATGGCCTTGCATCCCACCTTGTTTAGCGCGTACTCGAGTTCGGCCAACCGGTATGCGGGATTGATATTGACCAACACGGCGCCGATGCGCGCCGTCGCGAACTGCGTGAGCAACCACTCGACCCGGTTCGGTGACCAGATGCCGACACGGTCGCCTTTGCTGATACCCACTGCGAGCAGACCCGCCGCGAGCGCATCGACCTCTTGCGCGAAAACCGCCCACGTCCAGCGGATGCCTTGCTCGCGGAACACCACGGCAGGCCGGCTGGCGAAGCGGCGTGCCGTGTCGCGCAGGAATCGTCCGACCGTCGCATCGCTTAGCGGGATATCGGTCGAACCGCGGACGTAGGAAAGCCCGTCCTTCGGTTTGATGAGTGCGGCTCGACCTGACGCGTGGGTTGCCATGGCGTTGTCTCCGTGAACGGATGCTCGCTCTGTTAAGCGCCCCATCAGGGTCGCCGCCGCGCGCGGCCCCGAGAGGGTCGGGAAATCTTCCGACGGCCTGGCGGTGTTTCTGCGATTTCTGCGAAGAGTTGCTGCCGATTGTGCCACCGGGCTATGCCTCAACGGCATCAAGTGTTACCCGCAGGCGAGGTCGTGAGTCATCGGCCTGATCTCGTTTCCCTTGCCGTAAACGTCACGCGTGGTCGAAAAAAAAGCAGCCTTTCGGCTGCTTTTTCCTTAACGCGCTTGCGGCTCGCTTAATTCTGACCGCGCAACTTGCGCAGACGCTGGATCGCAGCGAGCTGTGCCGTCGCATACGCAAGTTCCGCCTGAGCGGTAGCGTATTCGAGGTTCGAGCCTGTGTTTTGCAGCGCTTCTTCTGCGCGCTTGCGTGCATCTTCGGCCTTGGCTTCGTCGAGATCCTTGCCGCGGATGGCCGTGTCGGCCAGAACCGTCACCGCACCCGGCTGAATCTCAAGAATGCCGCCGGCGACGAACACAAATTCTTCTTCGCCGTTTTCAGCTTCGATGCGCACCGCACCCGGACGAATCCGCGTGATAAGCGGCGTGTGTCCCGGCAGAATGCCGAGCTCGCCCGCTTCGCCAGGCAGCGCCACGAATTTCGCCTGGCCCGAGAAGATTTCCTCTTCCGCGCTGACGACGTCTACTTTAATGGTTGCCATATCGACTCCTGTGCCGACCAAAGTTAGCGCTTTGGCGCTTACTTTGGTCCCATGCAAAGCTCGACGGGGGTTAGCGCCTTGGCGCTTACTCCCGTCCCATGCAAGGCGGGTTGAGCGTATTACGAGGCACCGGTTTCGCAAAAGCCACCCAAAAAGGTAGCACCTGCGTACAAGCCGACGCCCGCTTCGTTACACCCGACCGTTACTGGATCTTCTTGGCCTTTTCAAAGGCTTCGTCGATCGTGCCGACCATGTAGAACGCCTGCTCCGGCAGATGATCGCACTCACCGCCCACGATCATCTTGAAGCCGCGGATCGTTTCCTTGAGCGGCACGTACTTGCCCGGCGAGCCCGTGAACACTTCAGCGACGTGGAACGGCTGCGACAGGAAACGCTGGATCTTACGAGCGCGCGCCACGGCGAGCTTGTCTTCCGGCGCGAGTTCGTCCATGCCCAGAATCGCGATAATGTCGCGCAGTTCCTTGTAGCGCTGCAGCGTTTGCTGCACGCCGCGCGTGATGGCGTAGTGCTCTTCGCCGATCACGTTCGGGTCGATCTGACGCGAGGTCGAATCGAGCGGGTCGACTGCCGGGTAGATACCCAGCGAAGCGATGTCACGCGACAACACGACGGTTGCGTCCAGGTGGCCGAAGGTCGTAGCCGGCGACGGGTCGGTCAAGTCATCCGCAGGGACGTACACGGCCTGCACCGACGTGATCGAGCCAGTCTTGGTCGACGTAATACGCTCTTGCAGCTTGCCCATTTCTTCAGCCAGCGTCGGCTGATAGCCCACTGCCGACGGCATACGGCCGAGCAGTGCCGACACTTCGGTACCGGCCAGCGTGAAACGGTAGATGTTGTCGACGAAGAACAGCACGTCCAGACCTTCGTCACGGAAATGCTCAGCCATCGTCAGACCGGTCAGCGCGACGCGCAGACGGTTGCCCGGCGGCTCGTTCATCTGGCCGTACACCAGCGCGACCTTGTCGAGAACGTTCGAGTCCTTCATTTCATGATAGAAGTCGTTCCCTTCGCGGGTACGCTCGCCAACACCGGCGAACACGGAGTAACCACCGTGTTCCTTGGCGATGTTGTTGATCAGTTCCATCATGTTCACGGTCTTGCCCACACCCGCGCCACCGAACAGACCCACCTTGCCGCCCTTCGCGAACGGGCAGATCAGGTCAATAACCTTGATGCCGGTTTCAAGCAGTTCGGTTGACGGCGACAGATCTTCGAACTTCGGAGCCTTCTGGTGAATGCCGCGCGTCACGTCCGAGTTGATCGGACCGGCTTCGTCGATCGGACGGCCCAGCACGTCCATGATCCGGCCAAGGGTCGGCTTGCCGACCGGCACGCTGATCGGCTTGCCCGTGTTCTTCACCGTCGTACCGCGGCGCAGGCCGTCGGATGCACCCAGACAGATGGTACGAACGACGCCGTCGCCCAGCTGCTGCTGGACTTCGAGAGTCAGTTCCGAACCGTCGAGAATGAGCGCGTCGTAAATCTTCGGCATGTGGTCACGCGGGAATTCCACGTCGATCACCGCGCCGATGCACTGTACGATCTTGCCTTCTACCAAAGCAGTAGTACTCATCGCTTTTCCTTTAGATACTCAATTCTTCACTCGCGCAAAGGCGCAGTTTTGTAGCGCTTGCCCTAAGGCGCGCCTGACCGTCATGGTCAGACCGCCGCAGCGCCACCGACGATTTCCGACAGTTCTTTCGTGATCGCTGCCTGACGGCTCTTGTTGTACACGAGCTGCAGTTCGTTGATGACCGTCTTCGCGTTGTCCGAAGCGGCCTTCATTGCGACCATCCGTGCCGACTGCTCGGACGCCATGTTTTCCGCGACAGCCTGATAGACCAGCGCTTCGACATAACGCACGAGCAACTCGTCCACCACCGCCTGTGCGTCCGGCTCGTAGATGTAGTCCCACGACGTGTTCGGAGTCGTGCCCTCGTCTTCCTTGCGCTCGAACTGGTCTGCCGACAGCGGCAACAGTTGCTCAATCACAGCTTCCTGCTTCATCGTATTGACGAAGCGCGTGTACGCCAGGTACACCGCCGAGATCTTGCCTTCCGAGTACATGTCGAGCTGCACTTTCACCGCGCCGATCAGCTTCTCGAGGTGCGGCGTGTCGCCCAGATGCACGACGTTCGACGCGACCTTCGCGCGCAGACGGTTCAGGAACCCGAGGCCCTTGCTGCCGATCGCTGTCGCTTCGATCGTCTTGCCCTGGCCTTCCAGTTCCTTGAACTTCAGCAGCGACGCGCGCAGCACGTTCGTGTTCATGCCGCCGCACAAGCCCTTGTCGGTCGTGACGAGGATGATGCCAGCCGTCTTCGCACCGTCGTTCGACACCATGAACGGGTGACGATACTCGGGGTTCGAACGGCTCATGTGCGCAGCGATATCGCGGACCTTGTCGGCGTACGGGCGAGCAGCGCGCATGCGCTCCTGAGCGCGGCGCATCTTCGATGCGGCCACCATCTCCATCGCTTTCGTGATCTTGCGCGTGTTTTGCACGCTCTTGATCTTGCCGCGAATTTCCTTCATTCCAGCCATTGCTTGCTCCTTGTCGGCCCGAGTTACCGCTTCAGCGGTTACTCGGGTCCCATGCAAAGCGTCGGCCCGAGTTAGCGCTTGGCGGTGACTCGGGTCCCATGCAAAGCGATCGAAGCAGCGCGGGGACATTCACATGCGGCCCGCGCCGCTTCAAGGTCCGTTTATGCCTTGCGGGTCACTCGCGGATCAATAAGCGCCGGACTTCTTGAAGTCTTTGAGGGCCGTATGCAGCAGGCCTTCGTCGTCCTTCGAGAGTTCCTTGGTGTCTTCGATGCGCTTGATCAGGTCAGCGTGCTTCGACTTCAGGTAGTCACGCAGGCCCTTTTCGAACGGCAGCACTTGCGCGACTTCCAGATCGTCGAGGTAACCGTTGTTCGCAGCGAACAGCGCAACCGCCAGTTCCCACACTTGCAGCGGCTGATACTGCGGCTGCTTGAGCAGTTCCGTCACGCGGCGGCCGCGCTCCAGCTGCTTGCGGGTGGCTTCGTCGAGGTCCGACGCGAACTGCGCGAACGCAGCCAGCTCACGATACTGCGCCAGGTCGGTACGGATACCGCCCGACAGCTTCTTCACGACCTTCGTCTGAGCCGCACCGCCCACACGCGACACCGACACGCCGGCGTTAATTGCCGGGCGGATACCTGCGTTGAAGAGGTCGGTTTCCAGGAAGATCTGGCCGTCGGTAATCGAGATCACGTTCGTCGGAACGAATGCGGTCACGTCGCCTGCCTGCGTTTCAATGACCGGCAGTGCCGTCAGCGAACCGCTCTTGCCCTTCACTTCGCCGTTCGTGAACTTCTCGACGTACGCTTCCGAGACGCGAGCCGCACGTTCCAGCAGACGCGAGTGCAGATAGAACACGTCACCCGGGTAAGCTTCACGGCCCGGCGGGCGGCGCAGCAGCAGCGAGATCTGACGGTATGCCCAGGCCTGCTTGGTCAAGTCGTCGTACACGATCAGGGCATCTTGACCACGGTCGCGGAAGTATTCGCCCATCGAGCAGCCGGCGTACGGTGCGAGGTATTGCATCGCAGCCGATTCCGAAGCCGAAGCGGCAACCACGATCGTGTATTCCAGCGCGCCAGTTTCTTCCAGCTTGCGCACCACGTTCATGATCGACGAAGCCTTCTGACCGATCGCGACGTAGATACAGAAGAGGTTCTTGCCCTTCTGGTTGATGATCGCGTCGATGGCGACAGCCGTCTTGCCGCACTGGCGGTCGCCAATGATCAGCTCGCGCTGGCCGCGGCCAATCGGCACCATGGCGTCGATCGACTTCAGGCCGGTCTGGACCGGCTCCGACACTGACTTACGCCAGATCACACCCGGAGCAATCTTTTCGATTGCGTCAGTGTGCTTCGCGTTCACCGGGCCCTTGCCGTCGATCGGGTTGCCGAGTGCATCGACCACGCGGCCGAGCAGTTCCGGACCCACCGGCACTTCGAGAATGCGGCCCGTCGTCTTGACGATGTCGCCTTCCGAAATGTGTTCGTATTCACCCAGAATCACGGCACCGACCGAGTCGCGCTCGAGGTTCAGCGCGAGACCGAAGGTGTTGCCCGGGAATTCGAGCATTTCGCCCTGCATCACTTCCGACAGGCCGTGGATACGCACGATACCGTCGGTCACGGAGATCACGGTGCCCTGGTTGCGAACGTCTGCGCTCGCTTCAAGGCCCTGGATCCGGCTCTTGATCAGCTCGCTGATCTCAGAGGGATTGAGTTGCATTATTCGCTCCTGATAGTCAATTCTGTTGCGTGCCAGCCGCTTCAGCGCCTTAGGCGCTTCAGGCCGTCAAAGCCGTTTGCATGCTGGCAAGCCGCGCGCGGACCGAGGTATCGAGCACTTCATCGCCGACTGTCACGCGCACACCGCCGATCAGCGACGAGTCGACCTCGACCACCGGCTTCAGCTTGCGCTTGAACTTGCGTTCGAGACTGGCGACGAGCTCATCCAGCTGCGCGCCTTCGAGCGGGAATGCGCTGACGATCAACGCATCAGCCGCTCCTTCGCGCGCGTTCTTCAACTCTTCGAACTGCGTGGCGATTTCCGGCAGCAACGGCAGACGATGGTTGTCTACCAGCATTTGCACCAGATTCTTCGCTTGTGCGTTGTCCTTGAGCGGCGACTTGACCGCGGCCAGCAGCAGATCGCTGACCTGGGCGCGGCTTACTTTCGGGCTCGTGGCGATCGACAGCACTTCGGGCAGATGCGCAACCTGTGCCAACTCCTGCACGAACGTGGACCAGGCGGCGACGTCACCAGCTTCGGCCACGCCAAACAACGCTTCTGCGTACGGACGGGCGATGGTTGCAAGTTCGGCCATGATCAGAGCTCGGCTTTCAGTTGATTCAGCAGGTCAGCATGCGCTGCCTGGTCGACTTCGCGCTTCAGGATCTGTTCAGCGCCCTTGACCGCGAGAGCAGCGACTTCGCCGCGCAGCGCTTCGCGCGCCTTGACGACCTGTTGCTCCGCGTCCGCCTTCGCTTGCGCGAGGATGCGGGCGGCTTCAGCTTGTGCCTGGGCCTTGATTTCGTCAGCCAGCGTCACTGCGCGCTTTTCGGCGTCAGCAATGCGTTGCTGACCGTCGTTGCGTGCCTGCGCCAGTTCCTGGTCGACGCGCTTGTGCGCGGCGTCCAGTTCTGCCTTGCCCTTTTCAGCGGCCGACAGACCTTCGGCGATCTTCTTCGCGCGCTCGTCGAGGGCGTTGATCAACGGCGGCCACACGAACTTCATCGTGAACCACGCGAGGATCAGGAACACGACCATTTGCGCAAACAGGGTTGCGTTGAGATTCACGGTGTTTCCTTAAACGTTGCTAGTTCGGAAAGTGAAACGGCAAGGCGCTCATCGATTCTGTATTCGATCAGCGCCAAGTGCCCGTTCCGCCCTGCACCTTAACTAGTTATAGCTGAGGCGCAAACTTCCGAGGAACCTCAGCCTGCCAGCTTCGACAGCAGCGGGTTCGCGAACGCAAACAGCATTGCCACACCAACGCCAATCAGGAACGCCGCGTCAATCAGACCAGCCAGCAGGAACATCTTGGTTTGCAGCGGGTTCATCAGTTCCGGCTGACGAGCGCATGCCTCAATGTACTTGCCGCCCATCAGGCCGATACCGATACAGGCGCCGATTGCACCCAGGCCGATGATGATGCCGATACCGATGGCGGTCAGACCCTGGATGTTGGCGATGAAAGCTTGCATGATCACTCCTTTGTGAAAAGTCTTTTTGGAACTGGTTGGAACTAGGATTTAAAAAACTAAAAAGCTAAGGCAATTCGTTGTCCGACAGCGCAGGTTAGTGCGTGTCGTGTGCCTGGCCGAGGTACACCAGCGTCAGCATCATGAAAATGAACGCCTGCAGCAACACGATCAGAATGTGGAAGATTGCCCACACGCTGCCGGCGATCACGTGGCCGATGAAGCCAAGCACCGTCGTGTCCGCGCCGAAGCTCCAGATGCTGCCCAGCAGAGCAATCAGCAGGAACAGCAGTTCGCCCGCGTACATGTTGCCGAACAGCCGCATGCCGAGGGAAACCGTCTTTGCGACGAACTCGATGATGTTCAGTGCCAGGTTCGGGATCCACAGCAGCGGATGCGCGCCGAACGGAGCGGACAGCAGTTCGTGCACGAAACCGCCGACGCCCTTGATCTTGAAGTTGTAGTAAATCATCAGCACGAATACGCCAAGCGCGATGCCGATGGTGCCGTTCAGGTCGGCCGTCGGCACGATGCGATGGTGCGGGATGACTTGCGAGAGACCGAGCCAGCCGATCACGCGGCCCGGCAGGTCGACCGGGATGAAGTCGAGCGAGTTCATCAGAGCCACCCAGACGAACACGAACAGTGCGAGCGGCGCAATGAACGTGCGGCTACCGTGGATCATCGACTTGGACTGATCTTCGACCAGCTCAACCAGCATCTCGATGGCGCACTGGAAACGACCCGGTACGCCCGAGGTCGCTTTACGTGCAGCGAGATGCAGGATGAAGATCGTGGCCAGACCGCAAACGATCGACCAGAACAGGGTGTCCAGATTCCAGACGTGAATATCGAAAATCGACGTCTGGTGCGCGGTGGAGAAGTTCTGCAAGTGGTGCGCGATGTACTCGGACGGATCCATCGCGCGCGTTCCTTCGCTAGCTGCCATATCTTTAATGCCACCCAAATTGTCGAAAATCAGTTCGGGCTGTTCCCGCCGCAACGCTCTATTGCGGGAACACGCCGGCGCAGGTCATGTCATACCCGCGCGCCTTTTTGCCGGCGCCGCGCGCCAGCCAGTATTTTTTGCGTTACTTCACCGCTCACCGCCAGGCGAGCGCGATCCAATATGTCTTCAATGCAATGAGGTAAGTC
>Ga0302231_10000687_pt1 | contig 23866 bp, 24 predicted proteins | sample II_Palsa_N2_2_FD_193522 | JGI IMG/M metagenome (GOLD analysis project Ga0302231, IMG submission 193522) | Peat permafrost microbial communities from Stordalen Mire near Abisko, Sweden - II_Palsa_N2_2 | ecosystem: Environmental > Terrestrial > Soil > Palsa > Peat permafrost | place: Sweden...
TTAAGTGATGATGGCTTTGGTCCGCTTGCCATCGAGACGTTTCGTTGCAAGTACGAATATCCCTCGCACGTTGAGGTTCTCGACCTTGGCACACCCGGTCTCGACCTCGCGCCTTACCTGTACGACAAGGAATTGGTCGTCGTGGTTGACGCCGTCCATTCCGACACGGCAATCGGCGCCCTGTCCATCTTCCACGAAGAAGACTTCCTCTCGCACAGGGCACAGCTCCGGATCACTGGCCACGATCCGGGCCTCTGGGATTCGCTGACGCACCTCCGATTAGCCGGCCACGCTCCCTTGGACCTTATTATCATCGGCGTCAATCCTGCATCATGCGAGTTTTCGGGACAAATCAGCGAGCAAGTATTTGGAAGTGCGTCAGATGCTGCCGCCTTGATCGCGCACTCGCTCAGCGAACATGGCAGCGCGTGCATTCTGCGCGAGGCGGCTCGCGCGCCCAACCTCTGGTGGTTGCCCATCGAGCACCTTGAAGAATCCACAGCAGCGTGAGGAGGCGCCCCAATGCATGAAATCTCCATTGCCGAGAGCATCGTCCAGATTGCCGAGACGAAAGCTCGCGAGCAGAAAGCACGGCTAGTACAAGTCATCAAACTGCGCCTGGGCAAGTTTACGACGATCGTTCCGGAGGCCCTCCAGTTCGCGTTTGAGATCTGCCGCGAGGGAACACTCTCGCATGCCGCCCGGCTCGATATCGAGAGGATACCAATGATCGTCCGCTGCGCTGTCTGCGACAGTTCAACCGAGCCCATGTGCGGGGTATGCCTCATTTGTAGTGAGTGCGGTTTTCCGTTGGAGATTATCTCTGGCGAAGAGCTTGAAATCGAATACATCGAAGTCGACTCAGAACAGGAGGTCTCTCAATGCAACCAGCACCAGAACGAATTTCAGTCCAGGCCAATGTACTAAACGCGAACCAGCAAACAGCGATTGCGAATCGCGAACTCTTCGCCCGGGAAGGTTTGATCGTCATGAACCTGATGTCGGCGCCCGGCGCAGGTAAGACGACGCTGCTCGAAGGAACCCTCAAAGCCTTTCGCGGTCAAATGCGCGTCGCTGTCATTGAAGGCGACCTTCAGACGGACCTCGATGCCCAGCGGATTAAAGCGCTCGGCGTTCGCGCCCATCAAATTACGACCGGAACAGTGTGCCATCTCGATGCGCGCATGATCGCCCGTGCACTCGAGGCATTCCCTGTGAGCGGCCTCGATCTGCTCATTATCGAGAACGTTGGCAATCTCATCTGTCCAGCGTCCTTCGATCTCGGAGAGTCCTTACGCGTTGTCGTTTGCAGTGTAGCGGAGGGCCCTGAAAAGCCTAAGAAGTATCCTGTCATGTTCAACAAAGCCAACGTGGTCCTTGTCAACAAGATTGATCTTGCGGATGCGTCCGGCGTTGACCTCACCGAACTCGAGAGGAATATCCGCGAGGTCAACCCCACCGCCACGATTTTTTCCCTCTCCGCGAGAACGGGCGAAGGACTGGACGCCTGGACGAATTGGCTTCAGAACGCGGTCCAAACGCGAGTCCAAACGGCACTGGCGAGTGCGTGACATGACCGCCGTCCTATCTTCCCAAACCGAGCGCCAACGGATCGTCCTTCAAGGCGCCGTTCAGGGCGTTGGTTTTCGACCGACGGTTTACCGCCTCGCCCAGCGGATGCAGCTTAGCGGCTGGGTAAGGAACACCATCGCAGGCCTTGAAATCGAGGTAGAGGGTGAGTCGGAACGGTTAAGTCAATTTCTCGTGGCGCTCCACGCAGCAACGCCGCCGGCGGCGGTCATCACAGAACAACAGACCTCTAGAGTTGCTCCTAACCGAAAGATCGGCTTCGAAATTCTCCTCAGCGTTAACGACGATCCGTCAGGCCCGAGGAGCGCAGCAATTCTCCCGGACATCGCCACGTGTTCCCAATGCCTCGCCGATATGCTTGATCCGCAGAACCGCCGGTCTGCCTATCCCTTTACCAATTGCATCCAGTGTGGACCGCGCTACACGATCATGCTCGACATTCCATACGACCGGCCCAACACTACGATGCAGACGTTCACTCTCTGTTCATCGTGCCGCCGCGAATATGAGTCCTCGCACGACCGCCGCTTTCACGCGCAACCCAATGCTTGCGCCGTTTGCGGACCGAAGCTGTGGCTATCACCCATCGCTGCGGAGGGAACGAGCGTTTTCTCCGAACTTGCGACTGCGCTGGAGCGAGGCCACATCATCGCTCTCAAGAGTATCGGCGGATTCCAGTTGCTGGTAGACGCTCGCAACCCGGCTGCTGTAGCGCGTCTACGTGAGCGCAAGCGACGAGAACTCAAGCCGTTTGCCATGCTCATGCCTTCGATGGAAGTCGTGTGTCGTTATGCCGAGGTCAGCGCTGAAGAAGAGAGCCTTCTTCGCTCGCCAGCCGCACCCATTGTTCTCCTCCAACCGAAAAACGAGTCTGACATCGCACCCGAAGTCGCCGAACGCTCTCCGTGTATCGGCGTTATGCTGCCGTCTTCGCCGTTGCATCATCTACTTATGGCGCATTACCCGTTCCCGCTTGTAGCTACGAGCGGGAACTGCGCCGGGGAACCGATCGCGATCGACAACGAGGAAGCCCTCGTGCGCCTGGGGAATGTTGCTGACATCTTCGTTCTCCATAACCGGCCGATCGCTCGCCCCTGTGACGACTCTGTGGTCCGACTGATGGACGGTCCCCACATACTACGCCGCGCTCGCGGGTATGCTCCGCTGCCAGTGATAGTTCCGTTCGACCTGCGTCCTGTGCTTGCCGTCGGAGGCCATCTCAAGAACACCGTCGCAATCGGGTTCGGCAAGCAGGTGTGGCTGAGCCAGCATATCGGCGATCTCGACTCGCCCGAGGCTAGAGAGGCGTTCGAGCGAACCATAGACGATCTCTGCAAACTCTATCGATTCCGCCCCGAGATAATCGCTTGTGATCTTCACCCCGATTATGCCTCCACCCAGTGGGCTGAGCAACACGCAAGGAAAGCTGGTGTGCCCCTGGTGCGAGTCCTCCACCATCAAGCCCACGTCGCGGGGTGCGCCGCCGAAAATGGTCTGAAAACTCCCTACCTCGGCGTGGCGTGGGATGGCGCGGGTCTCGGCGCGGATGGAACTATTTGGGGAGGAGAATTCTTTGCGGTAGATCAGAACGGCTTCGAGCGTGTCGCATCGCTTCGGCCATTCGCATTGCCTGGAGGGGAAACTGCCATGCGCGATTGTGCTCGTCCAGCGGCGGGATTGCTCTGGAAGACACTGGGTCCTGACAACGCTCGCCAATTCCTCCAGCCCCAGGTCTGCGCAATGCTCGAGCATGAAATCAACGCGCCGCAGACCTCAAGTGTGGGGAGGATGTTTGATGGGGTCGCCTACCTAATCGGCGTCGCGGAACACAACCTGTTCGAAGGACACGCTGCGATGTGTCTGGAAAGTGCGATTGGACAAATCAAAACAGACGAAGCCTACACAGTCACTGCCGCAAACGGCATCGGCGACTGGGCGTCTCTGGTGGATGATATTCGAGCTGAGCTAGCTTCGGGGGTTGCTGTTGGTATGATCTCTGCAAAATTCCACAATGCTCTGGCGGACTGGATTCTTGCGGTTGCACAAATCACTGGCTCTCGCGATGTCGTCCTCAGCGGAGGCGTCTTCCAGAACGCCTACCTGACCCGGCGGTCTCGACGTTTACTCGAGGACAGGGGTTTCAACGTCTTCACGCACCGTCAGGTTCCGGCAAATGACGGTGGCCTCGCCTTAGGGCAGGCTGTTCTTGCCGCAATGATCAACTGAGGGAAGCGGCCATGTGTCTAGCTGTGCCTGGAAAGATTGTCACCGTCGTTGTTGAAGAACATCTCGGTCTCCGCCGAGGGAAGGTCGACTTCGGAGGAATACGTAAAGAGGTGTGTCTCGACTACACACCGGAGGCACGCGTGGGGGATTACGTGATGGTCCACGTAGGATTTGCCCTGTCGATCGTGAACGAAGATGAGGCGCGCCGGGTCTTCGATGCGCTCCGGGAACTCGACCTGCTCGAGGATCTCGAAATAGAGGAAGCTGGACATACCCCATGAAATTCCTCGATGAATACCGTGACTACGATTCGGTTCAACGCATGGCTCAGAAGATTCGTCGCATGACAACGCGCCCATGGACCATCATGGAGGTCTGCGGCGGCCAGACGTACACAATCGTCAAAAGCGGATTGCAGGAACTGCTTCCGTCGCTCATCACCCTTGTTCATGGGCCGGGCTGTCCAGTGTGCGTGACCCCGGTCGCAATGATCGACCGTGCTGTTGCCACTGCACTCTTGCCGCAGGTCATTCTCTGTTCCTTCGGCGACATGCTCCGCGTTCCAGGCTCCAATCAAAGCCTGCTCGATGCCAAGTCTCTGGGCGCCGATGTACGCATTGTCTATTCGCCGCTCGACGCCCTGCAACTCGCCCGCTCCAACCCTGGACGTGAGGTCGTATTCTTTGCTGTCGGCTTTGAAACCACCGCGCCGGCCAATGCTATGGCAGTATGGCAGGCGACACGCGAGCAGTTGTCTAATTTTTCAATGCTCGTCTCGCACGTGCTAGTTCCCCCTGCGATGGAGGCCGTGCTTGCTTCCCCGGACTGTCAAGTGCAGGCGTTCCTCGCAGCAGGCCACGCCTGCATGGTCACCGGCTATGAAGAATACTTTTCAATTAGCCAGGAATTTGGTGTCCCGATCGTCGTCACTGGCTTTGAACCACTGGATCTTCTGGAAGGAGTGCTGATGTTGGTGGTGCAGCTTGAACGGGGCCACGCAGGCGTAGAAAACCAGTACACTCGCGCCGTGCAGAAGGTCGGGAATCTGAAAGCGCAAGCTCGGGTTGCCGAAGTCTTCAAGGTTACCGATCGTGCCTGGCGAGGAATTGGCGAAATACCGTCCAGTGGACTTCGTCTGCGTGACACTTACCGCGCCATGGATGCCGAAACGAAGTTTGGCTTGCAACTTGAAGATGCGGAAGAATCGGCCGAGTGTATCGCTGGGCTGGTGCTGCAAGGTCTCCGCAGACCGTACGACTGTCCAGCCTTTGGCACAAGGTGCACTCCGGACACTCCGTTGGGCGCACCGATGGTCTCATCGGAAGGCGCGTGCGCAGCCTACTTCCACTTCGGAAGGAGGAAGGATCATGTCGATTCTCTCGTGTCCCTTACCGCGACCAGCCACTGACCGCATCCTTCTTGCCCATGGTGGCGGTGGTAGGCTTACCAATCAGCTTATCGAAGACATCTTTCTTCCGGCTTTCTCTAACCCAGCGCTGAACGGGCGGCATGATGGCGCCCTGCTTGCCATCGGCGGCGCCAGGCTTGCCATGACAACCGACACCTACGTTGTGCAACCACTTGTCTTCCCCGGTGGGACCATCGGTGACCTTGCCGTCAACGGCACCGTCAATGACCTTGCCATGTGCGGTGCGCAGGCGATCGCGCTCAGCGCCGGTTTCGTGCTGGAAGAGGGGCTGGCGATGGAGACCCTCCGTCACGTGGTCGAATCCATGCGCGACGCAGCGCTCGTTGCCGACGTGCCGATCGTGACTGGCGACACCAAGGTCGTAGACAAGGGGAAGGGCGACGGAATCTTCATCAACACCACGGGTGTCGGCGTAATCGTCGCACCAAACACAATCGGTCCGGAATCCATCCGCGCCGGCGACGTCGTTCTGGTCAGCGGCGACCTTGGCGCTCATGGAATCGCCATCTTGTCCGTTCGCCAAGGCCTGGAGTTCGAAGGCCCCGTATGCAGCGACACGGCTTCGCTCTGGCCCGCAGTAGAAGCGCTTCTCGATGCCGGCATCGAGATTCATTGTCTGCGTGACCTCACTCGTGGAGGCTTGTCTTCGGCGCTCAATGAGCTCGCCTCGATCAACGGGTTTCGAATCACCCTAGATGAGGCGCTCATTCCGGTCTCGGAAATTGTTCGCGGAGCTTGCGAATTACTCGGCCTTGATCCGCTCTATGTCGCCAACGAGGGCCGATTTGCGGTCTTTCTCTCGGAGAAGGATGCCGATCGCGCGCTGACCATCTTGCGTTCAATCAGTGTCTCAGAAGGCGCAACGCAAATTGGAATGGTCTACGACCGCGACCATGCGAGCCAACGGCCCGGTATCGTCACCCTTCAAAGCCGGATTGGGGGGAATCGTGTTCTCGACATGATGTCCGGCGAACAACTTCCGCGAATCTGCTGAGTGGCTGTACCAGAAAGTTGGACCACAGGTAATCAAGCGTCGATGTGGCCACTCGAAAACTGACATTTCTAGGTAATGAAAACGCTGATTGCCTCAAAAGCTGGGCATCACTGCGGTCGGGTGCATCCGATCCACCGCGTATCACATAGCGATTCCTGCTCAACTTTGCATATCGGGAAAGTAACGCTAGCGCGTTCGAGGGAGAGGATAAATCTCTTGGAGGATGCCTTATACGAAACGCTATCGCCACCACTCGATTCATACCGCGCAGAGCGACGGCAAAAGTGCCACCAAAGTGCCACCAAGGCGAAGAGCGCAAACGCCGTACTTTCCGCGTCTCTCTTCAAACTATTGATTTTAGTGAGGTTTTTGGTAGCGTTACCGGGGCTCGAACCCGGACTCTTCGCCTTGAGAGGGCGACGTGTTAACCAGTTACACCATAACGCCATGAACGGATGGGGTCCGCTGCGACTTGGTAAGTATAGCAAATTGAGGCGATGGGGAGAAGCGCTTGCGGCGGTTGGCGTGGGGTTTGGGACATTCCCTCAGCAGCTAAAGCCGCGGGTAGTGAAGGTGAACTTCATGGCACGGCTGAAGCCATGCCCTTCGAGGGATCGATCGGACTGGGTCGCTGCGCTAGAGGCCGAGCTTTTTCACTTCGTCGTTGTAGTACTTGCGGTAGAGGATGTCCCATTCCTGGGAGCCCTCGGGGATGATGCGGCGCTGGGAGGCGATTTTCTGGCGGGCAGCGGCGTCGATCTTGACCTCTTCGAGGAGAAGCTTGGTAAGGGCCTTGCGGGCTTCCTGGCGGATGGTGTTTCGGTCCTCGAGGAAGTCGACTTCGTCGATTTCGGCGAGGGTATCGGCGACGGTGTGGGCGAGCTTGTTGAGCTTGTCGTCGGAGATGCGAGTGGTGTTGCTGGACTTGATGTCGGGAGCTCCGCGCATGGCACTCATAGGACCGCCTTGTATTTACGAGCGAGCTCCTGCTTAACCTTTTTGAACATCTCGGGGTAACTGGCTCCGGTTTTGAGCATGTCGTCCTGGAAGGCTTCGAGGATGACGCGGACTTCGTCATTGATGCGATCTTCGAGGGCGAGCTCCTCGATCAGGGCAGCAGAGAGTCGCTGATCGACCACGGCCGGCTTGTCGGTCTTGATCATCTTTGTCGCCACCAGGTGTTTGCTGGTCTGGCGGGCAAGGTAGCTTACGTAATCTTTCGAGAAAATCATGGGCAAAGATAGGGTAGCACGCAGGTTTCACTTCTTGCGGTGCGGGCAGTGGTCGGTGTTGATGCAGGCGTCGGGAAGGCGGAGGCGCTCGACGGGACGGCCGTGGAGAAGGTGCTCCTGGACGATCTCTTCGGCGTCGTCGGGATCGGCGAAACCGTACCAGACGGCTTCGGGGTAGACGACGAGGACGGCACCGTGCTCGCACTGATCGAGGCAACCGGCTTCGTTGACGCGAACGCGGTGCTTGAGGCCGGCGGCCTTGACGGCATCCTTGAGGGCGCCGCGGAGTTTTTTGCTGTATTTGTTGCCGCAGCTGGGGCGGGAGGCGGAATCGTCGCGCTCGTTGAGGCAGACAAAAACGTGATGTTCGAAGACTGGCATGGGGATTGGATGCACAGGATGGGGGGCAGAGATGCGGCAGGGGTGGGGGTAGCGTGCGAGAATATAGGGTATGGGCTTTGATGATTTGACAGCGGTAAAAGATGACATGATCGCGTTCATCGCCGGGCACGGGATGCGGCGGATGAAGAGCTTTGTGCCGGAAGATGTGCCGACGGTTTTGTTCGAGGAAGACGACGTGGACGGGTGGAAGGACTTCGTGGAACATGCGAAGGCGGCCAATGCACCCTTCATTACGATGAGCGATGTGATTTTGGAGCCGGAGGACGTGTCAACGCTGATCGCGCAGGTGCGGGACCAGGCGTATCCGGATGGGGATTCGGGCGAGTTGGAAGAGGCTCAGAGCTTGATGCAGCATGTGGGCAAGACGGGATATCTGCAGCTGGGATTCGCTCAGGGTGGGGTGATCTTTTTGTATGAGACGGCGACGGAGTGGTATGACCTGTTCCAGGAGCTAATGGAGTCGGTATCGGAGCTGGGACACATTATTGTGGATGACCGGGACGAGGAGTAAGGCAGAGTGTAGGGGTTAGAGGGTAGAGCGTAGAGCGTAGAGAAGTCAGAGCAGGCGGCGCGGCGGTGGACGTGAAGCAAGAACGGTTGGACGGTTGGGTGGTGGCGGCGCAGGAGAGTGAGGCGTCGGTGGGGCTGGCGCGAGCCTTGGGGGTTCCAGAGGCCATTGCGCGGTTGTTGATTTGCCGGGGATTTGAGACGGTGGCGGCGGCTGAGGGGTTTCTGCGACCGGGGCTGGGGCAGTTGCACGATCCATACAAGATGCTGGGGATGGCGGCGGCCGTCGCTCGGCTGCGGGCGGCGCTGGAGCGGCGGGAGCCGGTGCTGATCTATGGGGATTACGACGTAGATGGGACCGTTGCGACGGTGCTGCTGAAAACTGCGATAGAGCGGGCGGGGGCTTTCCTGGGGGTGGTGGCGGATGTGAGGTATCACATTCCCCACCGGATTCGCGAAGGGTACGGGATGCAGGATGCGCGGATTGAGGCGGCGGCAGCAGAGGGCGTGCGACTGGTGGTGAGCGTCGATACCGGGATACGTGCTTTTGCGGCGGCCGAAGAGGCGAAGCGGGTGGGGTTAGATTTGATTGTGACGGACCACCATCTGCCGGATAAGGTTGAGGGAGTGCCTGAAGCGCTGGCAGTGCTGAATCCGAATCAGCCGGGGGATGGGTATCCGTATAAGGAGCTGTGCGGGGCAGGCGTAGCGTTCAAGCTGGCACAGGCCTTGCTGGAGAGTACTGCGGCCGATGATGCGGAGCGGGCTCGGCTGCGGGAGAAGACGCTTCCCTCTTTCTTGAAGCTGCTGGCGATTGCGACGATTGCGGATGCGGTACCGCTGACGGGCGAGAATCGAGCGATTGCGTCGCTAGGGCTGGTGGAGTTGCGGAAGCCGTCGCAGGCGGGACTGCGGGCGCTGATGGAGCTGGCGCAGATTGATACGGCCAAGCCTATCTCGGCGACCGATGTGGGATTTCGGCTGGCGCCGCGGATCAATGCGGCGGGGCGGATGGATATTGCGTCGAATGTGGTGGAGATGTTTCTGACTCGGGATGCGGATGCGGCGCGGACGCTGGCGGAGAAGCTGCATCGGCTGAATGACGAGCGTAGGGCGACGGAAGCAGAGGCGCTGAGGGCGATCGAGGCGCAAATTGAGGCGATGACGGAGGGTGCGCCTGCTTGTTTTGTGCTGGACGACGCGGAGATGGGGTCGGCTTGGCATCGTGGGGTGATCGGGATCCTGGCGTCGCGGGTGGTGGACAAGACTCAGAGGCCTGCCTTGGTGATCACACATGAGGATGGTCTGGCGTATGGATCGGGACGCTCGGTGAGCGGGTTCCATCTGTTGGACGCGCTGACCGCGGTGGATGGAGAGGGTGCGGAGAAGTTGTTTGCGCGCTTTGGCGGACACGCACATGCGGTAGGATTCTCGCTGGCTTCGGGACGGGTCGGCGAGCTGCGGGAGCGGATTGTGCGGTACGCAACGGAGCGCAAGGGTTCGGGTGAGGTCGTGGAGGAGCTGGCATGCGATGCGGAGGTGCGGCTGGGGGATTTGACGGAGGAGTTTTTGGCGGCACTGGAGCAGATGGGGCCCTTTGGGACCGGGAATCCGGAGCCAGTGTTTATTAGCCGGGGGGTAAGGCTGTCGGCGGCGCTGAAAGTGATCAAGGAGCGGCATCTGCGCGTGACGGTCGAGGACGTCACGGATGGGAAGAGCTTTGGAGGTATGGCCTGGAGCCGGAGGACGGATTGGGCGGCGCTGGCGCAGGAGGGTGGGTGGTCGCGCGGAGACCTGGTGGATCTTGCCTATCGACTGCGCAGGAACTGGCATCCGACGTATGGCGGATGGGAGCTGGAGATTGGGGGAATCCGACCATCGGTGGGGGACGGCGCATGACGCAGATGGCCTTTGCGACCGGTATACAACACGCGCAAAACTTTTGACGCGCCGAGAGGATGTGGTGCGTCTTATATACTGACTCTTTGCTTATGGCTCAACAAGTTTCGCAACGATCGCGCGGGTGGGTTTGGTGGCTTGTCGCGTGGGCGGCAGGCATGGCGCTCGTTTTCTACATACGCAGCCAGCATTCCCTGGTGGAGGTGACAGCTGCGCGGGTGGAGCCACAGACGCTTACCCAGACGAAGGTCGCCAACGGCAGGGTTGAGCCGCTGGAGAACTTTGACGCGCATGCTCCATTGGCGGGAACCGTTGCCAATGTTTATGTCCGCCTCGGCCAGAATGTGCAGTCGGGCCAGGAGCTGGTGCGGATGGACGACACCGACGCCCGCAAAGAGCTGATGACGGCCGAGGCTAGCCTAGCCAGCAGCAGGCTGGCATTGCAAACAGCTGAACAGGGCGGAACGGCGGCGGAGCGCGTGACTTCGACGGCAGATATCGACGCGGCCAAGGCGCAGGTGCAGCAGGCCACTCACTCGCTTGCGGCGCTGGAGAAGCTACAAGCGCAGGGAGCGGCTTCGGCGAATGAGGTGGTGCAGGCACAGCATCAACTGACGGCTGACCAGGCGAAGGTTGACGAGTTACAGGCTACGAAGGGTGCGCGGTACTCGACCGGCGATCTACAGTCACTCAAGGCGCAGGTTGCGGAGGCAAAGGCGGGGGTGGATGCAGCTCAATCGGCATACGCGGGCGTGGATATACACGCTCCGTTTGCAGGGACAGTCTACGCATTGCCGGTGACACAGTATGCCTTTGTGCCGGCAGGCGAGACGCTGGTGCAACTAGCAAATTTGGGCAAGATACAGATCAGGGCATACTTCGACGAGCCTGAGATCGGACTACTCAAAGTTGGGCAACCGGTAACGATCGAATGGCAGGCGAAGCGGAATGAATTCTGGCATGGGCACGTTTTAACGGTTCCGACCACCATCACCACATACGGAACAACGCGCAATGTCGGCGAGACTTTGATCAGCGTGGATGATGCGAATGGGGTGTTATTGCCGAACACGAACGTGACGGTGACGGTGATGGAGGAGAAGCACGAAAACGTGCTCAGCCTGCCACGCGAAGCACTGCAGACCAAGGGGACGAGCAATTCTGTATTCCGGATCGTTGGCGACCGACTGGTCAAGACGCCGGTGACGGTGGGTCTATCGAACAATGAACGTTTTGAGATCACAGGCGGACTGAACGAGGGTGACCTGGTGGCTCTTGGTGCAGTAACCGAAGCGGACCTGAGCGACGGTCTTCGGGTGAAGGTGCATCGCTAGGTGAGATGTCCGTGACGAGATCCATCATCGAGCTTACGGTCCGCAAGACGATCCGGCCAGCATTGTGGTTGAACCTGCTGCTGATAACCTCGCTGCTTGGCAGTGGGGCGATACCTCTGCAAGCAGTATCGCTGGTGGCCGCAGACCGGGCGGCTACTGAGCGAGTGGCCGCTGAACGGGCATTGATGCAGGGCCAGATTGATGAAGCGGTGGCGAAAACTCAGCGTCTGGCGGCAGCGGATCCAAAGGATGGACAAGCCTACCTGCTGCTGTGCCGCAGCTTCTATGCCGAGGCGCATGCGGATGAGGCTATCGATGCCTGTACGAAGGCGACACAGGCGCTTCCCCATAGCAGCGAGGCGCAGGACTGGCTGGGGAGATCGCTCGGGATGAAGGCGGAGCGTGCGGGGCCGATTGCCGGCCTTAGTCTTGCACTGAAGGTAAAGGCGGCGTTTGAGACCGCCGTTGCGCTGGATCCAGAAAATGATGAGGCGATCAATGATTTGGGCGAGTTTTATATTGATGCGCCGATGATTATCGGCAGCGGCCTGGATAAGTCTGCTGCTCTGGCGAACCAGGCGCTGGCGCGACGGCCGCAGCCAGCTCATCGAATTCTTGCCATGACGGCGGAGAAGCGTAAGGACTATGAGACGGCGGAGCGTGAGTTTCGGGCAGCCGTTGCGGTCGCAAACCGGGCGGATGCATGGAATGATCTGGGTGCGTTTTATCGCCGCCGTGGAGAGTACGACAAGGCCGTGGAGGCGCTGAAGCAAGGGCTTGCGGTCAATCGAGCGAAGGATGCAGGCCTTGTCGATGCAGCCAGCCTTCTGGATCGCATGCACCGCGAACCGGCGCTCACGCAGAAGGCGTTGCGGGATTATCTCGAACGCGGCGTGAAGAGCGATGACGCTCCGGCGATCAAGGTGCATGTGATGCTTGGCAAGCTGCTGGAGAGCGAAGGAGACAAGGCGGGCGCTAAGATCGAGTTTGAGACGGCGCTCCAGATGGCGTCCGGCTATGGACCGGCGAAACAGGCATTGCAACAACTTTGAGCGGCAAGGTTGCAGTTGAGACGCAGGGTTGAGGATCTAGGAGCGAAATGCGCGAGAGGACGAGATGGGCGATGGTATGGCTGCTGCTGACGGCGTTTGCCGCAGGCGCCTCTGCGCAGATTTCGTTGGGTACGGCGGTCGATCTCGCGTTAAAGAATGATCCCAAGGTGAGGATGTCGGAAGCTGCGGTGGCGAAGGCGCAGGCGGCTCTAGAGGGTACGAAGGATGTGTACGTGCCGACGCTGAGCGCGAACGCCGGGTATGGACAGGGGTTCGGTGTACCAACAAGCTTGCCTGTAGTGTTCAGCCTGACGAGCCAATCGCTGGTCTTCAGCTTCTCGCAGCATGACAACATTCGGGCAGCGGCGGCGGGACTGGCTGCGGCAAAGTTTGCGTTGAAGGACATGCGGGAGCAGGTGGAAGAAGACGTGGCGGTCACCTATCTGAACCTAGAGAGCGACCAGCGAGCGCTCGCGGTGATGGCGCAGGAGCATGGCGACGCGACGCGTCTGGTGACGATCGTTCAGGAGCGTTTAGATGCGGGCGAGGATGATCGGATGAGTTTGCTTCAGGCGCAGCGCAAAGCAACGCAGATTGAGTTGAATGAACTGAATCTGCAGGATGAGATTGCGCAGCTCAGTGATCATCTGTCGCGGCTGATCGGTTTGCCGGATGATCGACTGACGGCGATCCCGAGCTCGATCCCCGCGCTTCCTACGGTGCAGGTGGCGGCGGACAGCGGGAACGAGTCGGACGGTCCAGGAGTCAAGGCAGCTTTGGCCGGCGCGAAGAGCAAGCAAGAGTTGTCCTTCGGAGTGAACCGCTATCGTCTGCGGCCACAGATGCTTTTCGGTGTGAACTACAGCCGCATCGATACGGGTCAGAACGATTACACGTCGTACTATCCCGGTTTTGGATTAAAAAATCCGAGTCAGAACGCCGTCAGTGTGTATATCGAGATGACCCTACCTATCTATGACCGTAGACATCAGGATGAGGCGAATGAGGCGAAGGCCGAGGCAAGTCGCGTGTACTTTGAATCCGAGGCGCAGCGCGACCAGTTTCTTGAGGGACGCAAGAAGCTTCGGCGAAGTGCTGCAGAGTTGGAAAAGCGCAGCAGGCTTGCGGAGATTGACCAGGACATTGCGCAGGAGCAACTGAAGGTGATGCTGGCGCAGCTGTCGCCGGACAGTGGAAGTTCAAGCGGGCAGCAGATGACTCCCGAGGATGAACAGAATGCGCGGCTGAAAGAGGGCCAGCAGACGATCGATCTACTGAGTGCGCAGTTTCAACTTAGTCAGGCGAAGGTGAACCTGCTGCGGCAGACCGGGCAACTGGAAGAATGGCTGAGGAGTGCGTCGGCTATGTCAGACGGTGTTCCGACGGATTCTGTAACTCACTGATTGCAATGAAGCAAAGCTGATGGACTTGGGATTTCACGGAGTACTGCAGAGGGAACAACAGATGCTGTTGATTCAACCTTTTTCTGGTAGCAAAGTGGTAAACTAAAGGAATTATTATGCCTCTTAAAACGCTTCTTCTGAACCCGCCTTCCTTTGAAAACTTTGATGGTGGCGCCAGCTCGCGCTGGCCCGCAACTCGTGAGATCGAGTCTTACTGGTATCCGGTATGGCTGGCGTATCCAGCCGGGATGCTGGAGGGCTCCAAGCTGCTCGACGCGCCGCCGCACCATGTAAGTGCGGAAGAGACGATCGAGATTGCCAAGGGATACGAGTTCCTGGTGCTGTTTACCTCGACAGTGGGGTGGTCGGGCGACCATGCGCTGGCGCGCGCGATCAAGAAGGCGAACCCGACGGTGAAGATCTGCTTTGTCGGGCCGCCAGTTACCACGGACCCGGATCGCGCTCTCAATGAGTGCGAGGTTCTCGACTTCATCTGCCGCCGCGAGTTTGACTTTTCGGTGGTGGAGTATGCCAATGGCAAGCCTCTGAATGAGATTCTTGGCATCAGCTACAAGGATGCGAGCGGTGTGATTCAACACAACCCGGACCGTCCGCAGGTGGAAGACCTGGACGCGATGCCGTGGGCAACGAAGATTTACAAGCGGGACATGGACGTAACGAAGTACAACGTTCCGTTCCTGCTGCATCCATACATCAGCTTGTATTCGACGCGCGGATGCCCGGCGCAGTGCACGTTCTGCCTGTGGCCGCAGACGCTGAGCGGCCATGCGTGGCGCAAGCGTTCCACCGACGACGTGGCGGCCGAGATGGCGTGGGCGAAGGAAAATTTCCCGTTTGTTAAGGAGTTCTTCTTCGACGACGATACGTTCAATATTCAGCAGGGACGCACGATTGAGTTGTGTGAGAAGCTGAAGCCGCTCGGCATCACGTGGTCTTGCACCAGCCGCGTTACGACGAGCCGCGACACGCTGAAGGCGATGAAGGAAGCTGGCTGCCGGCTACTGATCGTTGGATTTGAGTCGGGAGATCCGCAGATCCTGAAGAACATCAAGAAGGGTGCGACGGTTGAGCGCGCGCGGGAGTTCGTAAAGGACTGCCACGACCTCGGACTGATCATCCACGCGGACTTCATTCTTGGCCTACCGGGTGAGACGAAAGAGTCGATCTGGAACACGATCAACTTCGCGAAGCAGTTGGATTGCGAGACAGTCCAGGTTTCGGTTGCACATGCGTATCCGGGCACGGAGTTCTATGACTACGCCAAGCGGAACGACTTCATCACGAACGAGAAGATGGAGGATGGCGGTGGTCACCAGATGGCGCACATCGAGTATCCGGGGCTGCCGACCGAGTACGTGATGGAGATGGTGCACAAGTTCTACGACGAGTATTACTTCCGTCCGAAGGCTGCGTTCCGGGTGGTGTGGAAGGCTGTTGTGAACCGTGATGTGCCACGGCTTTATGTCGAGGCGAAGGCGTTTATGAAGCTGCGTTCGCAGCGGAACAAGGCGTCGCGAGCGAAGAAGGAAGCGAATGCGCTGAAGGCTCAGGAGAGCGTTAGCTTGAATGCATAAGAGCTGTTGAGAACAAGGGCGGCTAGCGTGGGCGCTGGCCGCCTTTCTCTTTGGGGCAAAGGAAGGGATTTGATTGAAACACGTTCTCAAGCCGTCTCAGTACGCGATTTTAGTAGCGATTATGCTGTCGGCGTCGATTGGCGATTCGTTTTTGAAGCGCGGGATGGGACAGGTGGGCGCGGTGAATCTGAATCACCTGGGGCTGCTGTGGCATGCGCTGTTCAATCCTTATGTCGATATCGGGATCGTGTTTCTGATCGGGTTCTTCGCCGCGTATACGACGGCGTTGAGCTGGGCAGACCTGACATTTGTGATGCCCGCAACGGCGTTTGGGCCAGTGGTGATTGCGCTGATCGGGCGGTACTGGTTACATGAGCAGTTGTCCGTTTCGCGCTGGCTGGGGATTGGATTGATTGTGTGCGCCGTGGGGTTTGTGGCAGGTGGACCGTCGCGGACCGAACATCCGGAGCTGGACCAGATGGATGCAGGGGCGAGCCGATGACGCTCTCGCCGTTCGTACATCAGTGGAGCGCAATTGCGTTCGTCGCAGCACTGGCAGTTGTGGGTGAGGTGATGATCGCCTCGGGTATGCGGCAGCTTGGAGACCTCGATGACATTCGCGCCACGCGCGGTTTGCTGGGGACAATTGCAGCCGTTCTGAAGAATGCGCGGTTTGTGATTGGCGCGCTGTGCATGGCATTGAATTTTTTCTCGATGCTGTTTGCGCTGAGCATCGCGGAGCTGTCCTTGGCAGCCCCGGCGATTGGAGCCCTGACGTATATAGGTAATGCGGTGGCCGCAAAGTTCTTCCTGCGCGAGAGAGTGGATCGGCGGCGGTGGCTGGCGACAATGTGTGTGGTGGTGGGAGTGATTTTGCTGGCGCGTTAATGACTGAAAAGCTTCATCAGGCCCGCCGGGGGTAGGGGTGGTGCGAGGAAAGTTGCGGTGTTGCCGGTGGAGCGTGCGATTGCTTCGGCAGCAAGGCGGCCGCTGCGAACGGCGCCTTCCATGGTGGAGGGCCAGCCAGAAAGTGTCCAATCGCCGGCGAGATAGAGGTTATCCCCGGGCGCGTCTGCGGTGGGACGGAAGCGGTCCAAACCGGGAGTTACGGAGAAGGTAGCGCGAGCCTCCTTGAGGACGGCAGACTTGAGCAGCCTGGCTTCGCGGACGGCTGGGAAGAAGCGAGTGAGCTCGACGAGGCTGAAGGCGAGAATCTGTTCGGAGGTCTGACGGAGTTCGGAGAAGGAGGCGCTGATGACCAGTTCGAGGTATTGGCCCTGCGGTGCCTGCGCAGTTTCCAAGCGGCGGATGAGTGTCTTGTTAAACATCCACTGGATGCGGGTGTCGAGCAGGGCGGCGTGTTCGAGGTCGGTGACGGGGCGATCGAACCAGAGGTGAATGGTCGTGATGGGGGAGTGGGTGAAGTGGGAGAGCGAAGGCTCGATGCGCTGGCGAGGTGGCGCGTCTTCGGGGAGTGTGGCGAGGAGACGCGCGGTCTGCTCGAAGGGGAGGGCGAGGAGTAGGGTGGGTGCGTGATGGCGATCGCCGTTGGAAGCGGTGACTTGCCAAAGGCCTTTCGGGAGGAACTCGATGCGATCGATGCTAGTGCGTGGGTAGAGGGTAGTTCCCTGCTGCACGGCCAGGTGAGCAATGCCGGCGTAGAAGTCGGAGAGAGGCTGTGAAGGGATGCCGAAGCGGCCACCGGCGGCGGATTTGAGGAAGGACTCGTGAAAGACCTGGCCGGCGTAGCGGGTGGAACAGCGATCGAAGGTGTCATTGAGCGTGCCAACGATGATGGGTTCCCAGAAGTGACGGATAGCGCGTTCGGTTTGGCGAGTGCGCTGGAGCCAGGCGGAGAACGGTTGGTCGTCGGTGGCGGGGTAGGAGCGTACGAAGTCGAGCAAGCCGAGGACGATCCGGGACTTATCTTTGAGGGAGAGCATGGGTGCGCGGAGGAAGCTGAGCGCAGAGTGTCCAGGGGATGGAAGCGCGGCGGGGGCAATGTCAGAGCGGCGGGTGGGAGTGGAACGGGTTGAGGGTTCGAGGAAGGTGACGATGTCGTACCAGCGGATGTGCTGGCCTGCGCCGGAGAGATTGCACAGGTCGACGAGGTTCGTGCAGCAGCCGAGGAGAACGTGCTGGGAGTCGATGACTTCATCGAGCGCGGGGTGTGGGTAGGAATAGGCCCGGCCGCCGACGAAGGGCTTGCGCTCGAGGAGGGAGACGCTGGCGCCTGCGCCCGAGAGAGCTACGGCTGCAGCGAGGCCGGCTGCGCCTGCGCCAAGGATGAGGACGTCGGGGGCGGGGTGGTCGCTCATCGCAAGAGCCTGGCTTTGAGGGATTGGAGGATACCGAGGCCGAGGATGGCAAGCTTCGTCGAAGTGGGGACGGAGACGCGCTGCTTGAAGACGGCGGCGGGGTTGGCGGAGATGCGATCGAGGAGGCGGCGATAGATGCCGACGAGAACGAGCATGGAGGGACGGGCGTCGGGGTCGAGGAGCGGGATGAGTTCGGAAGCGCTGCGGTAATAGTTCTGCGCGCGGTCAATCTCGAGTCGAAGCAGGGAAAGTGTGGCGGAATCAACTGGGGAGCCAGCACAAGCTTTCCGGATTGAATTTACGTCAGTGCCTACCCCGTTGATATCGTCTGACGGGAGATAGATGCGTCCGCGCTCAGCGTCTTCCTTTACGTCGCGCAAAATGTTTGTGAGCTGAAACGCGACTCCAGTGCGCTCAGCGAGTTCTTCGGCGCGAGGATCGGTGTAGCCGAAGATTTTTATACAGACGAGGCCAACGACAGATGCGACCAGATAGCAATATCGATAAAGGAAGTCGAACGTGTCGTAGACGTCGAAGTCATAGCTTGTGGTGTGACCGTCGAGTGCTATGACATCGATATGGGCGTTGCCAACGCCGGGCTGCACAGGCTGTAGATCGAGCGTGGTTCCCTGCACCAACTTCTCGAGGAGGTCGTCGGAGATGGAGAAGCACTGCTGGGTGTCGTTGAGGGCGAGGAAGATGGGATCTGTGGTGGGGGTGGTGCGGGAGGCGCGCCAGGCGGCGGTCCAGGTGGCCATGGCCTGGCGGCGGGCGTCGAGGGAAATGGACTCGTCGTCGGCGAGGTCGTCGGCTTTGCGCATGAAGGCGTAGACCGCGCACATGGCGTCGGACTTGTGCTGCGGGAGGACTCGAAACGAGTAGTAGAAGTTCTTGGCTTCGCGCTTGGCGATGGTACGGCAGGCTGCGTAGGCCGCAAGCAGTTCGGGAGATTGTGCTGCGCTCATTCGGGTGTGTCCTTGGATGAACGCGAGGGCTTGGCCGATGCGGAGAACTTGCCGAGGAGCGCGCCGCCCAGGAGACGGAGCTTGGCCGATTTGGTGACAACGGGGCGGGACTTCAGCGTGTTGTAATCCTGGGCGGCGATGGCGTCGAGGATGGCGTGGCCGCCGTTGATGAAGAGTTGCAGGGTTGAGGCGAGGTCGGGGGCGACGAGGGTGGTGATGCGCTGACCACGGGTAAGGCGCGCGCGCGCGTCGGCCACGAGGAACTGCATCATGGCGCGGAAGTTGGCGTCGAATTGGCGCGCGATCAGCTGGTCGTCGGTGACGTGGAAGCGCTGCATGGCGTCGGCGGGGATATAGCGACGGCCGCGGGCACGGTCTTCGACGACGTCCTGATAAAAATTGGCTAGCTGGAGGCCGGTGCAGATGTCGTCGGATAGCTGCATTAGGTCTTCGGAGTGATAGCCGCTGACGAGAAGGACGAGCCGGCCGACGGGGTTGGCGGAGTAACGCGAGTATTGCTCGAGGGTGGCGAGGGATTCGTGGTGGGTGTAGACCTGGTCCTGCTCGAAGGCGGAGATGAGGTCGTCGAAGGGTTGGATAGGGAGTTTGCGGGTGGCGATGGTGGGTTGGAGTGCGACGAAGACGGGGTGGCGCGAGAGGTCGGGATGGGCGAAACACTGGTGGAGCATGGCACGCCAGGTGGCGAGGAGGCGCGTGGCGGTTGCGGTATCGGCTACTTCGTCGCCGAGGTCGTCGGAGGTGCGGCAGAAGGCGTAGACGCTGTGGAAGTGAGGGCGTAGCGCGGCAGGAAGGAAGAATGTCGCGACGTGGAAGTTTTCGTAGTGGGTGGTGGTGAGGGTTTTGCACCAGGATTGGGCTTCGGCAAGCGAGGGCCGTGCGGCGGGGGTGAGATAGAGGGACGGAGCTCCAAGGAGACGGTCGTCTATGTCCAACGGAGATGTGGGGGGCGGGCTGGAGTTGGCGAGGGCGGTCATACGCGCTCCTGCATAGTGGCCTGCGCTGTGGGTTCTGAGGCCACGTTGGGAAAGATCACGGTCTTGATCTCGGGTGCGATGCCGTCGGCAGGGCGGGTGAGCATGCGGCGAAAGACGTTGGGGAGGTCTTCGATGGTCGCAGTGCCAGTGAGGAAGTCCTGGGCTCGGAAGCGGCCGGTGGCGATGAGATCGAAGGCGCGGCGGGCGGCGGCAGGGGTGTGGTGAAAGCTAGCCTTGAGGGTGAGGTCGGAATAATGGATGAGGTTGGTGTCGAGAGAGACGGTGGTGCCGCGGGGAGGCCCACCGAAGAGGTTGACGAGGCCGCCTTTGCGCGCCATTTGTACGGCCCACTGCCAGGCTTCGGGAGTAGCAACGGCTTCGAAGACGATATCCGCGCCGCGGCCTTCCGAGGTAAGAGCGCGAGCGGCGGCAATGGGGTCGGGGACATCCGAGATGCGAAGGACTTGCTCGGCGCCAAAGTGGCGCGCGGGGGCGATCTGATCTTTGCGCTTGACGACAGCAATGACGTGGAGGCCGAGGATTGAGGCAGCGTGGATGAAGAGGAGGCCAATGGGGCCGGCGCCTAGGACGATGGCGGTCTGGCTCTCAACGGCGTCAGAATCGGCTGAAAACGAAACGCCAGACTCTTCGAGGCCGCGGACAACACAGGCGAGTGGTTCGGTGAGGGCGGCATGCTCGAAGGGGATGGTGCTGGGGATGTGAAGGGTGTTTTTTTCGACGATGCGCGCGGGGATACAGATGAACTCGGCGTAGGCGCCGTTGTTGAAGAGCAGGTCGTCGCAGAGGTTCTGCTGGTTGTTGCGGCAGAAGAAGCAGGCGTCACAGGGCGCAGAGTTGAGGGGAAGGACGCGGTCGCCGAGGGCAAAGTTGGTGACGCCATCGCCGACCTGGACGACGGTTCCGGCGAGCTCGTGGCCGAAGAGGCGGTCAAGGGTAAGCATCCTGGCGTGATAGCCGCGGCGGTAGACCTTGAGGTCTGTGCCGCAGGTAAGGGCGGCGCCCACGCGCAGGACCAGTTCACCGGGACCGGCGGCGGGGACGGGGACATCCTCGATGCGGAGGTCTTCCTGGCCGCGAAGGACGGCGGCTCTCATGGTTCGGCCGGGGACCTTGCCGTCATCGATCTGATTCGGAGTTGAGGCCATCCCTTTATTTTCTCATCCCTTGGACTCTTGGGACGAGGTGGCGGATCCTGCGACCGGAGATGGGGTGTCCTGCATCTGATACCCTGAGCGCAGCACATACGCATGAGCTTTATCTCTCCAGAGGCCTACGCCAAGACGATCGTCGCTTCGGTGCAAGAGTATTCCCTGCTCTGCGGCCGCTCCGTTGCGAATATTTTCTCGCGGCCGCGGTACACCGCGGATATTTTTACGCAGATGGATTCGATCGGCGTGGGGTCGTTGCCGATTGTGGTGCTGACGGGATTCTTTACGGGATGCGTGCTGGCACTGCAGGCGGCGGTTTCACTGAAAGAGTTTGGCGCCGTGAACATGACCGGCGAGCTCGTGACTCTTTCGATGGTGAAGGAGCTGGGGCCGGTGTTGACGGGATTGATGGTTTCGGGGCGGAATGCCTCCGGAATGGCCAGCGAGCTGGGCTCGATGAAGGTGTCCGAGCAGATTGACGCCATGCGCGCGCTGGGAACTGATCCGTACCGCAAACTGGTGACGCCGAGGCTGGTGGCCACGGTGTTCATGTTGTTTTTCCTGACAATTATTTCGGACGCTTGCGGCATCGCGGGTGGCGCATTTGTTTCCGTTGCCTTGCTGAAATTGAAGGCGGCAACATTTTTCCACACCGGCTATATGTCCCTGGAGCATGGCGACGTCGTCGAGGGGCTGGTAAAGCCAATCTTTTCGGGCTTCATCATTGCGTCGATTGGCTGCTACTACGGATTGAGGACGACGGGTGGGACGAGGGGTGTGGGGCGGTCGACGACGCAGGCGGTGGTGGCTTCTTCTGTGATCATTATTCTGGTGGACTTCCTGGTTACGCAGTTGATGATCGGAATCTTCGGAAGGTAGGCAATGGCTGAGACGGTCGTGAGCCCGGAGATGAAGGAGTTAGCAGCCAGCGGCCAGCCCATTGTTGAGTTTGACGATGTGTCGATCGGGTTTGATGGCCACGAAGTTCTGAGCAATGTGAGCTTCACAGTGGCGCATGGAGAGACACGCATTCTGCTGGGGCCGGCAGGCGGCGGCAAGAGCGTTCTGATGAAGCTGGCTAACGGGCTGATCGAGCCGGATAGCGGGGAGATTAGGGTATTTGGCCGCTCCTTGCGGGAGATGAGCGAGAAAGAGCTGTTTGAGATGCGCGCCCATGTGGGGATGGTGTTCCAGGAGAGTGCGCTGTTCGATTCACTCGACGTGGAAGATAACGTCGCGTATCGGCTGGAAGAGGAACACGTTGATCCCAAGGAGATCCGCGAGCGCGTGCTGGAAGCGTTGCGATTCGTGGAGCTGGAACAGGTGATCGACAAATTTCCATCAGAGCTGAGCGGTGGAATGCGGCGACGGGTTTCGATTGCACGGGCCATCATCAGCAAGCCAGACCTGATCTTGTATGACTCGCCGACAGGTGGACTGGATCCGATTACCTCAACGACGATTATGGAACTGGTCATCAAGCAGCGCGACGTGTCGCAAACCACCTGCCTGCTGATCACGCACCGGCTACAGGATGCTTTCACGCTGGCGACGCATCGATTTAATCCGCAGGAGAAACGAGTCGAGAAAATACCCAACAACGGTATTGACCCCAGGACCAGGTTCCTGGTGCTGAATGAGGGTCATATTGTGTTCGATGGAACGACGCTGGAGCTGACGCACACGAAGGATCCCTGGTTGCGGGAGTATATCGAGTAAGACGGGGTCAGGCACCTACGGCAATCGTACGGTGGAAGAGATCGAGCGCGAGGCCGAACATGGAGCGAGCGAGGTCGGGATCGTAACGGACACCTTCATCGCGGAGGAACGCGTGGGCTCCATTGACTTCGTGCCAGTTGAGCCTGGTTCCAACTTCATTAAGGCGCTCGAGCACCTTCATGCGGCCTTCGGTGGGAATGTGCGGATCCTGGCGGCCCCAGACCATCAGGAGCTCGCCTTTGATTTCGCCGGCGCGGGCCATGGAGTTGTCTTTCATCCCCTCGCCGAGGCCGCCTTTGTGGATGTCGGTGGCGTAGAAGCAGACCGCCCCGTGAACACTTGGGCTCATGGCGGCGCGGAAGGCGAGATGGCCTCCCATGCAGATGCCCATGACGCCAAGACGGCCAGTGCAGTCGGGACGTTCTGCGAGGTGGGCGAGGGCGGCGCGGGCGGCGTCATCGTAGGCTGGGACGGGCTTGGTGGTTTTGAGGACGTTGCCGCGGTCGGAGCCCTCCTGATCGTATTTCAGTATGGTGCCGGCGGGTTCGTACTCGTGGTAGACCTCGGGAACCGCAACGACGTAGCCGTGGCCGGCCAACTGAACAGCCGTGCGATGGATGGGCGCTGTCACCTGGAATATCTCTGAGAAGAGCAAAACGCCCGGGTAACGACCAGGTGCAGCCGGGCGAACGATGTGGGTCCGCATGGGTCCCGTGGAGGTGGCAAGGTCGACGTATTCCGTATCAATAACGATCATGGATTCCTCAGAGAAGCATTTCGTTTGACTGCATGAGTCTACTCTTGTGCGACATAACAGCAGAGGACGACCAACCCTGCGCAGAGCTGAGTGCCTCCTATAGCTGATACTTCCGGAGGAATTGCATGGCAGAAGGACGAATGTATACGACAACGCAACTCGCGCAGGCTGCTCGCGAGCTGCGTGAAGCGGCTAGGGCAGAAGAGCAGACAGTGACGGCGGGAGAGGCGATCGAGATGCTCGACGACGAGATTCGCCTTTTGCGGGAGCGGGGATTCAG
>Ga0302231_10000689_pt1 | contig 23852 bp, 27 predicted proteins | sample II_Palsa_N2_2_FD_193522 | JGI IMG/M metagenome (GOLD analysis project Ga0302231, IMG submission 193522) | Peat permafrost microbial communities from Stordalen Mire near Abisko, Sweden - II_Palsa_N2_2 | ecosystem: Environmental > Terrestrial > Soil > Palsa > Peat permafrost | place: Sweden...
CGGTCATGATTGTACTTCTGTGTTGTGCCTTGGCATTTTCAGGCTCAATTTTCTTGATCCTGGAGCTGGAAACGCCTTACACCGGTGTGGTGCGCGTGTCGGGGCAACCCCTCATTCAAGCTGCTTCAGAGTTTGATAGTCATTAAAGAAATAATGGCATGGCATTAGCGCTTCTTATTTGTCTCGCGCGAACCGCGCTTAACACCCTCTGCGTGGCCACCTTGGCAAATCTCCCGTTTCATCCACAGACGTCGCGAGGGTATGCCTACTCCAGTAGTTCATAGAACGACAACTGGTTGCCGAACGGATCCCGAAAATCAAAATATCTAACGGCTTCTAGCACTGTTGCTATCTCACCAACACCTGTGCCGAGGGTTGTAGCTTGCACTCGGCTTGCCTCAATGTCGTCGGTCTCGAAGCGTACGACTGCCAGGTTGGAATTGCTGGTTTTACTTTCGAAGAGCTGCAACCAACCTGAGGAAATGATCTGGAACTCCCAAACACCGGGCGCTGGATTGACCTCCTCGACTTCCCCCAGCAACTGGCGATACCACGCGACCGCGCTATCAAGGTCGGTAACTGGCAGGCCGACGGTAAACGTCTTGACCTTTGTCATGACACGAGAGCCTCCTAGCATGCATGCGCAAGCTGCTGACGATCGTCAATGCGCGGCGGCGTGATGAATTGCGAGGTGCGGAACTGGCGATCCAGAACACCTGATTACAGGTTCGCGCTCAACGCTGGAGTTAAGCGGCACCGAAGGTGTCCGCCTTGAACGATTTGTTAGACGGCTACCTTGGAGAACTGTGTCCAAAAAATGCCGCCACACGCGGCATCCTCGAAGCCCTCAAGAACGACATAGGCTTGCTGATCTATTTTAGCGATGAGGCAGATCTCACCAGGTTTTAAGTTTGCATATTCGGTCATAACTAAAAGCCCGCGGGTGCGATCTGACGGTGAGTAAACCACTCGGTCGCCGGCGTGGAATGGACATGCGCTTTCTGCTGCGGACATTTAGTTGTTCACCCTCAGTGGAGGCCGTCTAACGCTGGAGTTAAGCGGCGGCGAAGCCGTCCGCCTTGAACGGTTAGTTAGGGGACAGCCGCAGCAGGTTCGCGCGCAATTGTACGATGCGCCGACAATAACCTGATGGCGTAGTAGCGACGAACGCATCGTATTCTTCAAGGGCCGCAGAGAGGTTGCCAGAAGCTTCTAGTTGATGCGCTCGTGAGCAAAGAGAGACAAACTGAGCGTAGACGCTTGATGACTTCTCGTACTCTGCGACCAGTGCTGGCACGAGGTCTGGGCGATATGCATGAATCTTCTCGCGCGCTTCCCAGCAGCACATAAGCGCTTCGGCGATTTTTAGCAGGATCTCTTTCCCGGGTGGAATTTCAAGACCTTTTTGAATGCCAGCAGCTTCGTCCAGCAACCCGCACACGGCCGCGAGGTGAGCTTCAAGATCTTCTGGACCAATATGCGATGACACGCTTGTGTCTCCTAACGCTGGAATTGAGCGGCGGCGGAGCCGTCCGCCTTGAACGAATTGTTAGGCCTCACGGTCGCGATGCATTTCGTGAAATAGCGCAACCATGTTTGTAAGCCCAGAAGGTGGCGATTGAAGCTGCGACCAACGCCGCAACACCAGCCCAAACAACTGCGCTGAGGTATGACGGATTGTCGCCATGTCGTAGCCACTCCAGAACTGCCAGTGCTGCGCATGCAACGACGAACACAATAGCGAATCGTCGCACCCCGAACTTGAAAAGAACCATGCTCATCGACTTCCTTTTCTGTGAGGCCTAACGCCTAAGTTAAGACGCCGGCCATGGCTTCTTATGGTCGGTCGGCTTGAATGCTTGGTTAGAGCCCATTGCGCCGCTCCCAGCAGACAAAGCGAGCATTTGACGTACATCCCATTGCTTTGATGACTGTCGCGTCATTGAATTCCGGAAACCGTATTGGATACTGGAGAAGCATTTCTGGATCACCAGTAGCGCCTTGAGGATATGCGACTCGATTCTCTTTACCTTCCAAGAGCCACCAAACATCTGCACCCCATGGTCCGCTGTCATTGGTTTCAATTGCGACCCGATGGACGGCTTGCCACGCAATTGTCTGCTTTGCACCAGTCGGAAATTTGGCGGATACCAACTTCTCATCAAAGCTAACGACTACAGCACGCTCGAACATGAGAGAGTCACGGTGCTCCTGTCGTTTGCGCTTCCACCAAGCTGAGAAAGTATTGAACATGGGCTCTAACTACCTAATAGACGGACCCAAGGGTCCGGTTATACATCCCTGAACTCGCGAAGCAATCGCACCGCAACGTCCTGATTCCACCGGAGCTTATCCACGCTCGGTCCGGCTAACAACCAGACGTATAACCGGACCGAGCCCATGCAACGGCTCGGCTATCACCAGTTCGGCCACGAGGTCGGTAGCATCGGCACGGTTGTCGAATCACATGATCAGCTCTTGCTCGGTTGTGTCGAACACGACGAAGCCTTTGGGTGCTGCTCTGATCTCAAGCATGGTGCGCATCAGCATTTCACCTGAAGACTGGGTTTCCCCTTATTCGCGCGGTGCCTTGACCCATGCTAATTGGATGGTTCCCATAAGTTGCACAAGGTCATATGGCTTTTGCAGGCAAACAGAATAAGCGGGATAAAAATGCCTGTAGTAATCCGGGTCGGCGGAGACAAGGACAATTCCGGCGCATGCGTAACGTTCGGCAAAGCGAGCGATGAACTCAGAGCCAATTCCGCTTCTGGGAGTCCTAATGTCCACGACCAGCACATCAAAGCTGCCGGAGTGCAGATGGCACTCGGCGAGGTCGTAGCTGCCGGCGACATTCAAATCAATGCTGCCCTGTTGCTTCATCGCGACAGCAACAGTCGCCGCGACGCTTGGATCACGGTCGATAAAGAGCACTTTCAACGAAATCTCCACCGCCGCACCGCTTGCAGGTTGTGGCCCCTGGCACGATCTTAGCGCGCGCTACACGCCGCGTGCGCCAACGATCCTTGACCTTGTCGAACACGATGAAGCCTTCGCGTGACGGTCTGATTTCAAGAATGGGGCGCACCGCATCGGAGAGAAGTGCCCCGCTCGTCGGTGCCACCTGACGTTGCAGCGTCGGCTACTGCCGGACACCTGTCGGATCGGGCCAACTCGCGGCGCAATTTCAAGGTAAACCTGCTTCCGTTGCGACTCTGTAGGGGGATAGCTCAATTTTTCGTAACCTGCGGCAGTCGATGCCAGCGACCCAGCTGCCAAGTAGGGAACAAAGCTAGGTACATCAGTCTACAGGTACAAAAAAGCCCCTATATTCAGGGGTTTAAATGCATACTTGGCGGAGAGAGTGGTTGACGATTCTCTCTCAGCCCCACCAAGCCCTGCGACGCTCCATCAAACCGGGTGGTGTTGACCCCGTGAGTTGACCAAAGTCCTGGAAGGCTATCACGCTCTCAACCTAGGCCACCTGCTGGCCGGTGACTTAGGCGAATTGCTGCTCCGGCCGAGTGATCAAGGTCAATGAGGGCAACACATCACATGTCTCTCATTGTGATGTCTGCTCAATGCCTTCTGAGTTTGCACACTTCCCCGGTGTCCAGCCCATTCTTTTGACGAAATCACGGAGCTGATCGCGCACATCCATCCACGCCGCATTGGCCAGCGTCACTTTCTCCGCTTGCGGCTGGTTCTGGTCGATCAGATCCGCCAAGACCGACGCGAACGGTGCTTCGGCCACAACGGTCTCCTGGATGTTCACCACGGAGCGTCGGCGCGCATAGAACTTTGCCATTCGAACCAGCGCAGCCTGACCCGCTTGGTTCAACCGGTCGTAGATGTCCTGGGCATCGGCTTTGGCGAACGGTGCGATGCCAAAGATGCGCGACATCTCCCCTTCCCCTTCGACAATGGCGCGTTGCTCTCGCTCGTCGGCCTTGGCCTGCTCGACGGCTTCAATTTTTTTCTGCAACGCCCCCAAGGCGGCCCAGACCTTATTATCGTTGTCATCCATCTGTTCTCCGAAACTCTCCATGCCCGGGCTCACAGGTCCCGTCGGATCGCAGGTCTCGATGGCCGTTATAAACATCTGCATGCAAGCGTCCACTGAATATCCTGTCAGCTTCTTCCTGCTGAAATAGCTGAGGTGCCGGTAAGCCATCCACACCAGATGAAGGGACAGCAGTTCGTGGTTTTCGACCTGTTGCCGCAACGCTGCAACGCAAGCATCGAAAGTGGCATCGTCCATCTCTCGATAGGAGTCTAGGCGTTTCAGCAAGGACTCCTCTTGCGGGTCATCGCCGAAGATCAAGAAATCGCCAGCAATCCCTTGGGCATCGAGGGGGCCACCCGTCACATAGGTGGCAAACGCGGGCGAGCTGGGCCATTCGTAGACATCGCTTTCAAAGCCCAATTTCTGGACCAACGTGCGCCAGTTCTGTAATGGGTGTTCTTCATCGCTTTCACCGTTCTTCTTCTTGTTGTTCCACAGGGCGATCCCCTTGCTGAGATCGTGCTGCAGGAAGACGGTGGCCACTTGTTCGGCGTTCGAAGCATCCTCCGCCATTGCCTTGGCGTGGAACGTCACAGCGGACAACAGGGTTTCGATCTTTGGTACTTTGCCCTGGGGCCAGTTTACGTCTTGCAGCAAGGCATGAACTTCATCCAGCACGGCGCGAACTGTTCGAAGATTGCGTAGCCCTTTCTCCGCGAACAGTGCAATCGCCGCGTCCTTGTTGCTCAACAAAACATCCCGGATATTTTCCTCCGTATAACCCTTCACCACGGACTCATAGAGGGAACCAGTGTCAGGTGGCAGGGAGATAGAGCGGTTGATGATGCGTTCCCGGTAGTCCTTGTAACCAGGCAAATCTGCGATCGCACGCTTCTCGTCGCCGATCAGCACCACGTGGAGTTCCGCATCATCCAAGAGTGCTTTGATGAACCCGAACAGCACTTTGAAGTCACCAGCGAAACGCTCCACGTCGTCGATGCAGACCACCGTGGTTCCCGCCTTCACGTCGGCTTTGAGCTTGATGTCCTTGGGATCGACTTTCACCACGCGCAAGGCAGTCTTCCACAGCACCGCGCAGGTCTCTTTCACGAAATCGGGCGCCAGATCCTGGACGGATGCCAGGAACAAGGCGTCCTCCAGGTCGTTAAGCGTCGAAAGGCCGGCCACCGAGATCGTGATGTCGTTGCGTTTCAGATCCGTCAGAGGCTTGCCCTTGAACAGCCGCCAGAGATGAGATTTGCCCACTCCCCAGCTACCTTCCAGGAGAAAAGCGTAATTCGGCGGCGGATTGCGCAGGTATCGCGTCAGTTCCTCCTTGGCCCGTTCCTGCGTCATGTGCCTTCCCCGTTTCGGTTTCTGAATGTTAGGTCACTTCGCGCAAGAGGCGCCATTGATGCGTGGCCGCTTTTCCTCACGGGCGGGGGTTAAATCCCCTTTCAATGGTGCGGAGCTTGGCAAAAATTTGCTCAACTGCCTCGTGCATCTTTTCCCCAGTGATTCCGAAAAAAGCTGGCTCTTAGTCGCTGAGCACCTCTCAGCAAACGGCTATCCCGCATCAAAAATCATTCCAATTGACCGGCGGAGAGTCTGACTGAGCATCAGCTCAACCGGCGAAAGCGCACCCGATAGCGCCGCCTAGCCTCAATTGCGTCGTAGACCTTGGGCCTGACTTTGTATTTCTTCGCGCGCTCATCCAGAAGCCGGAGCACATAGTCCTTGTCCTGTTGAGGTGTTCGCAATCCGAAGATCACAGCGGTCAAAGCCTGAGGAGAAAACTGCCGTGGCTCATTAACGTGATGAACATCCATCAGCCTCCACTCTTTTTCGTATGCCCAGTGCTCTGATTTACGCAGAAACGGCAAGACATCCTTTCTTTCCTCTCTTGGTCGGAAAAGGCTCGCCATTACGGGGTAAGTATTCGAATATTCCACCGGCTCGGCGAATAAATTTCGCAGATCTGCGGAAGCATCCAATTGGACACAGATGCCGCGGTGTTCATCAGCATAATGAGACCACATTAAAGGATTGTGCGCGTCCGTCGTCAGCGCACAGATCCCAAGTTTGTTCCGCATGTGCTCATGGTGCGCTTCTAATATCCGCACCAAACGCTCAGGATGTTGGACGACCTCCTCATCCGGCTGTGCATCCTTGGGCAAGCCACTCCCATTTGTCCGACGCTTTAAAAACTCGATGGCTAACTGCCTGAGCTCTTCGCCACGTTCCAAGATATCGTAGGCTGCTCGCCCGTCAAAAGGATCGTTGAACGATATTGTTGGCGCCATCCACAGTTCGTTGTTCAATAAAAGCTGCACCAGCGGATGCCTAAGCCTGCGTCGCGTGCGATCGTTCTTATGTTGTGGAATGGTCCGATACTTATAAAGCCGGACGGGTTGTCCACAGTCATGCAGGTAACAACGACGTTGAAACGGTGTGAGTCCAGCGAGCCACTCCAACGCTTCCTCGTGCCTTCTCATGAGGCCTGCGTCGATTTTAGTGGGCTTCCATTCGGTCAAAATCGGCCGCCGTTTCATCAGATTACTTCGTAGATTTACGTTGAGCACTTAGCCGTTTGCGAAGTAGTGCGCTCGCTGGCTTCGTTCCCGCCGTGATCCGCTTTTCCAACTCGACCATAAATGCGAGCCAGTCGCCCCCGTAGGCGCGCACCAAATCCCTCACCACCAGTAACTCCAAGCCGCGGTCACTCGTTTCGAAATCGCTGATGCTGGTTTGGCTGAGCCCGAGATGATCGGCGGCTTGCACCTGCGTCATGCCGGCCGCCAGCCGGAGTTCGCGCAGCAGGGAAGCCAAGACGGCGTTTTCCGGTCGGTGCGTGGAGGATGGCTTTGGGGTGGTCTTGGGCATGCGCTCAACCTACTGCGCACCCCTAGTTATCCCCCTTTCATGTTTTCATGTGTAATTGGAATAATCTCTGGCCTGTCCACGCCATGGACCCGGCGACCAGCCGGCTTATTCAATCAGGCTAAACAGGGGATCACGATGATCAAATCTATGTGGCTCGCAGCCATCACGTCTTTGGCTCTGCTGTGCGCGTTACCCACAGCACAAGCGCAAAACACAGGAGTGGCCGGCTTCTTTCAACGCGCAGGGGCCGCCATCAAAACGGGCGCCGGCCAAGTGCTCGGCAAACCCAACACAGCCGGCGGTGCCACCACGACAGGCCCCACCTTCCGCCCCATCGACCCGGCCACCGGCGGACAGTTCGAAGGCCTGTTTGACCACTGGCATTCCGGCGCCACCTGGCCCCGCGCCGCGATCACCTTCACTCATTTCGGCAGTCGCCTGCCTTGCTGGTCAGCGCGCGCCACCATTTGGCAATCGGCCACTCAACATCACGACGAAAAGTTTGAAATCTGCAATGCGCCGCTATTCCTCCACGATGACCTCGGCGGCAGTCAGCAACTGAGCGCCACCAACAGCACTTCCAGCGTCACGATGACCATGGATTCGGCCCAGAACATCGAAGGCATATCTCATGTGCAAACGGCCACCGTGCGCGACACCGGGCCCAATCCCCCGCACATGCTGTTCACCCTCAACTGGGGCAACTCGGGCAATGCATTGATGCCGCAGTATCACGAAATTCTGCTGCGTCTGATGTATGCGTGCGGCTACGAAGACCCGACCAGCAAGGGCATCAACAACATGCTGGGCAAGCTGTTGTGGGTGGCTCGATTTGACCCCTCTGGCAATGCCGACGCCGGAGCCAACCCATGACCTTTTCCATTAAGCGCGTCGCCTTGTCTGCTGGCGTGGGAGCCGTGAGCTGGTTTGTCCTGATGGTGCTCGCGAAAAATCTGTTTTCGTCGTATGGGCTCTATGACCACTGGCTGCTGTTTTGGCTCATCTTCTCGGGGATCGCTTTTTACACGTTGCCGGCTTCCAGCCGCACCGCCACCGGTAAGGCGCCCCCATCCAAAGACGACGCCCCGCTGACGATCACCCAAGACGGCGAGTGGACGGTGATTGATGCACGGCCGGTGAGCATCGGTGGCTATGCCCTGTCAGCGTGGCTCTTGGGCGCCATCTTCGGGGGCGTGGCGGGCGCTGCTGTGGCTTCGATCATTCACATGCTGACCGGACAGAACGTGCCGATGGTCTTTCTCGTCATCTTTGTGGCGCTGACCTGTGTGATCGCCAAGAGCCACCTCGCTCTGATCAATCGGCGTCGTAAGATTCAGCGCGCACCCTTCGCCGTGTCGACGAGCGGCGTGCGATTGCCGAACGGAAAGGTGGTGGCCCGTGCAAACGTCTATGCCTGGACAGTGCGGAACGCGCGCAATGGACAGGTTTTCATTTCCGCCAATCACTACGTGCTCGCAGGCCAGATCATGGCCCTAGGCATGACAGAGAAAAGCTATGTGCTGGAACTGGAACACGACGGCAAAGCTACGGTGGTTGCCGGCGGCCTGAGTTCGGCGCTGGCGCATGCCGCGCGCACCGAGGCCACGCGCCGTTTGCCCGGCTTCCAGTAAAACAAAGCGCTATCCGCCATCTACTCGCCGCCTTCGGGCGGCTTTTTTATGCGGTGGCGCAGACGCTCGATCTGAAATGCTGGCGATATACGCAACCGCTGGCTGCATTCAAAGCCGCCATGAAAAATCCAGCGTATGCCACCCACCCGCTCCCTTGGCTTGGCCGTCGATTGACAGGAACGAAAGTTCCATTAAAAGAGCTCCATCCCCTGCGCCGCAGGGCGACCCAATTCACGGAGCCAGCCGATGCATTCCCCACCTTAGATTTTCCTGGCCTAAAAATGCGAAGGGCCGAGAGCAGCAACTCTCGACCCTTCAAGTGCGGTGCGGTAGGTCCCTCACTGCCCGCCTTTTTTAGGCCCCCCTTTCCTTCCTGTCAAGTCGACGCCTCGCGATCCGAGGCGCCGTCTCGATTCCCCTTTGCCTAAAACAACCGCCAGCGGCTTGGGACGCCGTCGGCCTAAGGAGCTATCAACATGAAAGTCAGTCAAACGTTAATCACAGAAGTCTATTGCGAAAAGGTCAAAACCGCCCTCCAAATGATCCTGGAAACGGATCAATCCGATCGCGAAATTGGCACGGGCGTCGGGTTTTCGAAAACCACGATCGGTCGCTATCGAAAGCGAACCCATCACGCTCAAAAACTCTGGTCGGATTTTGAACCACTCAAACCTTTAGACATTGTCAGGTGGCTCAACCGTGATCCCAACGGCAACAAAACGCGGAAGGCGCCTGACTTCGCCGCCGTCCAAGCTCGCCAAGAAAACGGTGACCGGCTGTCCGACATTTGGCGAGACTACCGGCGTGAGGATCCGTTCAACACGCTGTCCCAGTCGCAGTTCAACACGCGCCTGCGGCACCATCGCGGCAAGCAGCCCGGTCCAATGAAGCTGCAGCACGATCCCGGCTTCCAGATATATGTGGACTTCGCAGGCTTCAAAAACATTCCGCTTCCGTCCTACCTTTGCCCATTCACAGGGAAGCCGGTCACGGTCCAGGTTTTTGTGGCTGCGCCACCGGCGACATCCAAAGTATTCGCCTATTGCGTGCCGAGCCAAAAGGTCCCTGACGTGATCCACGCCCATCAAAAGATGCTGGAGTTCTTCGGCGGCGTGCCGCTCTACTTTGTGTCCGACAACCTCAAATCGGTCATCATCAAAGCCGGCAAGCATCACATATTTCAGCCGAGCTTCGCCGAGTTCTGAAGCATTGCCGAGTGGCTGGAAATCCCGCACGCGTGCGCACACCCCGGGATAAACCGACCGTGGAGACCTCGGTGGGGATCGTGCAAACGAACATCATCAAGCGGCTCAATGAAGGCACTCACCATTCGATCGAAGAGTTGAACGCGGCGATGACCGTGTTGCTGGAAGAACTCAACGAGCGGACGATGGAAGAATACGGCGCTTCTCGCAACGATCGCTTTGAGAAGCTAGAACGCCACACGCTTCAACCATTGCCGGCAGAGCCCTACGTGTATGCCGAATGGCTCCACATCGCTCGGGTGCCCGCGAACTACCACGTCAAGCTGGACGGGCATTACTACTCAGTGCCGCACACCTTGGTCGGCCAACCGCTCAAGGCGAAAATGTTGAGCGATCGCGTCGAGATTTTCAAAGATACCGAACAGGTGGCCAGTCATGTGCGCAGTGCTGAGCGAGGGCTATCAACGCGGGACACCGAGCACTTCACCAAAGACCACCGTTTGTTCTTGGAACACAGTCTCCAGGAGATCCACTTGTGGGCAAGAAAAGCCGGCCAGAACGTTTACGAATTTGTCCGGGCCCAGATGCGAAAGGAACACCGCATGACCGCCAAGGCCGCATGCGATGAGATCAAAGCGTTGGCTGACAAACATGGCACGCATGCTCTGAACAAGGCCGCGGGCGAAGCCATTGCGCTCAACGTTCTCACGCTGAGCACTTTGCGGCGGGCGCTCGCCGAAGAGACCAACAAGGCGCCGAAATCGCTGCAGCCTCGCAACCGCTACGTTCAACGGAGCAACGCTGCTCCCGCTGGGACGAGGGAGGCCGCATGAAGACCGAATTTCAAACGCTCTTGGGCGAACTGCGCGCCATGCGACTGAGCCCCATGGCCGCATGCCTGGAAGACTGGGTGGCGGAACCAGCCAACCGGAGCCGGACGGTTATTGAATGCATTCAGGAGATGATTGACGCTCAACGCCAGAAGATAGATGGCAGTCGGGTCAAGCGGTTCTTCCATCAAGCCGACCTGCCTCCGTCCATCTGCCTATCAGGCGTGCGGGCCAGTGCTGCGCGCGGGCTGGATGCTCGTATGGTTGCGGAGCTGGGCACGTGCGAATGGGTGCGCCACGGGCATCAATTGATTTTGATGGGCCCCGGCGGAACCGGGAAAACCTACGTTGCCAGTGCGCTGGCAGCGCAAGCGCGCCTGAAAGGGTTTCAAGTGGAGTATCACCGCCTAGCGGAGTTGTGGGACACCCTGGACGAACTCGAGCGCAAGGAGCGGAAGAAATTCATTATGCGGCTGACCAAAGTTCCGCTCTTGGTGCTGGATGATTTCGCTGCCCAGAAGATCTCCGCCAAACAAGGTTACGACCTGCTGAAGATCTTGGACGCTCGCAGCCGGAATAAACGTTCCACGCTGGTGGCCTCGCCCAGTCATCGTCAGGATTGGGAAACCTACTTTGAAGACGCAACGACCGCAGACCTTATTTGCGTTCGTCTGGATCGAGCAGTTCAAGTGATCGAGCTGAAACGGATCACGCCGCCCTAAGGTGCTCATGATGAAACCGCCCTAGAAACGCGCCGCTTTGGCGCGTTTCTTTTTGGTTGGTCCAAAATCGAGACCGAACCGGATTACCTGACCAGTCAGACTTGAACAGACTGGCCGCATGTGTCCGGCAACGCTGAAGCGCGATCTCCATTAAAACAAGCGGTTTTTTGCTGGCCAACCGGTCAAGCGGAGTGGTCACCGGGTTCAAGCGTGTGTGTGATCCGTGCAGAATCCACGCATAAATAAGCGACCGTGACCATAAACAAAGTGGCCAGGGGGCTTTCCCGTCGATTCAATGAGATAGCTCAAGAGTGGCCAGTCTGTTTAAGCCAGGGTGGCCAGATGGATCGGCCTACGCACCTGCGTCTGCTGGCCAGATATGGCCGCCCGGCTTAAACAGGCTGACCACCCGAAGCGAAACGCGCTGGCCGAAAATAAAACCACGTCGCACTTTGAGAAATCCAGGTCTTGACGCGTGCGCGTTGCAAGCCATGCTTCCGGCCCAAAAATTTTTCATGCCGTGCGCGTATTCTTGCTAAGGGAAAACGTCCAACGCGAAATAGGAAGCAGCACTATGAACTTTTGGCAATATCTGCTGGCTGCTTTTGGCGGCAACGCCGCCCTGCTGTTTTTGTTGGGTTGGCTCGCCAAGTCATTCGGTTCTCAATTACTAACCAAAGATCTGGCTAGATTTAAAGCGACACTTGCCCATGACGCCAAGACCGAAAACGAGCACCTGAGACATAGTTTGCAAACATCAGCGCTAGAACACCAGATCAGGTTCTCGAAACTCTACGAGCGCCGGGCAAAGGTGGTGGCAAAAGTTTATGGCTTATTTGTAGATGCAGAGCGAGCTGCTGCAAATGTCACTTCCAGCGCCGTTCCAACAGATGATAATTCTAGGAAGCAACGATACATCGTTGCCAGCAATAAAATGGCCGAACTCTATAATTATTTCGACAAAAACCGCATCTATCTCCCAATTGACTTTTGCCAGATCTTCGACAGTTTTGCGCAGAAAATGAATAGCGAACTTCTTGGATTTGGCATGTTTACTAATCACGACGATGCAAGCCTTCGGCCCGAGGGTATAAAGGTAAAATACGATGCATTCGTTCGCCTCCTAGATTTTCTCGATGAAGAACAACCTAAGATACGTGCATCCCTCGAAGTGGAGTTTCGTTCAATTATTGGTGCCAGTTAAACTAAAAGCTCGGGGATCTGCTGGCTTCAATCGAACCTGTTATTGAATAGTTACGGAAAACATCAAATAGGTTTACCGCACCATTTAAGGGCCGGCGATCGCTCATCGCCACTGTAGCGAGCCCTGTTGAGTGGTCCGACATTTAGCATCTTTTCCGGCAGGCTCAGGTCATGGCCACCCCAGCGCAAGCCCGTCACTTCTTTCAAGCACGTCACGGCACGCACCACCATGCATCAGATTTGGTGCCCAGGATGGAAGCTGTCTACGCCTGGTTTTTCGACGCAGGATTGAGTGAAAGGAAGTTCGAGGCAGCCATTAAAGCTGGGCACGATCCCGAGCATTCCCAAAACCTTTCTGAAATGTTGGTTGCTTACCGTCTCCATCAAGCGGGTTTTGCCTTGAACCGTTCTTCTCGGAAAGGCGGACCGGATTTTGTCGCCATAAAAGACGGTGTAAAGATCCTGGTAGAAGTTGTCACGCCCCAAGCGTTGCCAGAGGTAGATGTTTACCTCAACCGCCCCAAGGCCGGCGTATTCACGGTTCCGCTTCAAGGTTTTCTGATGTGTTGGACCAAAGGGATCGCAGCGAAGACCAAGCAACTGCTCGGAGACGGAAATAGCCGTGGATGGCGCGAAAAGAAGCTGGTGGATGAAAACGCGCCGTTTGTCATCGCGGTCAACGGCTGTTTGTTTTCCGGCATGTTTGATGAAGGTTTCCGGCCGCCTGTGGGTGGTCATCCCTGGGCGGCCACCGCGCTTTACGCCATCAGCGATCCGACCATTCGTTTTGATCGACAAACCGGTCAACGTCTCTGGACTGGCTTTGAGCATCGAAAAGATCTCACGCGGACGGACAAAGAGCCTATCCCGTTGGATACCTTCTTCGATCCGGCCTGCGCACCAGTCAGCGCGGTGTGGGCCATGTCTCTCGACCAGCTCGACCTTCTTTACGATTGCCCCGCCGTCTTGCCACGGCAACGCTATGCGTCCGCTGTGCTCCACAACCCCAACGCCGAAGTGGCAATGAGAGTTGGGCTTTTGCCTGCCTACGAGGAATGGGCGATCACCCCCGACGCAGAGGGATACGGTGTGACCCTCGTGCTGGATGCGAGGCCCAAAGACGGGCAACCAGAGAACTAAACCCGTCGCGATGGTGTTATCAACGTTGCCTGCGATCGCACTGAGGCTTTGCAAGACTGAGGTTGGCCATCGCTGGCCAACCGTTCAAAAGGAGCGGGCAAGGCTCACATCAGCCCTCTCCCGGCCATGCTCACCGTGCTGCCCGCGCTGACCACCACATGGTCCAACACCCGCACGCCCACCAGCTTCAAAGCTTCGATCAGTTCGCGTGTGATCGCCCGGTCTGCGACTGATGGCTCCGCCACACCCGAAGGGTGGTTGTGCGCCAGGATGGCGGCGCATGCATTGATGTGGAGTGCAGCTCTGACGACTTCCCGCGGGTAGACGCTCGCGCCGTCGATGGTGCCCGTGAAAAGTTTTTCGATGCCCAGGATCCGATGGCGGTTGTCGAGCCAGAGGATGTGGAACTCTTCGTGCAGGAGTGCGCCCAGGCGCATGCGGAAAAAATCGCTGGCATCTCTGGGGTTGCCAATGCTGCCCAGCCTTTCCAGCTTGGTCTGAAGGATGCCTTCGGCGGCGGCCAGCACGTCGTGTTCGGTGGTAGAGCCGGTGAGTTTGTAGTTGCCCTGACGATCGCGGATAAGTCCCATCTGAGTTCTCCCCGACGCGGGATGCGCCGTGGGCACCGGGAAGCGAAACAGGAAAAGGACAGCAGCACCCGGAGACGGTCGCCGTGCGGCCGATGGAGGGCGGGAACACCGTGGACGAGGGGACCCTTGCGCGGGCCGACTGTGAAGCAAACCTAGCCCGTAAAGGCGAAGACACCGCAAGAGGAAAGTCAAATTGAACGCTGTAGCTCGACAGCACTGATTTCTTCTACGCGAGCATGGAGGCTGATTAAGCAACGGGGTTTCTGATCTTCGAGCCGCTTGGCTTTGAAATTGCTTAATAACTTCGATATCCGTAACGGTTGAATGCTGGATATAGATACTTCGCCGAGATTTAGCGCCAATTGACCTCACGCAGTCAGGAAGACCGCACCATGCCCACTCAGAAAGACCAAGAACGCTATGAGATTGACCCCGTAGACGGTTTGCGCCGCGCGATCGTCGGAGACTGGGCCCCAGAAAAACATCTGCGGCTGCGCCGATATGTGGACATCACGTGGGGCGTGCGCCGGAAATTCGGGGGGAATGCGACTTACATTGACCTGTATTGCGGCCCTGGTCGAGCCCGGATCAGGAACACTCAAACCATTGTCGAGGGCAGTGCCGTCGTCGCAGCGACGGAGGCTGCTCGTCATGTGCCCTTCCGGGAAATCATTATTGGTGACCTTGACCCCGTGAACGTTCAAGCTTGCCAAAAGCGTCTTGAACGGGTTGGCGCTCATCAGGTCAAAGCCTACGCGGGCACGGCCGATGAAGTTGCAGCAACCATTATTCCGACGCTGCACCCAACTGGATTAAATTTGGCATTCCTCGATCCGTTCAACCTCGAGGCACTGCCGTTCTCAGTCATTCAGACGTTGGCCCTCGCCCCACGGATGGACTTGCTCATCCATGTCAGCATCATGGATCTCCAACGCAATGTGCGAAGCATGATGAAGTCTGGAAAGCTTGATCGTTTCGCGCCAGGGTGGCAGGCACACGTCAACTCTGCAGCAACCAACCCAACTCTCGTTATGAGCGTCTTCGCGCACTGGCGAAGCCTGCTTAAAGATCTTGGCTACCTCGTCAGCGACAACATCGAGCGCGTCCGCAGCGTTCGGAACCAGCCGCTCTATTGGTTGGTCTTGGCTTCACGGCACGAATTGGCAGATGACCTTTGGTCCGAGATCAGCCACGTCGAGCCGCAGATGCGTATGCTGCTCTAACCTTGATCGTGTAAGGCTGCGTTGTGACCCGCAGAGCTGCACTTTGCATGATATAAATGCGCGGGTTTTGAACCCTTGGTAGGCTCTGGTCTCAGACTGCGAGATGGCGAGCAGCAAGAGTGGTTCGTAAAAGGTGCCTTATGACGACGACCTCACGCATCGAGTGGACTGAGCAGACTTGGAACCCGATCGTCGGGTGCACCAAGATTTCGGCTGGCTGCAAGCACTGCTATGCCGAAGTGATGGCCAAACGCCTCAAAGCCATGGGCACACCCGGCTATGAAAGGGGCTTCGCTCTGCGCCTCATTCCGGAACGGCTTGGCGATCCTTTACGCCGCAAGAAGCCGACCATCTACTTCGTCAACTCGATGTCCGATCTATTCCATGAGAGGGTTCCTGCGGAATACATTGACCAAGTCTTTGCGGTCATCGCACAAACCCCACGGCACAGTTACCAGATATTGACCAAACGCGCTGACCGGCTGGCAGACTATTTTAAGTCACGCTCTGTTCCTGACAACGTGTGGCTCGGCGTATCTGTGGAAAATCGCCGACATGGCGTGCCACGGATAGATCACTTGCGTCACGTGCCGGCCAAGATCCGGTTTCTATCCGTCGAACCTTTGTTGGAAGACGTCGGCGCGTTGAACCTCGACGGCATTCACTGGGTGATCGTGGGTGGCGAATCCGGCCACAAGGCTCGCCCTATGAAGCCAGAATGGGCTGACGCTGTGCGGATCCAATGTGAAGCCCAAAATGTAGCTTTTTTCTTTAAGCAATGGGGTGGATGGGGTGCTGATGGAAAACGCCGCGCCAAGGCCAAGAACGGCCGTCTCCTCAATGGCCGCACTTGGGATGAAATGCCTGCCGCGCCACCACCTTAGGCCTCAACGATGACGCGCGTTCCTTTTGAGTGGCCAGCGGACGGCTCCGGAGCGGTCCTGCAACAACACAGCGTGGCTAAGCTGGAAGTTTTGCGCGAATACCTGATCGCATATTTTCAAACGCTGGCCAGCGCTCCGGGACAAGAAGAAATTCGTCTAACCCTCGTTGATGGGTTTGCAGGTGGCGGCGTGTTTCGCCACGCAGTGACACAAGAAAGGATCTTGGGATCACCGTTGGTATTTCTGAGAGCATCTGAGGCCGCCCAGGCCATCATCAACGCTCAACGTCGCAAGCCTCTGCGCTTCGTCATCTCTTATATTTTCGTGGAGAAAGATCGAAAAGCAGTGGCGTCTCTGCGGATCACACTGGAAGCAGAAGGCTATAGCGCTCGTGTGGGCCATGACATCCAGATTGTCCACAGCACGTTCGAAAAGCAGAGCCAGGCGATCATCGCCGCTATCAAGGAACGAAGCCCTCGTCGCGGCCGTGCCCTGATCTCTTTGGATCAATACGGCTACAAAGAGGTGCCTGCTGCCCTCATCCGAACCATGCTTGAACAATTACCACGAACTGAAATCCTGCTCACCTTTGCAGTGGATGCGTTCATCAACTTCGCCAGCGACAACTTGGCCACCCACCGGACACTCGATCAACTGGGCATGCCCGACGTGCTCAAAGGGCGATCGCTGGCCGACATCAAGGCCAACGAAAGCCACTACCGGCTGTTCATTCAAAGCTGTCTTTATCACGGCTTGGTAGAGGCTTGTGGCGCCCGTTACTACACCCTGTTCTTCATCAAAACAGCGGGTCATGGCGATTACTGGCTGGTGCATCTGTCACAACACCCCAGAGCACGCGATGTCATGACCAAGGTTCACTGGGCCAAGAACAATCACTTTATCCACTACGGCGGCCCCGGTCTGGACATGTTCCGTGTGCTTGGCTACACCGCCGACCACGATGAGCATTTCACCGGACAAGGGGCATTGGCGTTTGGCTTCGACGAACCCGCCAATGAAGCCAGCATCACGCTGCTCACAGAGCAGTTGGTGCGCCTGGTGCACGAACGTGAAAGCATTCGTTTTGGCGAACTCTACGCCACCACTTGCAACACCACGCCTGCCGACAGTTCCCGCTATCGTCATGCGCTGGAACGCCTTATCACCCACAAGGAAATCACAATTGAGGGCAATGCGGGCGCGCGTCGCCGCAAAGCGAGCACCATTACGGATGACGACGTGATTCAGATGGCCAGTCAAAAGACCTTCAAGTTTTGATGGCGACGTGGAGTGACTTCGTGTGGATAATCTGACACCTGTTGGCCGCTAGTCTGGAACAGCTTGGCCACCATAATGGTCAACTGGCCACTGCGAGCATTTGAACGAAAACGCCAAGGAGCCTTCTTGGTGGTTTACCGTCTCATTAGACGGATCAATAGATCAAAGCAAACGCCGCGACAGCGAGCGCCAACAAGGCAACGACCACAGAAATTCCAGCGATCAATAAGGTGGATGTTGCGACCATTCGTTGGTAATAGAACACCCGCATTTCCCTGATCTTTTTGTCGGCTTCTTCAAAGGCGTCGTGAGCATCCGGAAAGGCATCCTGATACCCCGCGAGCACTTTCATTTCGATGGCGTTATGAAATTCATGGTTCCATCCATCTGTCCAATCGACCCACCACCTCACTATCTGTCGCTTATTCATCACGCCCCCTCTTGTAAGACACAGCGGCCAAACCGCGCACTCAATCCAAGTTCGGCAACCGATAAAAACGTGTAGCAATATCGTCCGCAGAAACTTCCGTCATGACGTCATGGATGAACTTTTGTTTGGCGACCCGAAAGATGCACAGCAATCCGGTTTCGTCATACGTTTCCAGCCTGGCCAGCCAATCTTCGTCAAAGTCGATGTAAACCGGACACGTGGCATCCAGCCAAGTGCCCCGAGGCCTGACCCAATCATATTGCTGATGTCCCCGATACGCCGCCTCAATTTTCGAGTCGGCGCGAAATAAAGAATGCACTTCGGCAACGCCTTTGTAGGTGGCCTTAACGGCGTTGGGTTCATGCAATCTGATTTCCGACATCCGAGCGAACATTCCTCTATTGGCGCCGTGCAAGTGTCGTTTTGCTTTGTGCCAAATCAAGTCCTGGGCAATCTCACTCTTAGGATCAGGCAAGTAGTGGTAGAGGTCGAAATTTTGCTTGAACGGTGTGCCGTCAATCACCCAAACCATGTTCTGATAAAACGCTTCCCGGGAGAGCCGCTCTGCATCCGTCATCGCTGAGTGTTGCACTTCGATCACGATACCCGTTGGCGTTTTGATGTCCGCACGATGGATTTCGCCATCGTTGGCCACATGCACGACTTCCCTGCACTCGACTGGAAACTGACTTTTCCAAGCGCGGTGCCACTGGGTCTCATTTTCCCACCAGGGATCGCAATTGCGTCTTCCGAAGTGAGCCCAATGGTGCATCACTCTTGGGCCGCACTTGGCCACCATGGAAGAGCCGCACATCTCGCAGTTACCGCGTCCACCCGCGAAAGGCTCATGTTTCGATCCGTCGACCAGCGCAAATTCCATTAATCTTCTCTCCCAAGCCGACTTAGGCCGCCCCAACCATGCGACGCCCCCGTGGTCGCAATCTTGCCACTGTCTCTACTTGCTCAGGGCCATTAAGCATCTCCTCGGGGACGGTCGCCAGATCTGGCAGATGAGATCTGATCCATTGGCTTTCAGCGCCTTCCGTCACCGACATCAAAGGCTCAACCGCCGCCTGATTGACAGTCGCTAGCGTTTCCAACGCCGCCCGCAGACGGTCAGTCGCATTGGCTTGCTCGATCTGCAACTCAGCTTCGTTCACCGCGAAAGCATCCAGGTGCACCTGGTGCGACCTCAGCGAGGTTTTCAGAACTTGAACACGACGTTGGCAAGCTTCGAAGGCCCCAATCAGTGATTGCCATGGTTTCGATCTTGCACCCTCGCCACCGCCAAACGCGCGTGCGGTGACAACCTGCCACCGATGGTTCGCCTCCCATTGCTCCAACCTTTCTTTTGCCGCCGCACGCTGAGCGCGGCACCCATCAAGCTCATAATCCGTGTCGAGTTTTGCCGCCATGCGCCTGTCTCGATCTTCGGTATGGCGTCGGAACCGGTTCGCCAAGTCGCTCAATGCAGCCAGCACGCGTTCGACAACGGCCACGATTTTCAGGACGCGGACGAATATCTGCCGTTCTTCAAGCGTGTTCGGCGCGGGCGCAGCAGCATGGAATCGCGCGACCAACGAGCCAACCGGCGCCGTCAACGGAGGCTTAGGCAAAGGTGCCTGCACAAGCGGCGCAACTGTTGAGGCTTCGGATTGGGGCGGAGTCAACGGCGCAGACGAAGCCTCGGCCGCCAACCGGGCCGCCCTAGCAGCGGGATCAGTTCGCTCGCGAATAGCGTCATCCACCGCCTGCTGTCGTTGAGCATCAACGACGACCGCATGGGTGGCCTCATAGAGCGCGGACGGCAACACGATGTCACGGAGTGCGTTGCCCTTCCGCGTGAAAAATCCACTTCGCTCCATCGCCACGACCGCTGCCCCCAAAGTTGGTTGTGGGGTGATCGGCAAGTCCTGTCGCACATAGCTCCTGTGGTCATAATCCGCCGGCAAATCGTTGGCCGCAGTGAACTCGTTGGCCAACTTGGCCCAGTGTTCATTCAGCCGCTCGACAAAGTCCGACGATGAGCGCCGCCCCGTCAGAAAAGCGAACTTCGTGTGCAGTCCCCAATCGGACTTTATTGTGCCGTCGCCGTCTTCTTTTTCGAGCTGCTCGAGGCGGCGCGTTGGGAAATAAATGTGGGCGTGATAGCCCTGTTTTTCTTTTGGCTTCACCGCACCCAAGGCATCCACATCTGCATCCCGGTGCAGCCCGAGCGACACGGCCGTGTGCAGCTGATCGACAATAAACTGTGCCATCTGCTTGGCCATTTCGGCCGCGTGGTCATCCGAAAGACCGAGCGGCACAGGGATGCGATAGTCCCGAGCCACCTGAGAATCTTTCCTCAGTTCGGCTGCTTCGGCCCGGTTCCATAACTGTCCGGGATCGGTGGCCCAGTCCGGCGCACCTATGGGCGCAAGCGTCAGGGCCACCACGATCTCTTCGCCTAAGGCTCGCCGTCGAAAGTCATGCCACTTTTTCGCACGCTCATCGTAGAGCTTGAGGCCGAGACGGTAAGCGGCACCGGCAACCGCCGAGTGCCCTTGGGATCTGCCGTGGGTTTGTAAATGGGGGCGAGCATGTTGCATGTGCATCATTCCTTGATGGCTAGGGTCATCCATGACCGAGAACACTGATGGTTGGCCGCCGGACACGGAAGTGTCTGCTCGCCCCCACCTCATCAAAGCAGAACCGAGCCAAGTGTCAAGCATCCTTGACACAAAATTTCAGGGAAATTTGGTTGCGGCGCAGTGGGTTCGATGGTCAGGTGTTGACCTTGGCTCGACGCTTAGCGTTGGCGGGTGATTGGAGCGGCCTGTTGGCACAACAGTGAAGACGCGCTCTGTGATTGTTTGCATTTTCTAGTCCTGCTCGAATGTCACACAGCCGTGCGCCGATAATTCAGCTGATTGTGGGATTGTTAAGGCAACGCCATAGCCGGGTATTCTGAGCGGAAGAACCGCCGCGGAATCTGTCTGAACGCGATAGTTCACCGAACGTTTCGGTGTCGCTGCCGAGTAGCGACCAATCTGCCCTTGCCAAGCGCTTGGGTTTTAGGTAGTCTAAACATGCCAACAGTTCTCCGTATCAATGGTTTACGGGTGGTGATATATCCCAATGATCATCAGCCTCCCCATGTCCATGTGAAAGGTCCGAATGGGGAAGCCGTCTTCAACATCAACTGCCCTGAGGGGCCAGTGACGCTTCGAGAAAACGACGGATTTAGCAAGGCTCAACTGAACGATATTGAGGAACCTTTGAACGCAAATTTGAGGCACCTGTGTGCGGAGTGGAGAAGAATTCATGATTAGCGATGAAGAGTTCCAGCGCGCAAACGAGCGCTCTAAGGCAATCCAGTCCCGTGGAAGGGTGGTTTCTGCTCGATTCGATGCAGTCAACTCAAAAGTGATACTTGAATTTGACACGACCGCCACCTTCTCATTTCCCGTTTCTATGGCGGAAGGGCTTTCTGGCGCGCGGCCAGCGGATTTGAAAGAAATTGAAATCAGCTATACCGGCCTTGGCTTGCATTGGCCCCGTCTCGATGCAGATTTGTATGTACCGAGTTTGCTTGGCGGTATGTTTGGTTCAAGGCGCTGGATGGCGAGTCAATTAGGTGCCGCGGGAGGGCGCGCAACAACAGAAGCTAAGGCCGCCGCCGCGAGGGACAATGGAAAGAGAGGAGGTCGGCCACCCAACGCGCTTCCTGTTGCCATGTCCCCGAAGCCAGCCCATCCTCGCCGCGGTCGTTAAGCCAACGATGCCAGCAGCCCGCCGGGGTTTGGTGCCCAGCGTCCCAAGGTCGTAGGAAAAGCTTTTGGAGATGGTGTTGCCAACCCTTGGCGCAGTCAAAGGGAACGCGACTACAGCAGGTCAGTCCACTTCATAAAACCGCAATTGAACCCAGACCACAAAATGTCCGTATGGCAACGGCCAGGTGTTTGGCCCTGACGCTGGCCGGCGTGAATGACTGGCGTCCGCATTCGCCCCGATGGCAGTCTGAAAAGGTACCGTTTTGGGTATCATTTTTTCGGGTGTTTTGAAGCAAGAAAGCCTCAGGAACAGAGGGTTGGGGCACGGCTGAGACAGTTCCCGCCACCTCCACCAGTCCACTAAACGCTAAGTGATTAGTGTGTTTGGATCAGCGAAATATTCAAGTCCCACCCCAAACCCGGCGCTACCATTTCCAGCATTTCGCGCGGTCCGTATTCACCGCTGTATGCCTCAATGTGTTCCTCGTCGAGGTCATGGCCGACATAAGCACACCGCCATTCCAGCGGAACCTTTGCCGCTTTCATGGTTTGGATCGCCGTCTTCCGCAAACTATGGAAGCCATACTTGCCCTTCGCTGGCTTGGGGACCTTCATCGCATCGATGTGTCGAGTGAAGGCTTTGCTCAGCCAGTTCCCCATTCCGTTGACACCATTGACCTTCACGCGCGAAAAAAACTGGGTTTCTCCCATCTTCCGCAATCCTTCTACCCTCTCCATCAGCCCTAGTGTAAGCAAATCGGGATGGATTGGAATGGTGCGCAAGCTGGCGTGGTTTTTAACGCTCTGTCCTTCCCCTTCGTTGGTGATGGTGAGACACGGCACGCCATCAACCGTCGTGAAATCGGACAAAGCGAGCTGTCCAACCTCCGACACTCGCGCGCCACTGTAAAGACCGATGAGAGCACCCCAGCGCGCGCCTTCGCTCAACGTGGCGAGCGCGGCGGGCGAATAAAGCGTTTGAACCTGCTCTGTGGTGAAAGCCTTGAAACCATGGGCAAGGCGTTTTTGCTTTTCGCGCTTGCGGAACACCACGTGTCCCACGGCCGGGCTTTCTTCCTTCGGGAACTTGGGGTAGTAGCCCACCTGCACAGCCCAATCAAAGAAGCCACGCAGATAGGAACACTTGTTGACCAGAGTGGGCGTCTGCAATCCGCTGACCTTTAATGCTTCCACCCACGCATGCACGTCATCCCAGGTGGCTTCGTGGATCGGTCGGTTGCGGCCGAAGTGTCCAGCAAAACCACTCGCCGCCGCTGATTTAATCGTGAGCGTCTTTTTCAGCGTGTCGGCTTGAATGCTTTTCAGCCATTGCTCCACCGCTTTCCCTGCGGCGCGATCGTGGCGGTGTGACGACACTGGAACCGCTGCTGCCATTGTGGGCACGGGCGGCAGTGTTGGCACGGCCGCAAGTAGAGCTTGCGCCCGATCGCGGGCCTCCATCGCGCGTGCGTGATCCTCCGGGCCATCGGCTTCGATGCGGGAAGACCCATCCGCCCGCACTTCGCAGATGTAATCCACGACGCTGTGATCCGGTCCGCCTCTGACCATCACCACTTTGCGTTGGCCACCTGGTCCAGGCGGCGCCGGTTCGTTTTGGAAATTAATCCAGGTTTTCCGCTCCGCGTCCCACCACTCTTGCTTTGCCATACCTGGCCCCTGTCCCCGCGCTGTCGCGAAGATTTGAGCATATCGCGCACTGAGCACATAAGCCCATGCGCGCGCCGCCACGGGATCGTGGGTTCCCAAGGATTTCTTGATGACCCGCAAACCCAACGCCGCGTGCAGATCGCGCGGAACCGTCAGTCGGAAGTGCCACATCCCAGTGGGATGACGAAGGAGATGGTGAGCTAGGCGCATGTCGTGTTGACCAACCGACTTGAAAAGCGCCGTTCTCAAGGACACAAAAAAAGCCCTGAAAAATCAGGGCTTTGGTGTATCTGGCGGAGAGAGTGGGATTCGAACCCACGGTAGGCTCACACCTACGGCAGTTTTCAAGACTGCTGCCTTAAACCACTCGGCCATCTCTCCTTAACTCGTTGTCTGCGGCAAGGCGC
>Ga0302231_10000697_pt1 | contig 23604 bp, 22 predicted proteins | sample II_Palsa_N2_2_FD_193522 | JGI IMG/M metagenome (GOLD analysis project Ga0302231, IMG submission 193522) | Peat permafrost microbial communities from Stordalen Mire near Abisko, Sweden - II_Palsa_N2_2 | ecosystem: Environmental > Terrestrial > Soil > Palsa > Peat permafrost | place: Sweden...
GCCGGCACTCTCGGCACCGTATGGCTAGATGGCGTGGTGCAACCGGACGGCTACATCACCCTTATCGACGACGGGCTGGAGCACACCGTCGATCTCAACCATCCACGTGCGCCCTGACGCGACTTCAGTGGCTATCGCGGCAGGGCGCACGCGTGCAAACTTATGCATCGACTTAACTTCGTTGCGTGCAAGCTTAAGGGCCACCGCAACGTTTGGCACGCGACTGTAACCGCCGCATGCGCTAAATGTCTGACCCCTGACGCCACCCGACTCACGGCGTTTCGACAGTCACATGGAGAGAGCAATCGCTATGGCCATACCCCGCTCGGATGCCCTGGTCTTTTTTGGCGCCACTGGCGACCTGGCCTATAAACAGATCTTCCCCGCGCTGCAGGCGATGATGCTGCGCGACGGGCTGGATCTACCGATCATCTGCATCGCGCATTCCGGCTGGACGCTGGAACAGCTGCGCCAGCGTGCCCATGACAGCCTGGTGCAGGCGGCCAGGAACAAGCACGACGGCAAGGTCGATAGCATCGACGAGGCCGCGTTTGCGAAGCTCTCGGCGTGCATGCAGTACGTCGATGGGGACTACAACGATCTGGCCACGTTCCAGCAGCTGAAAAAGACACTCGGCGACGCCAAGGCGCCATTGCACTATCTCGCCATCCCTCCCAGCCTGTTCGGTGTGGTGGTAAAAAATCTGAAGCAGGCAGGTTGCGCCGACAACGCGCGTATCGTGGTGGAAAAGCCATTTGGCCGCGACCTGGCTTCGGCGCGGCAGCTCAACCAAACGCTGCACGAGGTGTTTCCCGAGGCGGCGATCTTTCGCATCGACCATTACCTGGGCAAGGAGCCGGTGCAGAATCTGCTGTACTTCCGCTTTGCGAACACCGTGCTCGAACCAGTGTGGAACAACCGTTACGTCGAAAGCGTGCAGATCACCATGGCCGAGAATTTCGGCGTGGAGGATCGTGGCGCATTTTACGAAGGCGTCGGTGCGATCCGCGACGTACTGCAGAACCACCTGCTGCAGGTAACCTCGCTGCTGGCGATGGACGCACCGATTGGTAACGACCCCGTTGCGCTGAATGCGGAAAAGCTGCGACTGTTCCGCGCCATGCGCCCGCTCGACCCAAAGGAAGTGGTACGCGGCCAGTTCAAGGGCTATCGCAAGATCGAGGGTGTAGCGCCTGATTCCAACGTGGAGACGTTCGTGGCGCTGCGCCTGCACATCGACACCTGGCGCTGGGCCGGCGTGCCGTTCTACATCCGCGCCGGCAAGAACCTGCCGATCACCACCACCGAGGTGATGGTGGACATGAAGATGCCGCCATTGTCGGTTTTCGACGAGATCACGCTTAAAAATTCCAACTACTTCCGTTTCCGGCTCAGCCCCGAGGTGATCATTGCCGAAGGCATGCGGGTCAAGCAGCCCGGCGATGCGATGCAGGGCGAAGCGGTGGAGCTGGTGGCCCGGCATCGTCCGCAGTCGGAGAAACCACCCTACGAGCGGCTGCTCGGCGACGCGATCCGCGGTGACAACGCGCTGTTCACCAGTGACGAATGTGTCGAAGCCGCGTGGGCAGTGGTTGACCAGGTACTGAACCACGAGGGTCCGGTGAGCGTCTACGAACCAGGCAGTTGGGGGCCGCCCGAGGCCGCGCAAGTCGTCAGCGGCGCCGAGGGCTGGCACGATCCACAAGCTGAAGTGAAAGAACCATGTTGAATGCCAGACCGCCCGTGACCGTGCCGATCGTCTTTTTGCTCGATGTCGACAACACCCTGCTCGACAACGACCGCTTCGCTGCCGATTTAGGCGAGCGGCTGCTGCAGTCTTTCGGTACCACTGAACAAGAACGCTACTGGGCAATCTACGCGCAGCTGCGCGACGAGTTGGGCTATGCCGATTATCTGGGGGCGCTGCAGCGTTTCCGCGTCGGCCTGGACAACCATCCGGCGCTGCTGCAAATGTCGGGCTGGCTGCTGGAATATCCGTTTGCCGAGCGCCTGTATCCGCACGCGCTGGAGACGATTGCGCACCTGCACTCACTGGGCCAGCCAGTGATCCTGTCCGACGGCGACGTGGTGTTCCAGCCGCGCAAGATCCACCACGCCGGCCTGTGGGATGCACTGCACGGCGAAGTGCTGATCTACACCCACAAGCAGGCCATGCTTGAAGCGATGCAGCAACGCTATCCAGCGACGCATTACGTCATGGTCGACGACAAGCCGAAGATTCTCATGGACATGAAACAGCGCCTCGACAACCAGCTGACCACGGTCTTCGTGCGTCAGGGCCATTACGCCGCGGCAGCCATCGATCACCCCATCAACCCCGAACCGGATATCAGCATCGCGTGCATCGCCGAACTGCGCGAGCGTAAGCTTGCCGATTTCCAACCCTCAGCACCCGACATGACCTTGCCGGCGTACTGAACCAAACCGTATAGAGAGATGGAGCAAGCATGAAAGCGACCCGGCAATTGCATGATCTCGGCCAGAGTCTGTGGCTGGACAACATCACCCGCACCCTACTCGACAACGGCACACTCGCGCGCTATATCGCCGAAGATTCAGTCACCGGCCTGACCTCGAATCCGAGCATCTTCGACGCCGCCATCGGCGATGGCGATGCTTACGATGCCGGCGTCCATGCCAAGGCGCTGGCCGGTCTGGCCGGCGAAGAACTCTTTATGGAGCTGGCGCTGGAGGATCTGCGCCGCGCCGCCGACCTGTTCCAGCCGATATTCAAGAGCACCCACGGCGTCGACGGCTGGGTTTCGATGGAAGTCTCGCCGCTGCTGGCCGCCGATACCGCAGGCTCGATCGCGGCGGCAAAACAGATCCATGCACAGGCCCAGCGCGACAACCTGTTCGTGAAGATTCCAGGTACGCCCGAAGGCATCCCCGCGATCGAGGAGGCGATCTTCGCCGGTATCCCGATCAACGTGACGTTGCTGTTCTCGCGTGAACATTATCTTGCCGCCGCCGAGGCGTATCTGCGCGGCATCGAACGACGTCTCGCCGCCGGACTTGATCTGCGGGTGGGCTCCGTCGCGTCGTTGTTCATCAGCCGCTGGGACGTGGCCAGCAACGGGCAGCTACCCACCGAACTGCATAACCGGCTGGGCATCGCGGTCGGCCAACAGACCTATCGCGCCTATCGCGAACTGCTCGCCTCACCGCGCTGGCAGAAACTCGCCGCCGCCGGCGCGCAACCGCAACGGCTGTTGTTGGCCAGTACCGGCACCAAGGATCCGTCTGCGCCCGACACGCTGTACGTCAGCGCATTGGCCGCGCCCGATACGGTCGACACGATGCCGGAAAAAACCCTGAATGCGTTCGCTGACCATGGCCAGCCTCACGGCGTAATGGCCGTCGATGGCGGCGACGCCGACGCGACGATGGCGAAGATCAGCAGCGCCGGCGTGGATATCGGCGCGCTGGCCAGCAAGCTACAGAAGGACGGCGCACAGGCGTTCGTCAAATCGTGGCAACAGCTGCTGCAGCGGATTGACGAAAAGACCCGCGCGCTGGCTGACAAATCAAAAGGACCTGCACTGCAATGAGCCCCTCCGACTCCACCAAAGCCAGCCTCACCACACGTCCGCAGTGGCAGGCGCTGCAGCAGCAATTTGCGAGTATCGGCCAGAAGCATTTGCGTGAATTGTTCGCCGCCGACCCCCACCGCGGCGAGCAATTGACCGTCGAAGACGTCGGGCTTTATCTCGACTACTCCAAGCAACGCGTCGACGACGACACGCTGCGCCTGCTTCGCGAACTGGCGCAGGCGTGCGAGCTGCCGCAGCGGATCGAGGCGATGTTCCGCGGCGACAAGATCAACAGCACCGAAAACCGCGCGGTGTTGCATGTGGCATTGAGAGCTCCGGCCAGCGAAAAGATCCTGGTCGACGGCCACGACGTGATACCGGACGTGCACGAGGTGCTCGACCGCATGGCCGCGTTCGCGGAACGGGTGCGCAGCGGCGCATGGCTGGGTCACACCGGCAAGCGCATCCGTAACGTCATCAGTATCGGCATCGGCGGCTCCGACCTGGGCCCGGTGATGGCATACGAGGCGTTGCGCGATTACAGCCGCCGCGAGATGACATTCCGCTTCGTGTCGAACGTGGACGGTACCGATTTCGCCGAGGCCACGCGTGACCTGGACGCCGCGGAGACTCTTTTCATCATCTGCTCCAAGACGTTCACCACGCTGGAGACGCTGACCAATGCGCATGCCGCGCGTGCCTGGTGCGTCAAGGCACTGGGTGACGATGCTGAGAAGGGCGGGGCCATCGCGAAGCACTTCGTCGCTGTTTCCACCAACGCCGAAGGCGTCGGCAAGTTCGGCATCGACACCGCGAACATGTTCGGCTTCTGGGACTGGGTCGGTGGCCGTTATTCCATGGATTCGGCAATCGGCCTGTCGACGATGCTGGCGATCGGCGCGGATCAGTTCCGCGAAATGCTGGCGGGCTTCCACGCCATGGATGAACACTTTCGCCACGCCCCGCTGGAGCGCAACCTGCCCGCGCTGATGGGTCTGCTGGCGATCTGGAACAATAACTTTCTCGATGCCGCCACTGTTGCCGTGCTGCCGTACGAGCAATACTTGAAACGCTTCCCGGCCTACCTGCAGCAGCTGACGATGGAGAGCAACGGCAAGCACGTCACGCTCGACGGGGCGCACGTCGACTACGCCACCGGACCGATCTACTGGGGCGAGCCGGGTACCAACGGGCAGCATTCGTTCTATCAGCTGATCCATCAGGGCACGCGCATCGTGCCATGCGATTTCATCGGCTTCGGTCAGACCTTGAATCCGTTGCCCGCGCAAAATGGCGGCGACCAGCACGATCTGTTGATCGCGAACCTGATCGCCCAGGGCGAAGCACTCGCGTTCGGCAAGACCGCCGCCGAGGTGCGCGCCGAAGGCACACCCGAAGCGCTGGTGCCGCATCGCACGTTCGAGGGCAACCGGCCCAGCACCACCATCCTCGCGCCGAAGTTGACGCCGCATACGCTGGGCACGCTGATCGCGTTGTACGAGCACAGCGTGTTCGTGCAGGGCGTGATCTGGGGTATCGACTCGTTTGACCAGTGGGGCGTGGAACTGGGCAAGCAGCTGGCCAAGACCACCATCGCCGAACTGACCGCGAAGGACGAGCCGAAACTCGCGCATGACAGTTCGACCAACACCTTGATCCGTCGCTATCGCCAGCTGCGTGATGGGCAGAAACCGGGAGCGGCCACATGAGCCAGAAAATTAGCCCGCTGGCCGGTAAGCCGGCGCCGCAGTCGATCCTCGTCGACGTCCCGAAACTGCTCGCTGCCTACGTCGATCTGAAGCCCGATCCTTCGGTGCCGGCGCAACGCGTCGCGTTCGGCACCTCCGGTCATCGTGGCAGCTCGTTCAATCGCAGCTTCAACGAATGGCACATCCTGGCAATCAGCCAGGCGATCTGTGAATACCGCCGGAGCAAGGGCATCGACGGCCCGTTGTTCATTGGCGCCGATACCCACGCGCTGTCGCAGCCAGCGTTCCAGAATGCGCTGGAAGTGCTGGCCGCGAACGGCGTGGAGACCATGATCTCCAGCGGCGGTGAATTCACCCCGACCCCGGCGGTCTCGCACGCTATCCTGGTCTACAACAAGGCGCATGGTGGCTCGTCGAAGGGCGGCTCCATGAAGGGGCAAGCCGACGGCATCGTGATCACGCCGTCGCACAACCCGCCCGACAACGGCGGCTTCAAGTACAACCCGCCGAACGGCGGTCCGGCCGACACCGACATCACCGGCTGGGTGCAGAATCGCGCGAACGCGTTGCTCGAAGCGGGCCTGAAAGACGTCAAGCGCGTGCCGTTCGCACAGGCGCGCAAGGCCGCCACGACGCACGAGCACGATTTCCTCAACAACTACGTCGCCGACCTGGCGAACATCATCGACTTCGACGCGATCCGCAGTGCTGGCATCCACATGGGTGTCGATCCGCTGGGCGGTGCGGGAGTGCACTACTGGGCGCCGATCGCCGAGCGCTACAAGCTCGACCTCACCGTAGTAAGCGAGGAGGTCGATCCGCAGTTCGCGTTCATGACGGTGGATTGGGATGGCAAGATCCGCATGGATCCGTCGTCAAAGTACGCGATGCAGCGACTGATCGGCCTGAAGGACAAATACGATGTCGCGTTCGCCTGCGACACCGACCATGACCGCCACGGCGTCGTCACCCGCAGCGGCGGCCTGATGGAACCGAATCATTACCTGTCGGTGCTGGTCGATTACTTGTTTCAACATCGCCCGCAGTGGAGCGCCAAGGCGGCGGTCGGCAAGACCGTGGTCAGCACGGCGCTGATCGATCGCGTGGTCAAGCGACTGGGTCGCCAGCTGTATGAAGTGCCCGTCGGTTTCAAATGGTTTTCCGAAGGCCTGTTCGACGGTTCGCTCGGCTTCGGCTGCGAGGAGAGTGCGGGCGCGTCGCTACTGCGCCTCGATGGCTCGGTGTGGACGACAGACAAGGATGGTCTGGTGCCGGCACTGCTGTCAGCGGAGATCACCGCGCGCCAGGGCAAGGATCCGGGTGAGCTGTACGCACAGCTCGCGAAGGAACTTGGCGAGCCCTTTGCCGACCGCGTCGAAGCTGCCGCCACGCCGGCGCAGCAGGCGAAGCTGGCCAAGCTGTCACCCGATCAATTGCATAGCGATCAGCTGGCTGGCGAAAAAATCGAGCAGGTGCTCGACAAGGCGCCAGGCAACAACGCGCCGATCGGCGGTATCAAGGCGATCAGTGCCAGTGGCTGGTTCGCCGCGCGGCCGTCCGGCACCGAGGCGATTTACAAAATTTACGCGGAGAGCTTCAAGAGCGAGGAACACCTGCAGAGCCTGCTCGCCGAAGCGCAGAAGATCGTCGACGCGGCGATAGGGGGCGCATGATCGGCCACATCAACGAAGCTCGTACGAACGCCGTTCCACGCTAAGCCACTTAAGGACATCCGGCATGCGTTCACGCCATCCCGAGCGACATCGCACCAGCCATATTGGCTGGTTGCGCGCGGCCGTACTCGGCGCGAATGACGGCATCGTCTCGACCGCCAGCCTGGTGCTCGGCGTGGCGGCGGCGCATGCCAGTCACGCCGGAATCCTGGTGGCTGGCGGCGCCGGGCTGGTTGCCGGGGCGATGTCGATGGCGGCGGGCGAATACGTGTCGGTGCACTCCCAAGCCGATAGCGAGAACGCCGAACTGCAAAAAGAGCGCCATGAACTGCATACCGACAGCGAAGGTGAACACAAGGAACTCGCGGCGATCTACGTTGGCCGCGGGCTGGATCCGGCCTTGGCCAAACAGGTCGCTGTGCAACTGATGGCCCACAACGCACTGGAGGCACATGCCCGCGACGAGTTGGGCATTACCGAAGCGCTTCGCGCGCGACCACTGCAGGCCGCCATGGCATCGGCGTCGAGTTTCGCCATGGGCGCCGCCTTGCCGCTGCTCGTTGCTGCGCTGGCCCCGGCCACGCTGGACATCGCGCTTGTCTTCGCTACCTCGCTGGTATTTCTCGCGCTGCTCGGCGGCATGGCAGCGCGCGTCGGCGGCGCGAGTGTGAGCATCGGCGCGCTGCGTGTCAGCTTCTGGGGTGCGCTGGCGATGGCGATTACCGCCGGTGTCGGTGCGCTGCTGGGGCATGTGGGGTAATGCCTACTCCCTGCCGACGCAAAGAAAACTTGACGGCAGCTTGACCGGCACCGCGTCATCCTCCCGCGATTATTGAACAACGCCGCATCTCACCGAGGGAAATCACCATGACCACATCATCGCTAGACCAGCAATGCATCGATACGCTTCGCTTCCTGTCGGTGGACATGGTGGAGAAGGCCGACAGCGGCCATCCCGGACTGCCGCTCGGTGCCGCGCCGATGGCCTACACGCTGTGGACGCGCCAGCTCAAGCATCATCCCGCCAACCCGTTGTGGGCCGATCGTGATCGCTTCGTGCTTTCTGCAGGACACGGCTCGGCACTGCCGTACAGCCTGCTGTATGTCACGGGCTACGCGCTCTCGCTGGACGACATCAAGCAGTTCCGCGAATGGGGTAGCAAGACCCCCGGACATCCCGAACGCGGTCACACGCCCGGCATTGAAGTGACCACCGGACCACTCGGGCAAGGCATGGCGAATGCGGTCGGCATGGCGATCGGCGAGGCGCATATGGCCGCGCGCTACAACCGCGATGGCCACAACGTGATCGACCATCACACTTGGGCGATCGTCAGCGATGGCGATCTGATGGAAGGGGTGGCATGCGAGGCCGCGTCGCTGGCCGGGCATCTGAAGCTGGGCAAGTTGATCTGCATGTACGACGATAATTACGTCACGCTCTCGGCCAGCGCCGACATCACGTTTTCCGAAGATCGCGCCAAACGTTTCGAGGCATATGGCTGGCAGACCATCAGCGTCGCCGACGGCAACGACCTGGTGGCGATCGGTGCCGCGCTGGAGGCAGCACGTGCCGAGACCACCCGACCATCGCTGATCCTCATACGTACGCATATCGGCTACGGCTCACCCGAGCAGGACAGCTACAAGGCGCATGGCTCGCCGCTCGGTGCCGAGGATACGAAGAAGACCAAGGAGAAGCTTGGCTGGCCGGTCGAACCGCCGTTTATCGTCCCCGCGCCGGCACTCGCGCATTTCCGCGAGGCACTGGATCGCGGCGCAAAAGCGGAAGCGGAGTGGAATGGGCGAATGGATGCCTATACGAAGGCATTCCCGGAGCTGGCGAAAGAGCTGCAGATGCGCCTGCGCGGCGAACTGCCGCCCGGCTGGGATGCGGATATTCCGGTGTTTCCGGCCGATGCCAAGGGCATCGCCACCCGCGTCGCCGGCGGCAAGACGATGAACGCGATCGCGCCGAAACTGCCTGCACTTTTCGGCGGCTCAGCTGACCTGGATCCGTCCACACACACCAACCTGAAAGGCTTCGGCGATTTCAATCCACCGCTGCAGCCGGGCCAGGGCACCGAGGGCTCCGACGCTGCCGGCTGGAGCTACGCCGGTCGCAACCTGCATTTCGGCATACGCGAACACGCGATGGGTGCGATCGTCAACGGGTTGGCCGCGCATGGCGGCTTCGTCCCGTATGGCTCGACCTTCCTGATCTTCTCCGACTACATGCGCCCGGCGATCCGGCTGGCTGCGCTGATGGGCGTACACGTCATTCACGTATTCACCCACGACAGCATCGGGCTCGGTCAGGACGGACCCACCCATCAGCCGGTGGAACATCTGGCCAGCCTTCGCGCGATCCCCAATCTCACCGTGATCCGCCCCGGCGACGCGAACGAAGCCGCGACCGCGTGGAAGGTCGCGCTGGAATCCAGGGATCATCCGGTGCTGCTGGTACTGACCCGACAGGATGTCCCCACGCTCGATCGCAGTCGCTATGCCAGTGCCGACGGCCTGCGCAAAGGCGCGTATGTACTGAGCGATGTGAAGGATGGCAAACCCGCTCTCATCCTGATCGCCTCCGGTTCTGAAGTCGGCCTGATCGTCGCCGCGGCGGAACGTCTGCAAAGTGAAGGCATTGCCGTGCGCTGCGTGTCGATGCCGAGCTGGGAACTATTCGATGCCCAGCCACAGGCTTATCGCGATCAGGTGCTGCCACCGAACGTGCCAGCGCGACTGGCGGTGGAGCTGGGCGTATCACAGGGCTGGTGTCGCTACGTCGGCGCACAAGGCGACATGCTCGGAGTGGAACGCTTCGGCGCCTCCGCTCCGGGCGAAGTAGTGCTGCGCGAATACGGGTTCACCGTCGACAACGTCGTCGCGCGAGCAAAAGCGGTACTGGCGCGTCAGGCCCGCTGAGCCAGCGCAATCTACCCCCTCTCCCTGTGGGAGAGGGGGTAGATTGCGGGAGACGGAGCAGCACGCTCTCCCTGCATGAGACGCTGCATCCCCGCGCGCAAACTACGCGACAATACGCACCTGCCTAACGTCGCGGAGCCCCGATGAACCCTTCCACCCTGCGTATCGCCACCCGCAAGAGCGCGCTCGCGCTATGGCAGGCCGAGCATGTCGCCGCCGCGTTGCGTGTCGCGCATCCGGGGCTGACGGTGGAGCTGGTGCCGATGACGACGCGCGGCGATGAAATACTGGATCAGCCGCTGGCGACGATCGGCGGCAAGGGCCTGTTTCTGAAAGAGCTCGAAGTGGCGATGCTGGAGGGTCGTGCCGACCTCGCCGTGCATTCGCTGAAGGACGTGCCGGTCACGCTGGAGCCGGGCTTCGCGTTGCCCGCGATCTTGCCGCGAGCCGATGCCGCCGATGCGTTCATCAGCAACCATTACGCGGATCTCGCCGCGCTGCCCGCAGGCGCGCGGGTCGGCACCTCGTCATTGCGGCGGCAGGCGCAGCTGCGCGCGCTCCGGCCGGACCTGAGCCTGCTGGACCTGCGCGGCAACGTCGGCACCCGGCTGGGCAAGCTCGACGCCGATCATTACGACGCGATCGTGCTTGCCTGCGCCGGACTGGACCGCCTGGGTCTCGCCTCACGCATCCGCGCCCGACTGGCTGCACCGAACTGGCTGCCGGCGCCGGGTCAGGGCGCCATCGCGATCGAGGCTCGCGAAGACCAACCTGTTGTACTGGAGCTGCTGGCCGCGCTGGACGATGCCGATACACGACTCACCATCAGCGCTGAGCGGGCGATGAATCAGGCACTCGGCGGCAGTTGCACGGTGCCGGTCGGCGCCTGGTGCGTACTCGGCGAACACGGCCTGCATTTGCGCGGTATGGTCGGCGACGCAGCCAGCGGCCGACTGCTGCATGCCAACGGCAGCAGCGCCAGCGATCACGCGGTCGCACTGGGTCAGCAGGTCGCAGCCTCATTGCTGGAGCAGGGCGCGGGCGAACTGCTCGGTCTCTGAGCTGCCGCGCACAAAAAAAGCCCCTGCCGCTGACGCGACAGGGGCTTTGGTACTCATCACGGCAGCGACATTCGCGTCTCGAACCGAGCCATCTGGGCCGAAGCTTAGAAGCTGTAAGCCAGATTGGTGGTCGTCAGCGTATCGTTCTTCTTGATGTCTGGCAGCACACTGGTGTTGTGGCGCACCTGGAAACCCAATTTCAGCGCCAGCTTCTTGGTCATGCTGACCGCGATACCCGCATCGTTCTGCAGATAGGTGTCCTTGGAACCCGCTTCCACCAGGAACGTGTTATCGAACGAGGTGTTGTCGCTGATCCTGAACTTGTAATCGATCAGGCCACGGGCCACTGCCTGGTTTTCCACCTGCGTCTGCTGCGGGACATCGTTGCCGTCGATCACCACGTCGGTAGCCGCCGGGCGAAAGCGCATGTAACCGGGGCCGACTTCGAGCGACAGCTCATTGCGGTCGTCCTTCAAGGCTATATAGCCATAGCCGATCGAGACCACGCCCTGCCACAGCTGGGCGCCGAAATCGTTGTGGTCATAACGCACCGCACCGACGATGTAGCTGCGCGGGTCGAGCTTGTAGCCGGCCGAGGCGCCGGTCGTAAAATCGTTGGCTGTCTCGTCGAAGCTGTTGATCGTGTTGCCTGACGCGTCGACCACCTTCGATTCGCTTTTGGAGCGCACTTCAGTGAGGAACGCGTTGTTCTTCCACTGGTCGGTTTCCTGGCTGAAGTTCAACTTCGCGTTGATGTTCTGCGTACGCGAATTGCCGGTCGTCGAGGCATAGCCCAACTCACCCGAGCCCGTCCAGCCGCCATCGTTGGCAGCCTTGCCACTGGGGGCATCACTGGTCGAAGGTGGCGCCATCTCCTGTGCCTGCGCGGCAAAGCTCGCGAAGGCGGCCAGCAGCAGGCCGGCGATCAAGGTCTTTTTCATCGGGCAGTCCATTTGTTAAAAAATTAGTGAGGGGCCACCTTAACGGGGCGGCTTGAACTCAAAATGAACGGTGATGCGCCGCAGCATGCCGCGACAGGCCCTCACGCAAGCCGGAGGGCTGCTCCCACGCGTCCCCTTGAATAACAATGGCTGCGCCAGCGTCTCGCCTGACTCGGGCCGCCAGACGGTCCTCAAACGGGCTCTGATATACGGGGCGTATACGCTCGCGTGGCGGCTTTCGTCACTTAACAAAGAGGCCGCATGGCTGAAACTCGCAGACACGACAAGGTGCCGACCGATTTGTAGGCGCCATGTGCGGCAACCATGCTGCACAATGCTCCAACCCCACCCTATGCCCTGACGAGCCACATGGATCGCTACGAACGCATACTGACCCTGCATCGCCTGCTGAAATCGGCGCATTACCCGATTCCGCTGTCACGCCTGCTCGGCGAGCTTGAGTGCTCACGCGCCACGCTGTATCGCGATGTCGCCTTTTTGCGCGATGCGCTGGGCGCGCCGATCGAAAGTGCCGGTGGCGAGCAGGCCGCGTTTCGCTACGAGGTCGGAGAAGGCCAGCGTTTCGAGCTGCCGGGCCTGTGGCTTACCTCGGACGAATTGGCCGCGCTACTGGCACTGAACGAGCTGATCAGCCGTTCCGGCCCCGGTGTGCTGGCCGGAGCACTGGCGCCGTTCAAGGCACGCATCGAGACGCTGCTGTCCGACCAGGGCAGTGGCAAGGCGCTGCCGATCGAGCGCATCCGGGTCATTCCCTGGGGTGAGCGCAAACTTGATCAGCAAGTGTTCCGCATCGCCGCTGGCGCGGTGCTGGAGCGCAAGCAACTGCGTTTCCGCTACCGCGCGCGCACCACCAATGCCGACAGCCGGCGCACCGTATCGCCGCAGCGGCTGACGCATTACCGCGACAACTGGTATCTGGATGTGTGGGATCACGATCGCGAAGCGCTGCGCAGTTTTGCCGTCGACCGCATCGTTGAACCGCAGGCGCTGGAGCTGGCCGCCATCGACGTGGTCGAGAACGACCTCAATGATTTGCTGGCCTCCAGCTACGGCATCTTCGCCGGCAAGCCGAAGGCGTGGGCCACCATCCGCTTCTCGCCGCATGCGGCGCGCTGGGTCGCCGATGAGCACTGGCATTCGCAGCAAAAGGGCGAATGGCTGCCCGATGGCCGCTATGAGCTGAAAGTGCCCTACTCCAATTCCAAGGAGCTGCTGATGGACGTGCTCAAGTACGGCCCGGATGCGGAGATCGTCGCGCCGCTGTCGCTGCGCGAGGAGATGAAGATCCTGCTGCAGCTGGCGCTGGGCGGGTACCAGCCGCCGCTCGCATGAGGCTGGCGAGCCGATGACTGGCACCGATATCGTCGATTCCCAAGTCGCGCCTGCCGATGCCAACGCGACCCGCAGGCCTACCGTCGCACTGGCTCTCGGCGCGGGCGGTGCCAAGGGCCTTGCGCATATCGGCGCGATCGAGGAGATCGAGGCACAGGGTTATCAGATCATCTCGATCGCCGGCACCTCGATGGGTGCGTTGATCGGTGGCGTATACGCGATGGGAAAACTCGATGTCTATCGCGACTGGGCTATCACGCTGGCCCGGTTTGATGTGTTCAAGCTGCTCGACTGGACGTTTTCCGGCGGCGGCCTGATCAAAGGCGAGCGGATCATCGGCACGCTGCGTGAGCTCATCGGTGACATCTGTATCGAGGAACTCCCGATCGCTTTTACCGCGGTTGCGACCGACCTCGATCGCGAGCGCGAGGTATGGCTCACGCGCGGCTCACTGTTCGACGCGATCCGCGCCTCGATCGCGATACCGACCGTATTTCGGCCACACATGCTCGACGGTCGTCGGCTGGTCGATGGCGCCTTGCTCAATCCGGTGCCGGTGACGCCGTTGATCCGCGATCGGGCCGACTATCTGTTCGCCGTCAGCATGGATGGGGTAGCGCAGATGGCGCCATCCGTGGTCGTTGAAGACAACTCAGGCGAGGGGAATGGCTTTACCCACCGCGTCGGCGAATTCATCGGCCGGCTGTTGCCGAGCAGTGAAGGCAAGCCACGCGAACCCGGTGCGTGGGATCTGCTCAACCAGTCGATGGATCTGATGCAGGCGAATCTCTCGCGCCTGCGGCTTGCCGCGTACGAGCCCGATCTGTTGATCCAGCTGCCTCGCAACGTAGCTTCTGCCTATGAGTTCTATCGTGCCCGCGAACTGATCGATCGCGGCCGCGAGCAGGCGCGCGAAGCGTTGGCCAACTGGTCGAAATCCACGACGCCGTTGCATCCGTCCTGAGCTCCCGCCTGTCTCGGAGCGCATCCGCAGTCAGCGCTCATCCCCATCAGCGCGGGCCGTGCATGCTCAACCAGTTTTCCAGGTACGCCTTCAGCGCCACCGCGTCGTTGTGTTCTTCATCGCGAGCACCGTAGAGCAGGGTCACCGTATGCCGCGCCGCACGCTCGGCCAGCGGACGCCAATGCTCCGCGACAGCATCCAGTTCGGTGGCATAGCGGTGACGAAAGCCATCCCAGAGCGCCGGGTCGTGACCGAACCACTGGCGCAACGCCGTGGACGGCGCCAGCTCCTTCGCCCACTGGTCCAGCGAGACGGCCTCTTTCTTCAAGCCGCGTGGCCACAGCCGATCGACCAGTACGCGATAACCATCGGCTTTTGCAGCCGGCTCATAGACTCGCTTGACGGCGATGCTCATGCGCAGTTTCCCGCAGGGAAGATCACCAGCATACGACGGTGCGGTATATGCAGCGTAGGGGTCGCCGCCTGCTCTGCTCCCTCGCCTGCTCGCAGGCGAGGGGTGGGGTGGGGTTGCTCTTTGCGCATGGAGATCAAAAGCTGTTACCCCCTCCCAACCTCCCCCTGCGAGCAGGGGGAGGAGCAAAGCAAGTAGGCGCCTCGGCGGCCTAGAGCTCCTCGACCTTGGTGACCTTGCCACGGCGCATCAGCCACGCCACGCCACGCAGGTCGGCCAGGCCTACCCACAGCCGATCCAGCATGCCGTACTTGGAGACGCCGGCGGTGCGCGGGCGATGACCGACCGGCACGCTCTGGCAGGCGAAGCCGGCGCGCTTTACCAGTGCTGGCAGGTAGCGATGCATATGGTCGAAGTAGGGCAGGCGCAGAAAGACTTCGCGATCGAATACTTTCAGGCCGCAGCCGGTATCCGGGGTCGCGTCCTTCAGCATCCGCGAGCGCACCGCATTGGCGATCTTCGAGGAGATGCGCTTGTTGAAACTGTCGCGGCGAGTGGTGCGCCAGCCAGCGAACAAACGCAGGTCGGCCGTTGCCGCATCGCGTGCGGCCAATAGTTTGGGGATGTCGGCGGGGTCGTTCTGGCCGTCGCCATCAAGCGTGGCGATCCACGTGGACTTCGCCGCCCGCACACCGTTCCACACCGCCGTGCTCTGTCCACTGCGGGTGACATGGTGCAGCACGCGCAATTCCGGATGCAGGATCTTCTGCGCGGCCAATACGGCACGACTATCGTCGCTCGAATCGTCATCGATGTAGATGACTTCGTAGTCGACCTTGCCGCGTAGCGCAGTGGCGATTTCGGCGAGCAGCGGGGGAATATTGTCGCGCTCGTTGAACACGGGGACGACCACAGAGAGCTGGGGCATGGGAGCGGATCCACTGGGGCAGCCAGAGATTATCGCCCAAGCGCCGCCCTACGACGAGTGCACTGCCCATGGCACGGCTGGGAGTGATCGAATAGTGCGCGTCGCCAGTCCGGGCGACGCGCACGCATCAGATGCTAATTAGCTCCAGATACCGATCAGCGCATCCCACCCGAAGCCAGCAGGGTTTCGCCAGTCAGCCAGCCCGCGTCAGCGGAAGCCAGGAACACCGCAATGGTCGCGATGTCACCGGGTTGGCCCAGGCGCCCCAGCGGGGTCTGCGCGACCATCTGCTTCTCCATGTCGCTGCCAACCATGCCCATCGTGTGGGTACCCTCGGTCTCCACACCGCCCGGGTTGATCGAGTTCACGCGGATGTTGCGCGGCCCCAGTTCTTTGGAGTGCACCAGCGTGATGGCGTCCACCGCACCCTTGGTCGCGGTGTAGACGGTCGACCCGGGCATGCCGAGCCGGCTTACGACCGAACCGATGTTGATGACGCTGCCACCATGCTCACCGAAATGCTTCACGGCTTCCTGGGTGGCCAGGATCAGGCCGAGCACATTGGTGTTGAATTGGCGGTGGAATTCGCTCTCGGTGACATCCTCGAGCGGAGCGAACTGGTATACGCCTGCGTTGTTGACCAGCACGTCTAGCGTGCCGAAGGCCTTTTTCGCTTCGGCGAACAGGCGCTGCACATCGGCCGCCTTGGAAACATCGCCTTGCACTGCGATCGCCTTGCCACCGCTACCGGTGATCTCGGCCACCACCCGATCGGCGCCTTCCTTGCTGGAAGCATAATTCACCACCACCGCAGCACCGGCCGCGGCCAGGCCCTTCGCGATCCCTGCGCCAATGCCTTTCGAAGCACCCGTTACTACTGCCACCTTGCCTGTCAGCTTGCTCATCTGTGTTCTCCGGTTTGACGTGATAATTAGACAGTTGTCTAAATGTCATATCGATTAGGGGGCGGCCTGGACCCATTTCAATGGCGCCCGGTCAGATTTTTGCGAGTTGTTCCAGATAGGCGTGGAGCACGTCGCGCTGCAGGACGAGATTGGCGAATTTGCCATCGCGGACAATGTCGATCAGCCCAGCTGTTTCCAGCTCTTTCAGGTGATGTGACAGCGTGGCTGCACTCACTTGATGTTCTTGCAGCAGACAGCTGCACGCCGTCGGCGCACTGCTCTCGCCAATCTGTTTCAGCAGCTGGTAACGCCTCGGCTCGGCCAGCGCCCGGGCGATCAGGGAAAACTGCTTTTCGGTCAATCGGGGTAGCTTGGTGGCCATGATGGGTTGTTCAGCGATGCAGATGGCGACAATGCAGGGACGAGAGACGAGTAGCGAGGGTGTCAGCTTCAATCTGGTGGAGTCTTCAAGTTCGAGCAACGTGCTTCTGCCGAAGCATGCACGTTGTCGCGCCAGCGGGCCTTCGCGCCCTTGCTACTCGCTACTCATCCCTCGCCCCTGAATTCGGCTCACCGGATCTTGCCAAGGATGCCGTCAAGCTCGTCATGGCTGTGGTAATGAATCACCAGCTTGCCGCGACCGCCGCGACCCTGCGCCAGTTCGACGCGGGTGGCGAAACGCTCGCCCAGCTCACGCTCCAGATCGGTGATGTTCGGATCGCGCGACGCTGTGCTCTTCGCCTTGCCCTTGGGGACGCTCTGCGCACGCCGGGCGGCATCCTCCAGCTCACGCACCGTCCAGTGGTTGCGTGCCGCCTCCAGTGCCAGGCTCTCGGCGTCGTGCTCGGGCAAAGTCAGCAGACAGCGGGCGTGACCCATTTCCAGCTTGCCTTCGTCGAGCAATTTCTTGATCGAGGCGGGCAGCTCGGTCAGCCGCAAAAGATTGGAGACGGCCGCGCGCGAACGACCGACGGCGTCGGCGGCCTGCTGATGGGTGATGTCGAAATCGTCAATCAGGCGCTTCAGCGCATCGGCTTCTTCCAGCGGGGTCAGATCCTCGCGCTGAATGTTCTCGATCAGTGCCATCGCGGGCACCGATGCCTCCGGCACCAGCTTGATCAGCGCCGGCATTTCGGACAGCTGGGCACGTTGCGCCGCACGCCAGCGACGTTCGCCGGCAATCAGCTCGTAGCTGTCCTTGCCGAGCGCGCGCACCACGACCGGCTGGATCAGGCCCTGCGACCTGATCGAGGCGGCCAGCTCATCCAGTGCCTCGTCGTTCCAGTGTCGCCGCGGCTGGTACTTGCCTGGCTGGATCTGCTGGATGGGCAGCATGCGCAGCTCGCCTTCCTGCCCGATCACCGACGGCGATACTTCGCCGTCGCCGCCCAGCAGGGCATCGAGCCCACGTCCCAATCCACGTTTTTTCGCAGCAGCCATGCTTTATTCCTGATGATTGGCGGCCGGCGCCTTGAGCAGCGGGCCGCTGTCGCCATGCGTTGGCGCGGACGCCACTGCCGGCGGTTCTATGTCTTCGACGGGATCGGTGCGCTCGACACGCGGCAGGCCGCGCTCGCGCCGTATCATTTCGCCGGCCAGCCCGATGTAGGCAATCGCGCCGCGCGAACTGCGGTCGTACAGATGGATCGGCTGACCATGGCTGGGCGCTTCGGCCAGGCGCACGTTGCGCGGAATGATCGAGCGCAGCACCTTGTCACCGAAATGCTGGGTGAGCTGCGCGGAAACTTCGTTGCCGAGGTTGTTGCGCACGTCGTACATGGTGCGCAGCAGGCCCTCGACCTCCAGTGTCGGATTCAGCCGGTGACGCACGGCCTTGACCGTTTCCAGCAGGCTGGACAGCCCTTCCAGCGCGAAATATTCACACTGCACCGGAATCAACACACCGTGCGCGGCGGTCAGTGCGTTCAACGTGAGCAGGTTCAGCGACGGCGGACAGTCGATCAGGATGACGTGGTAGTTCGCCGAAACCTTCGCCAGTATCTCTTTCAGCCGGTGCTCGCGCGCCAACGCATCCATCAGCTTCAGTTCGGCGGCGGTGAGGTCACCGTTGCCCGGCAGCAAGTCGTAATGCGCGTCGGTGCTGACGATGGCCTGCTCGATCGACGCTTCTTCCAGCAACACTTCGCAGCCGCTCGGTTTGGTTTCGCGCTTGTTGACGCCCGAGGCCATCGTCGCGTTGCCCTGCGGATCCAGATCGACCAGCAATACCTTGCGCTTCGCGGCGGCCAGCGCAGCGGCGAGGTTGACAGCAGTGGTGGTCTTGCCGACGCCGCCTTTCTGGTTGGCGACTGCGATGATGCGGGCCATGGTGAGTCGCTACATGCGCGAAAGGAGAAGCCTAGATTAGCAGGCTGGCCGTGATCGGTTCAGGCCGCTGGCTCGATTGATTGACTACGGCCGATCACGACCAGACTTCGCTCGGCTTGCAGCCCGGGCACGGTCAGCTCGTGGATGGCGCGCACTTCGAAACCGGCCGGCATGCCGGGCAGCTCGTCATCCGGCCGCTTGCCCTTCATCGCCAGCCAGGTCCCGTCCGGTGTCAGTAGATGGCCACCCCAGCCAAGCATGTCGGCCAAGCTGGCAAAGGCCCGCGCGGTGATGCAGTCGAACTGGCCCTGCACGTCTTCCACCCGCGACTGCACCGCGCGCACACCCTCAAGCTTGAGGGCACGGATCGCCTCGCGCAGAAAGCGCACCTTCTTGCCATTGGAATCGACCAGCAGGATTTCCCGCCCGGGTGCCACGATCGCCAGCGGAATGCCGGGCAGGCCCGGTCCGGTGCCGAGGTCGGCGAGGGTGGCGCCTTGCACGTACGGCAGGATCGCCAGCGAATCGAGCAGGTGGCGGGTAATCATCTCGGCCGGATCGCGTACGGCGGTCAGGTTGTAGGCAGCGTTCCAGCGTTCCAGCAGCGCCTGATAGTCGAGCAGTCGCGGCACCGCTTCAGCGGGCACGCTCAGCCCCAGCTCGGCAATGCCTTGTTCCAGTCGGGCCTGCAAGGCATCGCGTGCGGTCATGACGTTCCTGTGTGGTGAAGCCGGTGGGGTGAACAGTATTCAGGCCGGGCGACGACGATGCCAGCAGATGAGCCAAAAGAAAACCCGCCGAAGCGGGTTGCTGAACGCTCAAATCCCCTGGTAGCGCGGACGCTCTCGGGCGCCCTGCGGCAATTCAGATTGGCGCCATCGGCCATTCATGCAGCATCGAGTTCAACCCGGGTCACCATCATGCCGCGCTCGCGCAGCGCATTGTTCAGGGTCTGCTTCAGGCGGGCGCTCAGATCGCGCCGATCGACCTGATCAAAACCGGCACGCTCGACTTCCTGTTCGCTACGCAACGCCTCATGTGCACCGCGGCGGATCAACTGGTCCACCTGCTCGAATACCGCATCGGCGCGCTCCGGCTCCAATACCTGCCAGTACACCGTACCGCGCACATCATGGGCATCGGCCAGCGGCTCTTCGAAGCGCAGCGTCTGACCCGCGAGATTGATCTTGTGTGCGACCCGATCCAACCATGGCAGCACCATGTGGATACCCGGCTGCAGCAACCTGGCCAGCTTGCCGCGGCGATACAGGCTGTACACCTGGCCGGCCGGCACATGCTTTACCGCACTGGCGACCAGTACGGTAAAGAGCAGAAATAGCGATGTCAGGAGGGTTAGCATGATATTTGAAATCAGTGACTTAGCTATGGTTTCTTCACTTGTCTCTGGAAGTTAAGGATACAGCTGCCTGAGTGGACAAAGATTAACCTAGATTTAACGGCGAAACATATTTTATTAACAATCGGCAACAACGAGCAAGAGGGCCGTCTGCGGGCGTCGGCAATCGTTCTCCATGTACTTAGATCGTCTTTGTTGTCCCTTTCTTTAATCCTGTGAGCCGAACCGCCATGGCGGCTTGACGCGCTTTGACGATGCATAGGCCTTGCCAAAACCCTCCTTGTCTATGCAAGTGGCGGTTGTATATGGCTTTTTACGCAGCGAATTCGAGTAGCCGAACGACTGCAGCGGGTAAAAACCCGACATGGAAGGGCGCAAATGTGCGCAAGGGGTTGGCAAAGGCGAGCGAAGCTCTCCAGTGCGGGAGCTCATTGAGTCGCGGGTGCTGCAGGGGGAGCGCGCTGTCAACGGAACCAAAGGCGATCGCTGTCAGGACCCACCGAGGGGCGGTTTGAAGTCGTTGTATTCAACGACTTCGCTCATGACTCTGGAGCAACCCATCGAACAGCTTGATCGGGCGCATCACGGCAGTGTGCGGGTTGGGATGAGCGCAGCTCATCCCAACCCGCACGCCTACCGCCCGCTCAGAATTTGCCGGCGCGGAAGTCGGCGATTGCCTCGTGGATCTGCTCGGGCGTGTTCATCACGAACGGGCCGTAGCGTGCCACGCTTTCCTTCAGCGGCTTGCCGGCGACGACCAGCAAGCGCGATGGTTTGTCGCCACCGGCCAGCTGCAACTTCTCGCCTTCGGACAATACCCCGAGCTCGCTGCGCTGCAGCTGCTCGCCACCGACCAGCGCCGACTCGCCCTCGAACACATAGGCAAAGCCGTGGTGCCCGAACGGCAGATCCAGTGCCAGCGTGGCGCCTGGCTGCAGGCTGATGTCCAGATAGATCGGCGCCGTGACAATGCCCTCGACCGGGCCGCTCGCACCGCCCAGTTCACCGGCAATCACGCGCACTTCGACACCGTCGGCCGGATGCACCAGTGGGATGCGCTCAGGCGCGATGTCCTGATATCGCGGCTCGATCATCTTGTCCTTCGACGGCAGGTTCACCCACAGCTGGAAGCCCCACATCAGGCCGTTCTCCTGCTGCGGCATTTCCGAATGCAGAATGCCGCGGCCGGCCGTCATCCACTGAACGCTGCCTGGCGTGAGGTCGCCACTGTTGCCGTGGTTGTCGTGATGCTGCATGCGCCCGGCCAACATGTAAGTGACCGTTTCGAAGCCACGATGCGGATGTTCGGGAAAGCCGGCGATGTAGTCGCCCGCATCGTCGGAACGGAATTCATCCAGCAACAGGAACGGGTCGAGCATGTCCAGCCCGGGTTGGCCGATGATGCGCTTGAGTTTGACGCCGGCACCGTCGGCGGTATCGATGCCGCGGATGCGGCGGGTGATGTGGCGATCGCTCATGGCATGGCTCCAGTCCAGGGATTACTAACCGCCAAGATGGCCCCGTTGCCAGTTTTATCCAAGCACCGATGCCGGAACGGATCGTTTCATTCCGGCAACGCTGCGCCGATGCGGCGCAGCGAATGCAGGTCCGTCAGTGCACCCAGTGGCCGCTTCGCTGACGCGGCGGCGCGTTGTCATCGTGGTCGTCGCCGGGCGATTGCAGCACCATCGCTTCCACTTCCGCTTCGGTGGCGGGCTTGGCTTGCCAGTATTGATTGACCGCACCCAGCACGGCGGGCACCTGCGACAGGCATTCGTCGTATTCGTCGTCGCTGAGCTTCTCGAACTCGGTGTCCGCGCTGAGGATGCCTTCGTCTACTGCCAGAGCCATCACCGGGCCAAGCAGCTCCATCAATTGCGGGTCTTCGGACAAACGGTTTTCCCACAGGCTGGCCCGCAGGTCGATCCCGCGGCTGAAGCCCTCGCACCAGCCGGCGGCCGACAGCATCGGGCCGGTTTCCAGCTCGACTTCGCCGAGAATCGGCTCATAGGCGTCGACATCGAGTTCGGCACTGATCGAATCGTTGAGCTTGGCCAGCAGCGCCAGCACGCGGTTGCCTTCGGTCTCGTCGGCAAACGGTTCGTGCAGCACCTCGGGCAACCATTCATCCGGCAACACCAGCAGTGGGCCGACCGCCAGGGCGCTGAGCAGGCCATGCACGCCATCGAGCAGCAGGTCGCCCTCGCCGGTATGCGCACGCAGGTAACGATCCAGTTCATCCAGTTCGTTGTCGTCCAGCGAGCTGGGCCATTCGGTTTTTGCAGTCATAGTCACTCAGATGTCCAGTTCCAGCGTTACCGGGGTGTGGTCCGACGGGCGCTCCCAGCGACGCGGTTCGCGATCGATCGCCGCAGCCTTCGCCGCGGATTTCAGCGCATCGCCGATCAGGATCAGGTCGATGCGCAGCCCCATGTTGCGACGGAATGCGGCCTGCCGATAGTCCCACCAGCTGTAGTGTTCGCCTGCGGTTTCGAATAGCCGAAAGCTGTCGTGCAAACCGAGCTCGGTGATCGCCTTGAGTCCGGCGCGCTCCGGCGGCGAGCACAGGATGTCTTCGCCCCAGGCAACCGGATCGTAGACATCGCGATCGTCCGGACAGATGTTGAAATCGCCCAGCACCACCAGCCTGGGGTAGCGCGCCAACTCACTGGCCAGAAACTCGCGCACCTTGGCGAGCCAGTTCAGCTTGTACGCGTATTTCTCGTCACCAACCGCCTTGCCGTTGACGACGTAGAGATTCACCACGCGCAGGGCATGTGCCGGATCCGCCGCAGGGTCGCCGATGGTCGCGGCCAGAATTCGCCGCTGCGGGTCGTCCAGCCCGGGGATGTCGGTAATGATGTCGCGCGGCTCGTGGCGGGCCAGGATCGCCACGCCGTTGTAGGTCTTCTGACCCGAGTACACCGCCCGATAACCCGCCGCAGCCAGCTCGTCGACGGGAAACTTCGCGTCTTCCAGCTTGGTTTCCTGCAGCGCCACGATGTCCGGCTGCGCATCGGCCAGCCACTGAGTCAGATGCGGCAGGCGCACCTTCAGCGAGTTGACGTTCCATGAGGCGATTTTCATCGCGGCATTGTATAGGGATGTACCCGCCCGAGCTGCCGGAACAGGGCATTTAACGGGCTATCGGCAGCGAATCGAGACGGATTCTGCGATTTTCTTCGTCGCCAGGGCTATTATCTTCGGATCGATCTAAACGTTGCTGCAGCGCGATTTGATGTGGCCGAAGGCGACCAATACGCCAGCAAAAGTGGGGGGACGAACAGGTATTTGTGCATGAAACCCACCGAAACCTTGCATTCCGGTGTATGCTGGAAAAGCAAGAACCGGAGGAAACTCGGGATTCCTGCTCCTATTGCGGTAAAGTGCAACACGCTCCGAGCCGCAAACCATCAATAGCTTCAAAGGTATGTTACATGTCGGATCGTCAGAGCGGTACAGTCAAGTGGTTCAACGACGCCAAAGGTTTT
>Ga0302231_10000699_pt1 | contig 23561 bp, 31 predicted proteins | sample II_Palsa_N2_2_FD_193522 | JGI IMG/M metagenome (GOLD analysis project Ga0302231, IMG submission 193522) | Peat permafrost microbial communities from Stordalen Mire near Abisko, Sweden - II_Palsa_N2_2 | ecosystem: Environmental > Terrestrial > Soil > Palsa > Peat permafrost | place: Sweden...
TTACCTTGATGAACGCAACGTCTGTGTACTGCTTGGACAGCTGCTCAACCAGTGGCGCGATCGCCTTGCACGGTCCACACCATGTCGCAAAAAAGTCGACGACCGTGAGCTGTGCCAGTAACGGAGCTCTTTAGCTTGCCGCACACGCATTACGTCTGCATGAGCCTGGTCGTTACCTTGTTGGCGGCAATGGCCTTCTGGAACTCGGCTGACGACGTGATTTGAAGGACCATTTCCGAGACTAAAAACGATCGCCCACTCCACTCGATAAAAATCCTATCACAAACAAGTCCTACACAGCTCGTCGACAACCGCCTCTTCGGGCGCGCAGATTTCCGCGTCCGACTCGGAGCACTTGGCACACTGGGTCGAGATCAGATGGGACATCAGCGACGATCGCAGTTTCTCGCGGCGGCCGATGCCCGCCTTCCACAGGCCGTCCAGTTGGACACGTTCGGGGGCGTTGGCGAGGAGGGCAGCCACCTTCTTCTAAAAAAGAAAAAGAAAACAAAAACAAAACAAAACAACAAACTTTCTTAGGTCACGAAAATGCGTTAAGCCCGACAAGCCATACCAATTTCAACGTGTGCTCGAGATGGGGAACCTTGTCGAGGCGGAACACCTTGACGGGCATCTCCATCGGCCGCACAACGGGTTCGTCCGTGACAAAGAAGCACACGGACGAGGACTCGCTCCGCGACTTGGCATTGTACGGTGCTATACAAACAATAAATTATTTTTTTTTTACTGAATGAAACAAAGTAATAAACGTACAGATGATCGCGCCGACAAATGGATTCAGCTGCGTCCGCTCGCACTGGAAGAGCTTTTGGTAGTTGCGTTGGTTCTCAATGTCGCGCACGGACGGGCTCGCCTCAAACACCGGGTGCGAGTGATACCAGCCGACGATCATCAGGCCCTGCTCCAAAATCTCTGCGCGCACCTCCATCTCCGAGGTCGGGTCCATCTCCACATTGGTCTCGCGGTTCTGGTCGGCGTCCGTCTCGCCAGCCACGGCCGCCGCGGCGACATTGTGCGCGTTGTCAAGGGCACGGCAGGGGTACGCGTCCTCGGCCACAAGCACCCTTGCTTCGGGGTCCCACGACCCCGCCAAAAATCCAATCACCTCCACGTGCGACAGATGAGAGTGGAAGTCCATCGTCACCAGGGCCTGCGTCGACACGCGCAACTCGAATGGCACGTCGTCTGGGTGAAACTCGTCTGGGCGAATGAGGTCGTGGGCGTCGCTAGAAAAGATTTGTTGCTCAATAAAACAAAACCAAAAAAAAAAAAAAGAAATCGTACGCGCCAGGGCCGCCGCCGCCCTCGGCAGTATCGGCATGGTAGATCACCGGCTTGGGCTTCCGTAGCCTTGACCTGATGTTTTCGTCAGCATCCACGTCGGCTGTGTTGTCGCCCTTTGACCTCTGGTTGTTAGCCTCGCGATAGTCATCGTCGGAGTCGTCGCCGTCCTGGTTATGCTTCGACGACGCCGGGACACCATACGAGGACGCGCTGCCCACTGCGCCGGGGAGCATCTCAAGGTGGTCGTCGTCGTCGTCGTCGCCGTTGCCGCCGGCGCTGGTGCCGACTTCGGACGACGTGGGCGAGGCAGCCATTGGGATGGCTACGACAATGGTGCCGCCGGCCGTCGTTGCCGTCGCCGCTCGAGGGATCAAGACTTGCGGCGACGATGGGTTGGCGACAGCATCTGGTGGGCCATTGACATAGTAGTCGTCGTCCTCGTCGCCCGATGAGCTCTCTTGGCTGTCATAGTCGTCGTAATTTTTCCTCGGCTGTGCTGCTGCTGGCAGTGCCCTCTTTGGTGCAGCGAAAGTAGCGGCAGGAGCAGGCCTCGGGGCTTTCGGGGCTGCCTTGGTCTTGCGCTGCACACTCGTATCCGCCCAAAACGCCTCGGCATTCGGCTTATCACATGATTCAAAGTAGTCTTTGACCTTTGCAAGCGGCACGCCACGGTACACCACCGACGTCCATCCATTGTCGCCCTTTGCCCAAGAAAATAAAATGAGGTTTACAGCAAAAAATAAAATAAAAAAAAAAAAAAATTCCAACGCACCAGCTTGCCTGGAAACAAAATTCGCTTGGCCATGATCGACCATGCTGACGGCGTCGGGTATTTGCAGCCAACAATTTCCTTTGCTTGGGCTATTTTTTTTTTTATCATGTATATTTTAAAAGGGCGTTTCTCTGTCATGAAAGTGCGAGCGTACGGCAGGTGGATCGGACGTGCTCGATCTGGCCAGTCTCGAGAAGAGTGCCATTGAACGTGTGGTTGAGGTACGAGATGGTCAGGGTCTCCCCGCCGCTCTCGAGAAGACCCGACTGCAGCAATTGTGACAGGGTCGTCAATTGACCCGTAGTCTTGCGCTGTTTCGGCTGCTTGCCACCACCACCCGACGACGACGACGACGACGATGAAGGCGCCTTCCTCTTTGCGAGGGCTTTCTTCTTGGGGTGGCTCGGTGACTGCTCTGAGAGATCCACCACGGGCTCGCCAGCGCCGGCGTCGTCGTTGTAATCGTCGTCGTCGTCTTCGTCGTCGTTGTCTGCCAGGCACGCGTAAATATTTTTTTCACACCGTTGATCGTACCCGCGATACCGTCCGGCACGGTTTTCCTGCTGATACGAACCCGCCTTGGAGGGACGGCATCGGCTCCCTTTGGACCCTTGCGAGGCACGAACGCTGCGTCGTCCTCGGCTTTCCGTCGTCCATTGCCGCCACTTTTTTCCACGTGCACGACATCATCGTAGCTGTCGTCGTCATCCTGCATGTGCGTCGCCTGATCTTCCCTCAGCAATTTGGCGATGAGAGCACGCGTCGCGTCGTCTAACGGAGGAACCAGGCGTTGGACAAAATTTCACGGTTGGCATAATTTACCGGTAGCCATTTTTACAAAGTGTGCAATCCTGGCGAGCGTTTCATTCAGCAAAGGCGACCTCGTGTGGGCAAAGGCGCCCGGGTTCTCCTTCTGGCCTGCCGTGGTACGATGTGTCGTCGATCGTCCGAGGGATTTTTTTTTTTTCAACCAAAGAATAAAAACCCGCGTTCAGGTGATTGACCCCAGCGAAGCGCGCGCCAAAAACATTCACAAGCTGGGCTACCTTCCCGTTCGCTTCTTTGGCACCTATGACGAGTATGCTGTCGCTGTCATCGTCAGAGTAAAGACATGACCCTCCTTGTTGTTGTCGTTTGACAGTGCATGGCTGCCCACATCGACCAACATCTTCCCGTATTCGTCCGCTTTCAACGACAACGCAGAGGGGAGCAAGACAAAGAAATTCCAGACGGCCAAGGAGGAGGCGCAGCACTACCTCGACACCAAGGAGCTCCCGGCCAAGTGCATCGTACCCAAGGAGCCGGGCGTGACGATCATCACCAACAGCAATGGCAGCACGACACTGAAGATCGTTACGTCACCGGTCGCTGCTGCAAAGGTTTGATACGTATTTGCTGGCCCCCTCTTGCTGACCCATCAGAGCAAAGAGCAAGAGTGTGCCCCCACCGGCCAAGAAACCAACCCAAGCCGCTTCGTCGCACGCCCTCAATTTCAAGAAATCCGATTCTGTACGTTTGTTTGTTTTCGCCCCCCACAGTGACTGCATCCTGATCCGACTCTACTGCAGGACGATTCCAGGAAACACCGCAAGCGATTCCGTCTCCTCATCATGCGGCAGCTCGGACTCGCGTCGCCAGGAGATGAGCCCATCCACAGCCGTGCGCCCCCGAAATCCGAGGCGTCCACCTCGAGCTCTTCGTCGTCTGCGCCAGCAGCAGCAGCAGCTGTGCCACCTATTGGTTCTATTGGCATTGTCATTCCAAGATCAGAGTAGACCGCCTGTTACAAAATTGTTTTTGCACCCCAACGCTGCAGCGTGGCCGTCGAGGCACTGTAGCGCCTGCGTACGTCCTTCGCGGACAGGAGACGATCGGAGGTCGCAAAGAAGGCTGACCGGCAAGAAAGATGTTCAGCGTCCATATTTTTGCATGTGATCACTCTATGTTGGCGCTTGCTCCTTCTTCCGCGTTGCGTCTTTTTGCTGCCGCCGGCCCGCCGCTAGCAGCTCCAAGTGTTGGGCTTTGGCTGCTTCGCTCCCTTTTCTTTTATTTCTTTCACGGAGATTCGGTGCGAGGACTGTGTTTTGCAGGTTTTCCCCCGAGTTCTGAGGTCCACGCTGCCCTTCAAAAAAAAAAATAATATAAAAAATGCAAGCCGGAAAACTAAACTCCCCTTCCGCCGTGCGTGCAGGGTAGCTCCGAAGATGTCGACTGCTGTGCTGAACGAGATCGTGTGGATCCCCGACACCAAGGTAACATAACAATAATAATAAAACAGGAGAGGGTGGTGGTAACCTGTGAATCTTTTTTTTTTCCACCTTTATCTCCCCTGTTTCTAGGAAGGCTTCGTCCTCGCCGAGGTCGCCGACATGACCGACAAGGGCGTGACTGTGACCAAGCTTGTAAGAGAAGGAAACCTGGTCCTGTCTAACCGAATTAAATTAAAAAAAAAAAAAGGGTGACAAGTCGACCGCAACCGTGCCTCTTGAGAAGGCCCTGCCTGCCCACCGCAACCAGGACCTCAAGGGTGTCGACTACAACGACAACACGCAGCTCATGTTTTTGCACGCTGCCTCGCTCCTCAACAACCTTCGTCTCCGCTACCAGAAGGATCTCATCTACGTAAAAGAAAAAAAACAACCCACCTTTATTTCACTGAGCTTTCTGTTTGTTTCCTCCAGACGTTCACTGGCCACATCCTTATCGCCGTCAACCCCTTCAAGTCGGTCGATCTGTACGAGTCCAAGCAGCTGATGCAGTACCGTGGTCGCTCCATCGGCACGGAGCCCCCGCACGTCTATGCCGTCGGTACTTTTTTTAAATCGAAAAAATTGCAGTTGGTCCACAGTTTCTAACCGTTCATCCAGCCGACTATGCTTATCGCAGCATGAAGGCCGCCAAGCAGTCGCAGGCCATCATTGTGTCTGGTGAGTCGGGTGCCGGTAAGACGGAGACCTCCAAGTACATCATGAAGTACCTCACCGCCCTCGGCCACGCGGACGCCAGCATCAAGAACGTCAACAAGCTCGAGCAGACTGTCCTGGAGAGTACTATTATTATTATTTTTTTTGGGGGGTGGGGGGAGTACTTGCAAGTAGGCATCATTAACACGACTGTACACAGCCAACCCCATCCTCGAGTCCTTTGGTAACGCCAAGACCACGCGCAACAAGAACTCGTCGCGTTTCGGCAAGTTCATTGAGGTACAACATGACCAATTAAAAAATTCCTGCAAAACTCAAAAAACAAAAAATAAAAAATTAAAAAGATCCACTTTGACATCAACGCCGTCCTCGACGGCGCGTCGATCTCCCACTACCTGCTCGAGAAGTCGCGTGTTGTCCTGCAGAACCCCAACGAGCGCAACTACCACGTGTTCTACGAGCTCGCCTGCGGTGCCCCCGACACGTGGAAGTCCGAGTGGGAGCTCTCTGCCCCCGAGAAGTTCAAGATCCTGTCGACCTGCTCCAAGGTCGACGGGGTCGACGACAAGGCCATGTTCACGGTCCTGGTCAAGGCCATGGACAACATTGGCATGACCGAGGCCGAGAAGGAGGACGTGTTCAAGACCGTCGCTGCTGTTCTGCACACTGGTAACATTGAGTTTGCCGATGACGGCTCGCAGAAGGGTGGATCCAAGGTCAAGAACAGGGACGCCCTCAAGATTGCTGCCACCGTATGTTTTTTTTTTTTTTTTGTTTCGTCCGGTATTAATTACAAAAAAACAAACAAACACACTTCTCCTAGCTCCTCGGTGTTGCAGAGGACAAGATGGAGCAGGCCCTGACCGAGCGTCTGATGTCGCAGGTCGGCAAGCACATGACCATCATCCGCAAGCCCCTCAAGCCCGAGGATGCCAACTTTTCTGCCACTGCCCTCGCCAAGTCGGTGTACAAGACCCTGTTCGACTTTATCGTCGGCCGTGTCAACAAGTCGCTTCCCTTCAAGGGTGTCGCTGGCAAGAGCTCTGGTGTCGTTCTCTCGACTACCCAGGGCACTGAGGAGAACGAGGACTGTATGCACGAAAAAAAAAAAACCTTTTTTTTTCTCCAGAAGTTTCTAAATGTAAAATACCATCAGCTTTCTACATTGGTGTTCTCGATATCGCCGGTTTCGAGTACTTTGACCACAACTCGTACGAGCAGTTCTGCATCAACTTTTGTAACGAGAAGCTCCAGGGCTTCTTCAACGAGAAAGTCATCAAGCAGGTAATTGATCATATGATACGAGGGCTGACGCCGTTTCTCTAGGAACAAGACATCTACGAGAAGGAGGGCATCTTTGTGCCCCCGATCAAGTACCTGTCGAACGACGATTGCATTGAGATGATCGAGGACAACAAGAACGGTATCTTTGCCATCCTCGACGAGTCTGCCAAGGGCCCCAGCGCCTCGGACAAGTCGTTTGGCAACAACGTCAACGAGAAGCACATCAAGCACCCCAAGTTTGCCGACCCCAAGAAGTCGCCCCTGAAGTCGCACCAGAAGCTCAACCGCGACGAGGCCTTTGTCATCCGCCACTATGCCGGTGCCGTTTGCTACGAGGTCGTCGGCTTCCTCGACAAGAACAACGATGCCCTCACCATTGACCTCGAGGAGCTCCTCCGCAGCAGCAAGCGTCCCTTCATTGCGGCTCTGTGCGACCTCTCGCCCGAGGACAATGCTCAAAAGGGCAAGCTCAACTTTGTCTCGGTCGGTGCCAAGTTCAAGAAGCAGCTCAAGGAGCTCTTGTTCAAGCTCAGCAACACCAAGGCTGTATGTTTCTCTTTCTCTTTTGAGGATTTTCTCAACATCCAAAAAAAAAAAAAAAATAAAAATCTCAGCACTTTATCCGCTGCATCAAGCCCAACATGAGCCTTTCGGCCGGCAAGTTTGACGGTGTCGATGTCCTCCAGCAGCTTCACTGCGGTGGTATGATGGAGGTGTTGGAGCTGATGCAAAAGGGTTATCCCTCGCGTACCGACTTCCAAACGCTGTACGGCATGTACAAGTACGTTTTTTTTTTTTTACTTTTCCAAAAAAAAAAAAAAATAAATGGACATTTAATATTGCCCACCCTCTTTAGGGTCTACCTGCCTCCGTTCATGCAAAACCTGGACGCCCGTACTTTCTGCGAGGCGCTCATCTATGCCCTTGGCAGCAACGCGGACGACTTCAAGTTTGGTCTGACCAAGGTCTTCTTCCGCGCTGGCAAGTACGCCCTGCTCGATCAGATCACGCGCAACGACGAGAAGCTGACCAAGGAGATCGTCGAGAAGGTCCGCAAGTGGCTCCTGCGCAAGCGCTGGCGCAAGGCCATCTTTGCGACCGTCTCGTCGATCAAGCTCACCAAGAAGATCAAGCTGCGCACCAACGCCCGTATCGTCACGACGACGATTGTGCGTTCGTTCCTCGCCCGCGACAAGTACGTCGTCACGTTCCAGCAGTTCCGCGATGCCCGCATCGCCCTCGAGCTTGCCGAAGCCCGTCGCCGCGCCGCGGAGGAGGCCGAGCGTGCCGCACGCGAGGCCGCCGAGAAGGAACGCCAGCGTCTGGAGGAGCTCCGCCGCATCGAGGAGGAGAGGCGCCAGGCCGAGGAGGACGAGGAGCGTCTGCTCAAGGAGAACGCCGAGAAGGAGCGCTCCCGCATCGCCGAAGAGCAAGAACGCCTCGAGCAGGAGGAGAGGGAGCTTGCCGAGCAGGAGAAGAAGGCCAAGGAGCAGGCCGAGGCCGAGGAAAAGTTCAAGGTATGGATTTTGTGATCCTTTCCATCGTATTTTTTAAATAAAAAAAAATGTTTTTTTTTAAAAAACAACAGACAACCGCCGAGTACCAAAAGGTCGTTGAGGAGGACAACAAGTATGAGCAGGAGCAGCGTGACCACGAGCTCGCCGTGCGCCTGGCGCGTGAGATCAACGAGGAGGTTCCCCCGACCCCCGAGCCCCATCGCGCCCCCATTGTGCCCGTTGTCGCCCCCGCCGTCTCGGCCGGCACTGGCATCGACCTGTCCAAGTGGTCGTACGCCCAGCTGCGCGACACGATCAACTCGTCGACCGACATCGAGACCCTGCAGGCCTGCCGTAACGAGTTCCAGAAGCGCCTCAAGGCCTACTACAACTGGAAGCAAAAGTACGAAGGCAAGGCCATGCCCACCGGCACCGCCCCGCCCACCGGCCCCTCGGGCGCAACCAACGTTGCCAACGTCTTGCCCCAGCAGCCCTCGCAGGCCAAGCTGCCCGCGCCCATCAGCAAGCCCAAGTTTGTCCAGCCGGTCGCCAAGGATCGTTACTTCCGCATCCCCTTCACCCGCCCCGGCGCCAAGGGCAAGGCCAAGAAGAAGGGTCTCTGGTGGGCCCACTTTGACGAGCAGCGTGTCAAGCGCCAGCTCGAGGTCCACCCCAACGCCAAGCCCGTGATGCTCCTTGCCGGCAAGCACGACGCCGAGATGTGCGACCTCTCGCTCTCTGAGACTGGCCTGACCGAGAAGCCCGGCGCGGAGATCTCCAAGGCCACCTTTGAGGAGGAGTGGGTACGTCGTTATTTTTCATTCTATTTTATTTTTCATTTTTTTTTTTTTAAAAAAATTTTTTTTTCTTCATTACGTAGGCCCGCTGCCTGTCTGTCCTTGGCAAGGGCGAGCGCACCAAGAAGGTCGTCAACATCCTGGAGGATGCCGGCTTCTAGAAGGACGCACGGTCCTTTTTTTTTCCCCTTTCATCAGTGGTTTTGTCATTTCCACTTTTCAGTATAAAAACAAAACAAAAACAAACAAAAACAAGAAAACCTCCACACAACTTCTGAGCTCATTTGAGCTTTTGCATGAAATAAACATCTTGGCCGGGCGAAAGGTAGACCTTGCTGGAGCACTTGTCACAGCCGTTGACGAAATCGACGACGGCGCCCTTGACGCCACGCCACTTTTCCTCAAAGTTGCTGCACCAACGGTGCAAGGGATTCCCCTTTGAGCTGCGCAGGTCAGGGTAGTGGTCGCCCGAGAAGATGCCGCCGACCTTGAGTTTGGGCCACCAGCTCTTGATGTCGGCCTGGGTGGCGCAGTAGTCGTGCATGGCGTCAAGGAAGATAATGTCAACCGAGTTGTCGGCAAACGCGTGCAGGGCCACGACGTCCGGCTTCTCCATGAAGAATTGCACGCGGCCGGGGAACCTATCGATGACGCGTCCGTAGGCGTGGTTGTGCAGCCACGCATCGCGCTCGAGAAACACGACCGTCTCGTTGGCAAAGGTGCTCCACTGCGACAGAAAGTTTTGCGGGAAGTCGCCATAGTCGTCCTGGCCGACCTGCACGCCCACCTTGAGGCCCATCGCCTTGGCCAGCGAGCCCAGCGACTCGCGGTTGTCCACTCTGACGTTGTTGTCCTTCAACACTGCGGACAGCGTGTCTGCCAGGTTTCCGTTGGGCTCGGTTTCGGGCTCGTCGGCCGGCAGCTTGCGCTTGTGCAGCCTGGACTTTTGCTGAGGACGTGGCGGTGCTGGGGCGGCTATGACCTCGGGGGACGTGTCCAACTTGACGACGAAGACCTCGTTGCTCAGGTCGAGGGCAGAGGTGCTGCCGTTGCCGCCGTCGCCGTCCAGGAACGCACCGAACGCAGCCGACGTCACGTCCGTCACAGAGTGGCCCGAGAAGGACATGAGCAGCACCGTGAGCGTGGAGACAAAGGCCACGGAGAACGCGACCGCGCTTGTCGCGTTGGCTCCCCACGATGCTGCACATAGCAGGTTAGGCTCTGTGTGTGTGTGTGTGTGTGTGTGTGTGTGTGTGGGCGCTGTTGAGGCACTTACCTCCTTGCTTGGACATCAGCTGTGTGAGCGAAAAGTGAATTCCTTGGTCCTTTTTTTTTTTTTTTTTTTTTTGCGCTTTCTCTGAACGCTCGCTCTCTGCTCTCTGCTCTTTGCTCCGTCCGTCTCCCCTCTTTATTCGCGTTTTGTTTTTTCTTTTGGTTTATGGAAGAGTAGCGGCCGGGCGCACGCGCTCCGACCGCACATCAAAAATGACTCTTTACGCATCCCTTTCGGAATCCGAGACAAGTGCCCCTTGCGCGGGTGTGCAATGGCAAAGGACAAATATCAGCTGACCGCCATCGTGAGCACGGCCGCGCTAAAGATAGGTAAGTAATGAGCCAGCACCGAACGCAAGCACGCCGGGGGTAATGCTTCCGGCGTCCAGGCGCATTTATTATGGGAAAGACGTTTTTTATTTGTCACAGTAGATTTAATAAATCTGCCCAGTCCTCGTCGTCCAGCTCTGGGGCGGCACTAGGACGAGGCGCCAACACGTGCTCAGTAGCAGTGGGGGCGCCCTTTGTGCTGGCAAGACGGGTGGCGACGGCCTCGGCCTCAAGGACCATGGACGGCCCGGCGCTCTTCAGCCGCTGCCGCGCGACCCTGAGCTCTGTCCGGCCGAGCCGCTCCGCGAGCGCCTTGTTCCCGAGGACGGCGAGGACGTTGTCGAGGGTGCAGGTGCGGAAGTAGTCCACCAGAGAGCTTGCCGGAGGACGTCCCGTGTCGATCCCGACACCGCGCGCGACAATCAGGTTGCTGGCGAGCACCTTGTCGACGCCGTCCTGCGAGCGCTCAAAGATCCGGCCAGCAAACCGAGCACGCGCGCTGCTCCTGTCGACGTCGTCCACAGTGTCGATGTAGTTGTGACGCCGCGCGGGCTCGAGGAACGGCAGGACATGATCCAGGAACTTTTCGTTCAATTTGGGCATCGCGGGAACGCTCTTCCACAGCAGGACGACGTCGCGGACGGTCGCCATCGGAGAGCGACGTCCACGGCTGGCGAGGAGCTGGAGGAGACGGACGCGGTCGTCGGGCGAGCAGGCGCACGCGAGGTCCGCCAGTGGCTGATCAAACGCCACGGGCTCCAGCTGGCACTCGAGCAGGTCGACTTGCGCCTTGGGCTCCAGCAGCCCCACATCAGTGTGCCTGCGCATGAGAGCGGCCATGCTCGCCCTCTCAGACGCTGCCTGGTGAACGGTGACACTCGCAAGCAGTTCGATGAATTTCCTGTTGATGGGGACGCCGGAGCCCAGGGCCTTGTCAAAGAGACGCTTGACTGCTGCGTACGTGGACGGGCTGGGGGGAGACGAAACGACGAGACGGGCGAGGAGCTCATAGTCATCCGCGGTAACGACGACATCGGAACTTGCGAGCACGCGTTCAACGAGGGGCTGCCAGGCCTCCGCTGCACCGCTCACTGGACGCTCCAGCCCCCGCAGCACCGTTAAAAAATAACCTACAAAGTCGCTCGTGTAGGCGCGCGGGTTGCCAATCGACTCCATTACGGACGTGGCCAGGTCGTGGTGAGGGCACATCGCAAAGAGGTCCCGCGTCAACTTGGCAAAGTGGGAGGGATCACCCGGTGAGGCCTTGGCCAGCTCAGAGTGCAGACGGATCATAGCCGGCACAAGGCCTGTCTGGCCTTTGCGGACCAGGACCGCGCGGAGCACCAGGAGATCCATGCCAGGCAGCCCTGCCCCCAGCAGCATCGACGCCACTTCCGCGACCCAGTCGTCCTCGACACCTTGCTCCCAGCTGTAGAGAGTACGGACAATTTGCGACAGCAGAGCCTCGTGGGGGATCACGGTATCGTCGTCGAGCAGCAGGTCGACAACCCTCTTGATTTGGACGACCGTCAGCGGTGGCTCGGACCAGGCCAGGAACGCACTGTACATGAGCGGATGCCGCGGCAACGCCTCACCGCGCAGCGAGTCCATGTAACCGAAAGCAGCGTCGATGCCCTTGTCGGCGAGGACAAACTTGAAGTAGGTCACACGGTCGTCATTCTCCACCTCTGGGTAGATCGCGCGGTACGCGTTCCAGCCCTGTTCAAACGTTTTACCTAGCAAACAGAAAAAAAAATAAAAAAAATTTTTTTTTTGAAAAATTTTTGTTTTTATTTAAAAGGTGCACCTTGCTTGTAGGACGAATGGAGAAAGGCAAGAAAGTCGGTGCGGCTTGGGGCCGGCACCTTACGCAGAGTGGGTCTGGCCGGCGGGGGCCCGACGTCATTGGGAGGCACTGGGGTGGCAAACATCATCGGTCTGGTCGGGTAGACAACGCTGAGTTCGTCCAGCAGCTTCAGCACCTTTGCTGACGGCTGCGGCAGGCGATCGCCCACGAGGATGGAAACATGCTTGGCTTCGCTGCGCGCCTTGTCGTGCGCGTCTTCGTCTGTGCACTGCTTGTAGAGCCTGTACGCATCGTTGTCCCGCTTGAACTGCTCCATCGCCGCCGCGTATTCCTTCATCCGTGCGGCATGAATCGTCTTGTCGACCTCGTGGGTGACCAGATCCCGTGCGAGCCGGTCGCTCTCCTGGCTCGCGGCCTGCTTGTACCTAGTCACGGCCTCTTCAACCGCGTCGATCGACTGAAGAGGCGACGCCGAAAGCAGCGGCACAGACGGCGACGGCACGTTCCTTGTCCACCACCCGGGCACTGCACGAGCGTTAGAGAAGGGTCACATCGCACAACGCGTACCCTTGCGGCCCCCAGCGAGCTGCAGCAGGCGCCGCAACATCGTTTTCGGCAGCGTCAGGGAAGCACACTTGAAACATCATCATGTCGACCGGTGTGTCTCGCTCCGCGTCGTCGTCGTCGTCGCGTTCGAGCTTTGATGACTCGACGCTGAAAAGCTTCCAGGCCAAGGGGCCTGGGCAGCGCGTCGTGATGTCCGCGTGGGCGGCGCTGCTGGGCGACGACGGCTCCGGCAACGAGGTCGACGGCACAGGTAACAACCGCCGTCGCGCGATTCGCTGTTTTTCACTTTGGAAACAACAGAGACGCTCGTGCCGCGCGTGGCTGCGACCGCGCCCAACCTCGTCCAGTCGCCCAGCTCCCACACGCCACAGGCGGTGCTCACTGCGCCCGCGGGCGTCGTGAGGCCGTATCCAGACGGCGGTGTGGTCGTCGACGTGAGGTAGTGTGATAGTGAGATCGGTCGCAGCGCTTACTCGTGTGCGGTTCCTGCAGCTATGGCAAGGCGGTGTACCTCAAGGCGTCGCTCGTCGACCAGGACGACACGTGCATGTCGCTGCACACGTGCTACAACAAGCTGACCGAGGTCCCGGCCGAAGTCAAGCGTCTGCGTCGTCTCAAAGTGCTCGACCTCAGCTTCAACCAGCTCGGCGAGCTGAGCGACGTCGTTGGCGTCCTCGCGGAGCTGACAGAGCTCGACCTCCGATCCAATGTGCTCGAGTCGCTTCCCAACGCCCTGGTGCGCTTCTTTTTCTTTAAGAAAGAGAATAGTATACAAATGAGAAAACAACCCACCCTTTTTTTTCCGTTTAGAAATCGTGCAACAAACTCACTCGACTCTACTTGCACCGCAACAAGCTGCAGGACCTGCCAGACGTGTTTGAAAACATGCGATCGCTGCAAGTCGTGGATGCCAGCTGCAACTCGATCGAAACCATTGCAAAGTCCCTGTGGTCCCTCGGCACGTCCCTTCGCCAACTCAACCTCGAGCGCAACAACCTCTCCGAGATTCCCGGCGCAATCGGCAGCCTCCGGTCTGTAGTCAAGGTAGTGGGTGCTCACATCGTGAAAAAAAACAAAAATTTTTTTTTAAAAAAATAATATTTTTCCGACTGTAGCTCTCCTTGGCACACAACCGAATCAGGCGGCTGCCAGTCGACCTCGGCAAGCTAGTGGCCCTGGAAGAGTTGGACCTGTCGTTCAATTCAATCGAACGACTGCCGTCAGATACCTTGGGCAAGCTTGTATCGCTCCGTGAGCTCTCCTTCCGCGGCAATGGGTTTTCCGACCTCCCAATTGACATTGCTGACCTGGCCAGGCTCGAGTCGCTCGATCTCCTCCAGGTTCGACATCAATATACTTTCTTTTTTCTTTTGCAGCTAAGCTGCTTCACACAGTCCCAAGTGAAAATGCTACCACTCGAGTGCGCAAGGCTCAAAGCACTGGAGCACCTCCTCGTGGATGTCCACTCGTTTGTGCGACCACCGCCGGACGTTTGCCGACGCGGAGTCGAGGCCATGCTAAAGTACCTCGAGTCAGCGCGTCAGGCCAACATCCCCGCCGACGGCACCTACTCCTTGACAGGCGAGGGACTGTCCCGCACGGTTGAGGCCGCTCAGATGCTTTCGTTCATGATCAACGCAACCGATAGCAAGCAGCGGCCCCTCCCTATCGTGCCGGGCTCCCTGTCTGTTCAGGTTGACGTGATCCAGGCTCCGGACGAAGCGGACGAGACAATGGGTACGTCGAACAGAGAAAAGGGGATTTTATTAAAATGTGGCGTTTTCCAGCGTCCTTGCCTGTAAAGGTGACGCTTGCTGACGAACAACTGGGCACGCTGGTGGCGTCGTACGATGCTACCGTCGCCGGCCACTACATTATTCGAGTGATGACGGGGCCGAAGACGCACTTGCCCGGAAGTCCTTTCCACGTCAACGTTACGTGCGGCCCGCTTCACCCGCCCTCGTGTGTTGTGGTTCGCTCGAGTGACCTCAAGATGCCACCGGGTTCGGCCTTATCGTGGACAGCTCTGGTCCTCCCAGCTGGCAAGGAAGACACGTTCACCGTCCTGCGGTGCGACAAATTTGGCAATCGCATTCCCCTCGCGGGCAACAGCAACACTCCGGCTGAGGAGCTGTCTGTCCAACTCATCGAGGCATCTCCGCGGCCCGCCGATCCTTCCAAAGCCCTCAAAGTACGTTTTTTTTTTTTATTCCCCTTTAAAAAAAATTTTTTTTTTTGTTACGTAGCTTACGATCGTGAAGGCACAGTCGGGGCCAACGGTCAGGCGCGATGTGATTAGTGTGGTGGGAATGCTGGCTGGTCGTTACAGGATCGCAGTTGCTCTGCAAGGTGCGGCCCTGCGAGCGTCTCCTCTGGATCTCACAGTCACGCCCGGCCCGGTTTCGCCTGCGCAGTGCACCATTTCGGTGACCGGCACTCGGTCGGCGGTCCTCAACACGGAAACAAGCTTTGTGATCCAGGCCCGCGATGCGTTTGGTAACGCGCGCACAGCCGGGACAGACGTCTTTGACGCGATGATCACGACGGTCGACTCCAACGTCGCCGAGTACCCCGTATCAGTCCTCGATAACCAGAATGGCGAGCACGTCGCGACCTACTGCATCAAATCGGTCGGCGTGTTCCTCCTCCACGTCCGCCTACAGCGCAGAGACAATGGCACCCTCGTTCCCATCCACGGCAGTCCCTTCCAGGTAACCCGAGGCAAAGGGGGAGTGTGTTCACCGTACCCCCGCCAGATTTCCGTCACGGATAGGAAAACCCTCCTGCAAGACCAATTCGAGGTGGAGAACCTGTTGCTGTCGACCGAACTTGCCCAGATGACGCAAAAGTACCAGGCGTTGCAGTCGCAAGTGCAGCAGAGCGAGAAGCCTGCTGCGCCTGGCCCCAGCAGCGTAAACAACCTCCGCAAAGTGTTTGAAAAGGTCGCCGAGGCAGGCGTGGTACCGGAATCACCAACCACACCTGAATTTGTCCCAGCCGCGTCGTCGAAAAAGACGGCCGCCTCGGCGCTTATCTCGTCCTCGTCCGGCTTTTCTGACGACGCGTTCTTTGTCGCCAAGGAGGACCAGGACCAGTTTGTCACCTATTTGCTCCGAAGGACGGATCGACTTCCGCTCATGCCCTGGCCCAGCGAGCTGCTGGCCCAGACGATCGTCGGCATCTCGAACGAGGGCGAGGTATTCGCCAAAAATAAAAAATAATTTTTTTTTAAAAAAAAACATACGTGAAACAAAACTAGTCGACGAGGGCTGACGAAATCGTGAGCGCCCTGCTGGAACAATTGGGTCACCTGGTCAAGACCGAGTCGATGGATGTTCGCGAGTTGGGCTTTTGGCTTTCCAACCTGATCCATCTCGCCAACCGCCTAACCTCTTGGAGTGGGACAGCCGCGATCTCGCCAAGTCTCCTTCAAGGGCTCAAAGACTTGTCCAATGAAGTCGTACGAGTGATCGCCAAGGTCGTTCAGGCGCGGTTATCGGCCAACATTGTGCGCGCCTTTTTCGACCAGACGGACGATGGCAACGGCAACGACAGCGGCGTCGAGTCGGCAGCCACAACCCCTGCACCCGCTGCTCCGACGTCGTACGCGTCCGCTGCAGCCACTCCGCGTCATCGTACAGCACAGCCCCAGGGCACAGCGCCCTCCGTCTCAGGCAGCCAGCAGGCACAGTCGCTGGACCCGGTCATGGGCCTCATCCACGCAACGCTCACGCACCTCGAGACGAGTGCGATCCCCGCCGAGACTGTCAACGCGCTGTTGTCGCAGTGGATGTTTTACATTGACGCCGTATGTCGTGCAAGTGTCTTTTGAGTGGGATTAAGTATGTATTTTTTTTTATTTTCTACAGGTGCTCCTAAACAGCCTTCTCATCCGCAAAAAGTGCTCTGCTGTTTTCTTAAACACGTTCACGTGGACTCTGAGCCAGTGGGAGAGCTGGATTATGCAGAGGAGGTAAATCAGATGGCTGCGCTTGCTCGATCCTAACGTTGTTTCCTTGTCGTTTCAGGAACGGATTTGTGCTGACGGTGACGGGAGGCCCTGCCACGGCTTTGCTGGATCGCAACAAGACGCTGATCCGCACCAACCAGGCCCTGCGACTGCTACAGACGCCCCGGTTGGCCTCCCGTGAGCCCAACGATGTCGTCAAGCACGTGACACACTTGAATGTGCAGCAGGTCCAGAAGCTCCTGAGCACGCTCGACGACTTTAAGATCTCGCCCGCCAAGCAGAACGCGATCGTGGACGCGATGCAACGTCAGGGCACCGCTGCTCCCGCCCCCCTCTTGTCTCGCCAAGGCTCGTCGCCCGTTGCCCTTGCGCGCGTCAACTCGCCGCCGACGGGCTCTCCTGCCGCTGCCGTCGCGGCCTCCGAGGGCGACGGACTCTTTGTCGACACGTTCCATGTTTTGCCCATCCCCATCCAGTTTGACGCCCCCATCGCCGAGCGTGTCATCCTCCCGTCGCGGATGGTTCCCCCGATGGTCCAGCGGATTGCCCATTTTGTTTGAGTTGGATACAAAAGAAGTGTAATTTTTTTCGCTTGGCCTCGAACTCTGGGCAGATGGACGAGTGGGTCAACGAGGGCGCCCTGGGCAAGGGCACGTTCGGGTCAGTGTTTGCGGCGCGATCGCGCGTGACTGGTGAAAAGGCACGCACAGCAAAGAAAGCACGGACAATTAATTTGCTTCTTGAAATGTCACCGAAAGATCGCGGTCAAGCAGATGCACCACGCGTTCACGTCGTGGGAAGGGTGTGTTGCGCTTCCCGAGGTCAAGGTACGTCCACCGTCTGTCGTTTTACTGAGCATGGGTTGGCTGGTTCGGCACACTAGTGTCTCCAAAAGCTCAGCCATCGCAACATCGTCAAGCTGAAAAAGGTCGTGCGCGACGACGCGACCGTGTTCCTCCTGTACGAGTTTATGGACGGCAACCTGCTGCAGTACCTGCGTCAAGTGGACAAGCAGAAGCACGGCCCCATGCCCGTGGACGACGTCGTGCTGATCGTGCGCCAGATCGCGTCGGCCGTGCAGTACATGCACGAGCGCGGCTTCTTTCACCGCGACATCAAGCCCGAGAACATCCTCATCTCGAGCAACGCCAAGACTGTCAAGGTGGCCGACCTGGGGCAGGCGCGTGAGATCAGCTCAAACGACACGAGCGCGTCCAGCCGCGAGGCCAACCTGGGACGCTACTCGCCGCTCGTTTCCACACGGTGGTACCGCGCCCCGGAGGTCATCCTCGAGATGCCGTACGGGCCAGCCGTGGACATGTGGGCCATTGGCGTGATCGCGGCCGAGATGCTGACGCTGCAAGTGCTCATGCCGGGCGAGAGCGACATCGATCAGCTTGCGTGCATCTTCCGTACGCTCGGAACGCCGACCGACAAGACGTGGCTGGCAGGAATCGCCCGGATGAAGGAGATGAACCTTACCACGAGGGTATTGTGCCATGCCGAGTAACAGCCGATTAATTGCAACTCTGTTATAGGAGTACACGAGCCCACGAATCCACGAGCTTTTAAAGTTGTGCCCTGGCCAAGCAGTCGCTTTCATCATGAGCTGCCTCGCGTACAACCCACTCGCACGGCTAACCGCTCGTGCTGCCCTGCAGGCTCCCTTCCTCGCCTCGATGCCAGCACCAAAGCCGCCCATGACATCGACGACAGCACTGATGAAGACCACGAGCGCCATCGAGCAAAAGTCAAACGAGTGGCACCTCCGTACCTGCTCGCTGATCGAGGAGCTGGACGCCGTGAACCAGTGCGCGGCCGTCCTGTCCTCGTGCTAGAAAGTTTTTATTTTTTATTTATTTTTATTTATTCAGGGCGGCTTGCAGACCAAATAATAGAAAATACAAAATTCAGTCAGACAAGGTTTGCTTTGTCGTAGGGGGGCGGCGTGCTCCTGCCCGGACCGGGCGAGCCGCCACTCTTCTTTTCGAAAAACACAAAGAGCGAAAGCTGGATGATGGCGAGGAGGAAGCCAACACCGTTGGGAACGATGACAAAGTAGTCGCCGACTAGCAGCCCATAGTATGTCCAAAGGCCTACAGAATATGGAGTTCAGTATTTTGTTTTTGTTTTTCCCCCTTGATGCAGGCCATACCAGATACGACAAAGTTCATAAAGCACAGCGGAAACGAGAGCGACCCCGTGTCGCTTGTGCGGATGACGTCGCCCAGCGCCGTCAGCGGTGAGCCAAACATAAACATGGACGCACACGCGCAAAACAGGCCCAGATGGAAGGCTCGCGTGTCCTTTTCGGCAATGGCCAGGTAGAAGACGACAAAGACGATGAATCCCAGTGCATACACAACCAGTTGTCTAAGAACGGCCTGTGTCTTTCTTGTTAGGTGTCAGCCAGAGATGATGGGCACTTACGCGCTCGCTGGCATAGTTGTAGAAGATCGACATGTACAGGAGGGTCAAGCTGAGGCCGATGCCATTGACGACGACGACAGTGTTGTCGCCGCTGAGGATGCCGTAGCCCAGCCAGAGCGCGCAGTTGAGGAACGTGGCAATGTACGGCACAAAGGGCACGTTGCCGACCGTCTTGGCGCTGTGGATCTCCAGGATCGTCCGCCTGGGTTTGGAACAATGTTGAGTACCACCCCCCCCTCAAAGAGACGAACCCGTTCGTCAGGAACAGCGTGACGGTGGCCACGGTGGCCAAGAAGGACACGGTCGCGCGGTCCATCGTGGGGTTGATCAGTTCGTCGTCGCCGTTGAGGTAGTACAGACGCCTGCTCGCCTTGTACTTTTTGCTGTCGTTGTCGTTGTCGTCGTCGTGGACTTCAAGACGGTCGTCGTCGCTGCTGTCTACGTCTGTCCCAACAAGGAGGAGCTGCTGCTGCTGCTGCTGCTGCTGAACTGTTTGTGCGTCGCGCCGGTTGACGACCGCGCCAGCCAGTGTTAAGAGACCGCACTTGTATTAAATGGCAGCCGTCAGGAGCGCACTTCCGCCGCTGCTCGGCCTGCGCGAGCTCATCAAGCTGTACGGGCTCTCGGCCAAGGCCGAGCTCGGCCAGAACTTTCTGCTTGATCTGAACGTGACGGGTGCGACGAATCGCCGAAAGAAGCTCTAATCTGCGGCATGCAGACCGAATCGTGGGCCACGCGGGCGACCTCAAGGACGCTGCCGTGATCGAGATTGGGCCGGGGCCGGGGTCGCTGACACGGTCGATCCTCGCTGCCGGTGCGCCGCTTGTCATCGCTGTCGAAAAGGACATGCGGTTTGCGCCCTCTCTCTCGGTACTGCACAGCCATTATTATTCTCTCTCTCTCTCACTGGAGGCTGTGCAGATGCTGGAGGACGCGTCGCAAGGGAGGCTGATCGTGGCGCAGGGGGACATCCTCAAGGTTACGCCCGAGTCGCTTTTGGAGACGATCAACAAGTGCTTTACGCAGTGTACCGTCCACCCCAATGACAAAAGGAAGCAGACTAACCGGGGGTTGCATTCAGTGGGAAGGCCACCATCCAAGCTGCACCTGATTGGCAACCTGCCGTTCAACGTGGCGACGCCGCTGTATATTGGCTGGATGCACGCAATAACGAGGAGAGACGGCTTGTTTGCCAAGGGCCTGCCGCCGGTGCAGATGACGCTCATGTTTCAGAAGGAGGTCGCGCAGCGGATTGTCGCCGGACCCAACACTGAGCACCGCGGGCGGCTGTCGGCCCTCTCTCAGCGCACTTGCAGGTCCAAGATCGTCATGGAGCTGAAGGGCAAGACGTTTGTGCCGCCGCCCAAGGTGGACGCGGCCGTCGTCTCTGTCGAGCCCCTGGAGGCCCCCCTCCCCGTCAGTGATCCCGTCATCTTTGAGGACGTCCTACGGTACTGCTACCACATGCGTCGCAAGGCACTCCGCCACACCCTCGCTACCGTGGGCCCCAAGTATGTCGAGGCCCTCGGCGCCAGTGGCATCGACCCTCTCGCCCGGCCCCAGTCCCTGACTACTGCGGAGTGGTGCAAGCTGTCGGACCAGCTGCAGGCCCTCGGGTGGACCCCCACCTCGGCCTACGTTCCCAAGCGCGATCGTGATGAGCCCCGGGGGCGGAAAGTGTGAACTCGGAAACTTGAAAAAAAAAACATTTGTAAAAACATTTGAAAAACTTGCTCGGATGATGGCCCGGTTCTCACTTCTGCAATTCAACACCCTGGCCGATGCACTGAGCGACTCGTTTCCGCTCGTGGACGGCAACGTGCTCAAGTGGGAGCATCGCAGGACGCTGCTGGTGGAGCAAATTCTAAAGGCCGCGCCCGATGTCGTGTGCATGGAAGAGGTCGACCACTTTGACGACTGGTTTGCGCCGCGGCTGGCTGTGCACGGGTACACGGGCGTGTTCTTCCCCAAGGCGCCCGGCCGCGACGGGTGTGCGATGTTTGTCAAGGGGGATCGCGTGCGCTTTGGTTCTGCGCAAGTCCAAAGAGTCTGTCTGCGCGACCACATCGACATTCGTGCCGTCCCCAACGCAGACGGGCGGCAGGGCGCCATCGTGGCCGAGCTGGAGCTCGTGGCTTCTGGTCGGAGGGTGGTCGTGGCCGTGACGCACCTCAAGGCCAAGTCCGAGTTTGACGATGTGAGGTTCCACCAGACGAAAGCATTGCTGTCCTTGCTGGCAGCACACAGAGCAAACGGCCTACCGATCGTACTGGCCGGCGATTTCAACACCGAGCCAGCCTCCACTGCGATCGCACTCGTGACCAAGGAGGGCTTCCGGTCCGCGTACGATCTGAGTTCGCTCAAGTACACCACGTGGAAGATCAGGCCGCCCTCAGAAGCCTGCCGTGTGATCGACTACATCTTCTATTCACCAGAGTCGTTGCAGCTTGTTGCCGTGACGCCGATGCCCACGCCCAACGAGATCCCGCACCCGCGCCTTCCCAGCGCGCGCTTCGCCTCTGACCATCTCCCGCTTCAGGCGACTTTCCATCTCAACTGACCAAATGATTTTGTTCTTTTTTTTTTACGCGTTTGTGCACAAACAAAAAAAAAATATAAAAAAAAAGAGAGATTTCTTGCTGCTTGTTTTTTGCTTAAGGGCTGCGCGAGGGGCTGCGGGAGCGGTTGCGGCCACGGTCGTCATCGCGCTGCGGTTCGGGCTACAATTAGAATATGTATATATATTTTTTTGATGGTTGGGGGTGTGCGAAAACAAAGAAAGAGGAGGACGAGGAAGAGGCGGGAAGAGGCAGAAGAAAGAACAACAACATTTTCTCTTTTATTGTCTTGGAGTCAAATTAACGTACGTTGCTTTCGCGTTCGCGGGGGGCATCACGATCACGGTCGCGGTCACGGTCACGTTCGCGGTCGCGGGAACGCGAGCGATCACGTCCACGGTCGCGTTCGCGGGAGCGGTCACGTCCACGGTCACGGTCGCGGTCATCGTAGCGGCTGCTGCCACCACGGCGACTGTAAGAAGAAAGAAGGGTTACCAAAAAACAAGGCCCTCCCCCCCCGTTAGTTGTTTTAAGTGAGATTACTCGTCGCGCGAGCCACGGGCACGGGGACCGGCAGAGCGCGAGATTTCGACGCGGATGGTGGCGTCCATGAAGCGGCGGCCGTCCATGTCGGCGACGGCGTCCTTGGCGTCGCGCGAGTCGTCGTACTCGAGGAAGCAGAAGCCTGACGGTGGGTAGGGGGGGAGGGATGGACGGCGTGAGTAAAAATTATGAAAGGGAGGAGTGGCGAGACGAGGACGAGCGAGGTAGAAGAAGGGAGTGTGTGTGTCGAGGCCCGAGAATGGGGTGAGACGGCACGGCACGTGGCGAGGGATGAGCGAGCCGTGCAGGGTTTTTTTTTCCCTGCCCTCTTTGCTTCTTTCAAAGCAAAAAAAAGGGGAGGTCGAAATCCTTTGGAAGGACCATAAAAAAAAAAAACCCGCCTGGAGGAAGAGGAGGAGAAGGGTGTGGACGAGTAGAATTTGACGAGCGTCAAGAGGTGTTGGTGGTGGAGGAGTTGGAGGTTGTTGTTGAACCTGGAGGACGGCGGGCGACCCAGCAGTTTGAGATGGCTCCGTACTTGCTGAACGCCTCGCGGACGTCTTGCTCGGTTGCCTGTTTTTTTATTCAAAAAAAAAAGAAAAGGCAGAGCGGAAAAATGGTCAGCACAAGTAAAACACGACGCACGCAGTTCACCTTGGGGTTCAGGTTGCCAATGTACACCTTTGTCGTGGTCATGTTGGCGAAGCGTGAAAAAGACAACGATAAAATGGGCGGCCCACTTACGTCAAATATGGCAACGGTTCCATCAGCGGCGACTGCTGGTCCGCGTTTGGGCCGCCCGCCAGGCCCCTCGGCTGCGACACTGGCCCAGCAGGCTGCCAAGCGGGCTGCACAGGCGGCGTCCGGCGGGAGCGGCGGCAGTTCGGCGGCGAGCGTCGCGGGCAAAAGGGGTCGCGTGGACAAGAAACTGCCAAACAAGGTGGAGGCCTTTGTGCCCGAGTCGTCGCTGTTCAACCAGCTCGTGCAGACCGAGAAGAAGGTCGACGCGATGCTGCTGCGCAAGTGGATCGAGCGCGAGGAGGCGACGCGGCGGCCACAGCGGACCCGGCGCACACTGCGTGTTTTTCTTTCCAACATCGTGGCCAACCAGCCGTACCAGCAGAGCGACAACGAGTACGAGGCGCTGGACCAGGCGACCATCAACGAGGGCGCCCCGCAGCCGCCGTCGTGGACGATGCGCATCGAGGGACGACTTCTCGAGCCGCTGGCCACGGCTGGAACAACGACGGCCTACCAGCTGAATCTGGCCACCAAGCGCGCCCCCAAATTTTCCCAGCTCGTGCGCAAGATCGTCGTCGAGCTCGACCGCGACCCCAGTCTATACCCGGACAGCAACAACCTGATCGAGTGGATCCCAACTGTGGACCACCAGCCCGTGGACGGCTTTGAAATCAAGCGCACCGGCGACCAGAACGTCAACGCTCGCGTCATCATAGACCTCCAGCACCAGGTAAAAAAAAATAAAAAAAAAAAAATTGCGTTGCT
>Ga0302231_10000708_pt1 | contig 23370 bp, 22 predicted proteins | sample II_Palsa_N2_2_FD_193522 | JGI IMG/M metagenome (GOLD analysis project Ga0302231, IMG submission 193522) | Peat permafrost microbial communities from Stordalen Mire near Abisko, Sweden - II_Palsa_N2_2 | ecosystem: Environmental > Terrestrial > Soil > Palsa > Peat permafrost | place: Sweden...
GTTTCGTTGTGCAGCACATGCAGCGCGGGCATCGTTGCGAGCAGCGTGTCGAGCGGGCGTCCGAGCAGCTGCGGCGCTCCCACCAACGTATGGCGTTCCGTCATCAGCAACTCGGAATGCGCGTCCGGCAGCGCGTCGCGTCCAAAGCGGATATTGCAGTGGCAATCCTCGCTCGGCTCGGTGCGGATGGACAGTTCGACATCGGGCAGTTCCACGGCCAGCGAGCCGAGTTGCGGCGAGAACCATTGAGTCGCGAAGGTAGGCGGCACCGACAGCACGAGGCGACGCCGGCCTTTGGCGGTGGTGATCTGACGCGTGCCGCGCTCGATCGTATCGAACGCTTCCGACACACACGGCAACAACTGCAGGCCTGCCGCGGTCAGGCGGATACCCTTGTGATCGCGTTCGAACAGCTTCGCGTCGAGTGACTCCTCGAGTATCTTGATCTGCCGGCTCACGGCGCCCTGCGTCACGCATAGGGCGCTCGCCGCGCGATTGAAGCTCAGATGACGTGCCGTCTCCTCGAAGAAGCGCAACGCAATCAGCGATGGCAAGCGCCGCATAACTTCACCTTCCGTTTTTCTGGTCGTCCGTTGGTGCGCCGGGTTGGCGCGGTCCTGCCGTCCGCGATGATTGTCACGGCTTGGATTGTCGCATTTCGGACGACGTTTTGAGCGGGGGCAGGCAACAAAATTCGCTCAGCTGGGAACACGTCGGATGGTGTGCGCCGTCGATGCGCTTTCCTGACTCGACGCGCCGCACAACGGCGCCGGCATCGCCTATCCTGAGGGGATGCGCGTTGCTCCTGAACGCACCCTCTTTCGACTCGCGGAGTGTCCGGTGACCGTTCGCAATCTCGATGCCCTGTTTCGACCCAAATCCGTTGCCGTGATCGGTGCTTCTCGACGGCCGCGCAGCACGGGTGCGATGGTCTGGACGAGCCTGCTGGGCGGCGGCTTTGACGGCCCACTGTGGCCCGTGAATCCGAAATACGACGCACTCGACGGCCACGCCGCCGTGGCGGATGCCGGCGACCTGCCGGAGCCCCCTACGGTGGCGCTGATCTGCACGCCACCGTCGACCTGGCCTGGCATCATCCACAAACTCGGCGGTCTGGGTACGCGCGCCGCGATCATCGTGGGGGAAGTCCATACGGATGAGGATCGCACCGCGCTTAGGCACGCGCTTTCGGCGGCGCGGCCGCACCTGCTGCGCATCGTCGGACCTGGCAGTCTCGGAGTGGTGTCGCCGGCATTGCGGGCGCATCTGGGCGCGCCGTCGCGTCTCGTGAAGGCGGGCGGGGTGGCGTGGGTCTCGCAGTCCAATGCGCTGACCAATGCGGTGCTGGGTTGGGCGTATGCGCGTGGGCTGGGCTTTTCGCACGCGGTGGCGCTCGGCGGCGAGGCGGATGTGGATGCGGGCGACGTGCTCGACTACCTGGCGAGCGATCCAGGCACCCGCGCGATTCTGCTCGAACTCGATACGGTCCGCGCGGCCCGCAAGTTCATGTCGGCGGCGCGGGCGGCGGCTCGCAACAAGCCAGTCCTGGCGCTGCGCTCCGGACGCGCCGATCCCGCCGATGGTTTGTACACGGCAGCGTTCCGCCGCGCGGGGATGGTGCGCGTCGACTCGCTCGACGACCTGCTCGACGAAATCGAAACACTCGGTGTGGGCCGCGTGGCGGCCGGAGCAACGGCGACGCTGATCACCAGCGATCGCGGTGTTGCGACGCTCGCCTGCGACGCATTCGCTGCGGCGGGCGACACGCTCGCGCAGTGGCCCGCAGAAACCGTACAAGCGGTCACCGAGGCGTTGCCGCGCGCGGTCGCAGGCAACCCACTGCTACTCGGCGACGATGCTCGTGCCGAGCATTTCGGCACGGCGTTGCAGGTTCTCGCGCAGCATCGGGCAACCGGGACGGCGTTCGTGGTTCACGCGTCGACGCATAACGCGCCGGTCGGCGAGGTCGCGCAGGCGCTGATCGCGAATCAACGGTTCGCGTATCGCGGCTTGCTGGCGTGCTTCTTCGGCGGGGTGGACGCGGCGACGCGCGATGCTTTGCATGCGCAGGGCATTCCGGTGCATACGACGCCGCAGCGCCTCGCTCGAGCGTTCGCTCGTCTGGTCGATTACCGGCTTGGGCGCGAGTTGTTGATGCAAACACCGGAAGGGCTGCCGGCGCAGATTCCCGCCGAGATCGACGCCGCTCAGGCGCAGGCGCGCGCGGCACTGGCTGCAGGCGAGGACACACTTACGGAGAAACCCGCGGCCTGCCTGCTCGCGCACTTCGGACTGCATGTCGAGCCGCTCGAGGCGACGCTGGACAAGATTGTCGACATCGACGTCGAATTGCATGACGACGACAACTTTGGCCCGGTGTTTCGCTTCACCACGCCATCGACGGATGGCGTGTCGGCACCGCTGCAGGTCTTCGGCTTGCCGCCGCTCAATCCCATACTGGCGCGCGATATGGTGACCCGCTCTCCGTACGCGCGGGTCGCCGCGCCCGAGCCAGTGCTGGCGGCTTTTACGGCACTCTCGCAAGCGGTGTGCGATGTGCGCGAGATCGTCGGGTTAAAGCTCGCGCTGCGGGTATTCCGCGAGCACGTCACTGTCGTTGCGCCGTCTATCCGGCTCGGCGCCAAGCGCAGCCGGCTTGCGATCATGCCGTATCCGCGCCGCTACGAGGAGACGCTCGACTGGCATGGTCTGCGGATCACGGTACGGCCCATTCGTCCTGAAGACGAGGCCGCGCATCATGACTTCGTCGAAGCGATGACGCCCGACGATCTGCGTCTGCGCTTTTTTGGCGCGGTGGGCAGCTTCGATCACTCGCAGCTCGCGCGCATGACGCAGATCGATTACGACCGCGAAATGGCGTTGATCGCGACGGTCCCGTGCGAGGAAGGTTTCACTCGGACGTTAGGGGTGGTGCGTGCGGTGGCGGATCCCGATAACGAAACCGCTGAATTCGCGGTGGCAATACGCTCCGACCAGAAGGGCCGGCACCTTGGCACGCTGCTAATGGAGAGGATCATCGCGTATGCGCGCTCGCGCGGCACGCATTGGCTGGTCGGCGAAGCGCTGCGCGAGAACGGGCCGATGATCGCGTTGGCCAAAGCCTGTGGTTTTACGGTGACGCACACCGAGGATCCGGGCGTGGTGGGGTTCAGGATGGCGCTGGATGAGGCGGAAGCGGCGGCGTAGCGGATTCGCTGGAACGGGCGGCTTGCTCTGATGGGGGCCCGCTCTATGCTCCTCCGAACCGCTGCTGCAAAGCTGTGGCAACACGCGTCAGCACTTCGTCCCAGTTCCCCCGCTGCTGCTGGTTGAAAAGACGCACGGTGGGATACCAGGGGCTGTCGTCCCGGTCGTGCAGCCAGCGCCAGCAGCCAGACCGGCTTGCCCATCGCTGCGGCCAGATGGGCCACAGACGTATCGACGGCGATCACCAGATCGAGGTTCTCAATCAGCGCAGCGGTATCTGCGAAATCGGTGACTTCGTCCATCCAGTCAATGAGCGTTCGCTGACCGACGGCGTCAGCGCGCTTCTCGGGGTCATCCGTCTTTTGCAAACTGATCCAATGGACTTCTGACAACGTAAGCAACGGCGCAATTTGCGCAGGCGTCAGGCTGCGCACTTTGTCTTCCATCAAGCCGGTGTGGCCGCCCGCCCAGACCACGCCGACTCGCGGCAGTGTGGGGTTAGCGAGCGCTGTGAGTTTGGCGCGCCACACGGCGGCGCGTTCGGCATCAGCATGGAGATAAGGTATGGCAGCGGGGATATTGTCGAGGCGGGTGCCGAATGCCATGGGTAGCGACATCATGGGACAGTACCAGTCCCATTCGTCGACGCTGGAGGCTCCGTCATCTAGCATGACGAGGCCGGGCCATCGCGAACAAAGCGACTCTTCGTAGAGGCGGCGCAAGGAGGGCGGGCATATGTAGCCTACTTGCGAAAAGCGCTCGAGCGCCAGTGGCAGATACCGCACAAACTGCAGGCTGTCGCCATGACCTTGCTCAGGAATGACCAGCAGACGTGCCCCGCGTGCGCTGGCTTCATCCTCACGAATGGCCGATTCAGGACGCTCGCCTTTCCATTGCGGCAGCGGCAATCGCGGACGTGCTTCGGGAGAAGCGCGTCCATCGGCGCCTACGAAATTGGCCCAGCGGTCTTCATACCATGGCCAAGCTTCTTCATAACGTCCCATGGCCAGCAAGACCGGGCCCAGATGGGCGCGAGCGCTGAGAGAGTCTGGCACCAGCGCGATGGCATGCCGCAGATGTTGCTCGGCCTCGTCCAATCCACCCAGCCCCTTCGTGACCACCGCCAGATTGGTGCGCGCTTGCACGTTATCCGGATCGAGTTCGAGCAGATGGCGATAGCTGATGGCTGCGTCGTCGAGCAACCCCTGTACAAACAATGTCCCTGCTTCGTAGTAGCGCAGCTTGATCGAGCTGGGCTCGAACACGAGGCCTTGCCGCGCCGTTCGCAGCGCACAGGCGTACGCGTTCAACTTGATTTGAATCACGCACAGCGTCGTATAGAAGTCCGGATGGGGATGTGCGTCAATCGCACGCTCGAGCCAGCTTTGCGCGGCTTCGAACTGGTTCGAGTCGAGCGCCAATAGTCCACACAAGTAAAGGGCACCGGGACGTCCCGGATCGTGCTCGAGGATTCGCTCGACGGCCGCTTGCGCCGTAGCGATATCACCAGCATTGCGTGCTTCTTGGGCCTCGCCATACCAGGTTGGAATGTGGTCAGACGGCGACTGGGAGAGGTTTGTCATGATGGCTGCGGCGACACACGCGAGGACGCGTGCGTTCTATCGAACGCAGAATTGTCCTCGCTGTGGGGCCGCGAATCTGTAGGACCGTTCCGAAACCTCTGATGCGAAACGACGGGAGGTTGATTCCGAAGCCATGGCGTTGCGCGTCGGTTTGTTATGTCGTCCCTTTGAGAATCCTCCGAGTGTTTGCGGCACTCACTTCCGATATATTTTTCTACTTCCTTCAGCGATGCAATCGCAGCTTCGTGTGGCCGGGTCACGGCGTGAATGCACACCTCGTTCGCTGCGCAACGGGCAAGTACGAATCGCTGAGCACACCACGATATATTTGGACCGATACGCCAATGGATAACTTCGCTGACTCCGATCAATTTATCAAATCACTGCTGTTCGCGTTTCTCTTCAGTGCCGTTTCGATCTTCGTGCTTCAACTAACCAATCTCATCGATCCAGATCATCTGTTGGGCCGCGAAGGAATTGCATGGTTTGTCGCGACCGTCGTTTGCACCGTCGAACCGCTTTTGCGCCACCAGGGCATCCTGAAGGGCGGCATCGAATGCCGGATTGGTGAATTCACCAAAGCGAGCGCGCTAGGACGTTTGATTGGCGCGCCAGCAGGTTGCGCGTTTGCATGGGCGATCACGATCATTGGGTCCTGAGTTGATCTTTCGTGCAAAGTTGCAAAGAATCGTCAAGGATTCCAAATTAAATCGCGAGTGAGTCAACGGCTTCCGCAGGGAGCCGTTAAACACACGACCGTTACCAGGTCGCACACTCAACCGTGAATTTTTTCAGGAAGGACTAACGATGAACAAGCAGATTACTATCGCCGCTCTCGCTGGGTTGTTTTCGCTGGGCGCGTTCGCACAGGCATCCGCACCCGTCGCCGCGCCCGCACAGGAGCAGACCGCTGCGCCGGCTGAGGCAGCGTCCGCTGTGAAGCATCACCACAAGCATCACAAAAATCATAAGCACCACGCCTCGGAAGCGGCCGAGGCGTCCGCAGCGACGCCTGCTTCCGCTGCGGCCATGAAGCCGTAAGGCCAGGTTCGGTCCGCGTCCGCGCTTCGTCAATCAGGAAACACAAATGTACTCGTGCGCTCAATCTCGCTGGCGCCTCTTGCTGCTCTGCGCCGCGCTGATCACGGTTACAGGTTGCGCAACCCGGCCTCGGCCGGTCTCGTCGCCTGATGCCGTTGAGATTGAGGCCCACGCGTCTTCGTCGACGGCGATAGATGCACTGTTGCCGGTCGAAGCGGGCTTTTACCGGGTCAATGCAGGCGATACATTGGTGAGTATTGCGAAGTCGTTCGGGCGCGATCTGGCATCGGTTGCGCTCTGGAACAACATGGCGGCGACCGATGCGGTTTCTGCTGGTCAGTTGCTGCGCGTAGCGCCACCGCCAGGCGTCGGTTCTAAATCCGCGCCAGGCGCGAAACCCAACACCGCATCTGGATCACCCGCTGAGGTGGCCCGTTTCAAATGGCCGGTTTCCGGTCCTGTCAGCGCGAAATTCGTCGCTGACCGATCGAAGGGCGTCGACCTTGGTGGCCGAGTGGGCGATCCCGTCAGGGCTGCCGGAGATGGGCGCGTGGTGTACGCAGGAGGGCGCATCAAGGCCTATGGCCGCTTGATCGTCATCAAGCACGACGGCCATTTCATCACCGCTTATGGCAATAACCGCAAGTTGCTGGTCGCGGAAGGTGCCGTCGTCAAGCAAGGGGAGACCATCGCCGAGATGGGAGCGGACGCGAACGGCAATGCGTCCCTCAAGTTCGAAGTCCGCAAAGACGGTAAGCCGGTCGATCCGCTCGCTTACCTGCCGAACCGCCCCGGTTAGCGGGTTGGGTTCGGCGTCGGCAATAGCTGACCGCTTGCATTATCACTTGATCGTCTCGCGCTGAACCGGCGTTGTTGACGTCGTTCTCATCATGCGCACCTTTTTGAAAACTCATTTATATCGAAAGCTTGGCGTTCTGTTGTCTTTGGCGTTAATGGCCGGTTGCGTACAGCAGCCTGTTGTAACTGGGGCAGCGAACCTTGAGACGGCACGCGAGGAAATACCCGGAACTGTAACGGCCACGACGTCGCTTGAGACGGGCGCGTCGCTCTTACCCACGCCGACGGAACAGGAGGGCGCGCAGGCCGAGACCTCGCCAGCTCAGGACGAGATCGGCGACGCGCCGTCGTTCCTTGAATCTGGCTTTGCGTCCTGGTACGCAAACCGGTTTCAGGGACGCCGTACGGCGAGCGGTGAGCACTACGACTTGCATGCATTGACGGCGGCACACAGGACGCTGCCGATGGGGTCCTATGTTCGCGTAACCGCCGTGAAGAGCGCGCGCTCGGTGATCGTGCGTATCAATGACCGTGGACCGTATGCGCGCGGCCGGGTAATCGACCTGTCCTATGCCGCCGCGGCGGCTCTCGATCTGCCGCAGGCGGGCCTCCTGATCGTCAGAATCGAGCGCGTCGGAAGTCAGGAAGCCGGATCTTAACGCCGGGTGGCGGCTACATCCGGCGGCGGCGTCAACGCAAGCCTGCTCAAGCCGGCAGTTTGCCTGCCGCCTCGTCCACCTGGACGCGTGACACTGACAACTCTTCGAGCCACGCCTGCGCATACACTGCGCCCGTCTCGCGTTCGAGGCGTGCAATCGTTGCCGCGCAGCGAGCGGCGTCCTTCGGCGTCGCGATGAAGTCCTTTACGGATTCACCCGCCTTGAACGCGTCGAACAGCGGCACGCGGATGTCGTCAGGCAGCGCGCGCGTCCACTGGTACGGCTTGCCGTTGTACGTGAACGACGGCGGCAGCACGCGCTCCTTTTTCGCGGCCGGAATCAGGCCGTAGGTGCGTGCGGCTTCGCCGATCTGCTCCGGCGAAAACAGCTCGTCCGGGCTGATGTCGAATTGCTGGATGTAGGCTTCCATCGCCTGCATGGCCGCTGCGCGGTCGTCGCGCTTTTGCTGCGCGCGGGCCACGATGTCGCGCAGTTCGTCGGCTTCTTCGCTGGTGATCGTGAAGCTCGCCTGCTTCTGCTGGAGTTCGGAAAAACGCTGGAATTCGGAATCGGTCAGAAGTTTCGCCATGAGGTATCGATAGCGCGCACGGACCGTTGCCCGCGCGGCGACATTTTTGAAAGGGTCGCCATTCTAAACCATGCGTGCCCAAATCATGTGGGCGTGGCGCAAGAGCGAGGCTCCACGCGCTCTTGCGTGTGTCTGAGCCGCGTCGCCTTATTGAATCGGGGTGCCCTGCGCTTGAGCGGCCGCTCGCTCTTCAGCTTGTTTTTTCTTCGCCAGATGGTGCCCGACAATACATCCGCCAACCGCGCCGACCACCGCGTGATGGCCCGCATAATGACCCGCGACGCCGCCGACTACGGCGCCTTTCAGACAGCCCGCCGCGGAAGCCGAACCCGCGAAACCCGCCAGGGAGAGAGCCAGCAAAACGAGAGAGCAAAACGATTTCTTCATGATGAATGTATCGATGTGAAGCATGAAACGTGAGGGCGAAAGACACCCGATCCTGTGTCCGGCCCGTTGGGCGCGGACGCAGGATTGTACGACGGTCAATATTTACTGGCAGGCCTTGCCGGCGTCAGCGCGGTAGCCCTTGGTCTTCGCGTCAGCTTCGCTCATGTACGAGCCGTGCTTGGTCTTGCCGTAGTACTTGTCACCCGGGCAGTGGTAGACCTTCGTGCTGGTGTTGACCCACACCTGGCCGGGACCGCCGCCAGGGGCTGCCTGGGCGGTGCTGGCCGCTGCGGGCGCCTTGGAGGGGGCCGCTTTGGCGCTGCTGGCTGCCGCCGGCGCCATGGCCGGTGCTGCTGCCGGAGCCGAAGCTGCGCCTGCGGTCGACGCTGCACCGTACCAGGTCTGCACGCCTTTATGACCCTTGCATGCACCCTTCTTCGTCGCACCGGAATAGAACGAGCCGTCCTTGCAGAGGCCCGTCGTTCCGCTCGGCGCGCTCGCGGGAACCTGCGCATAGCTGGCGCTCGCTGCGAACAGGCTGGCCACGGCGGCCATGGAGAGAATGAGCTTTTTCATCGTTTTGATCCTGTTGACCTGCCGCGGCATCGCCGCGTTCATCGGGGAGGCGCAGACAATCCGGCCTGCTTAAGGGCCGTGCATGCTGCGATTTTTGTACGCGCATAAGCGCGACCCTGATAAAACGCGCCAGCCCCGTGTTCGGCTGACGTGCCGCGTCCCGGAGATTGTCAAATATTGAAAGACCAGGCCGGCGGAGAGCGGCTGTTAGCTCGCTTCTTCGCGATACATCGACAGCGCCTCAACCGTTTCCCGGAGCATTGCGGTCGCTGCGTCGAGCTCCGGCGCGACGTACTCGTCGATGCGCCGCAGGTACGGACAGGTCAGCACGGCGATCGCCTGCCCGGACGGCCCCAGGATGGGGAACGTGACGTCCGTGACGCCGAAGATCTGCTGGCTGTCTTTCTGCGAAAACCCGGCTGCGCGGATCCGCTCGCAGGTTGTCTCGAGCGCTTCTTCGTCGATCGTCACTTCGCCTTTCACCTTCGTATGCTCGGCGAGCATATGGGCGCGCTGCTCCGCGGTCTGGAAGGCCAGCATGACGCGGCCGGAGCCCGTGTCGATCAGCCCGACCCGCGAACCGAGCCGCACCGACATCCCCCACGTGCCCGGCCCGTCGACCTGCGCAATCACCAGTAGATTGCCGCGGTCGTACACCACCAGGTGACACGACTGCTCCGCGCGGTCCGAAAACCGCTGCATCAGCGGCAGGGCTTCGTAGATCAGCCGGTTCATCGGCGGGTGCCGATGCGCGAGTGCGTACAGCTTCAGGCTCAGCGAATAGCGGTCGCCCGCTGCCGAACGCACCACGTATTGACGGGCGACCAGCCGCTCGAGCATCCGGTACATCTCACTCGCGTTGCGTCCCAGCAGCTTGGTGATCTCGGCGCGCGTCAATCCATCTTTCTGCTCGGCGAGCAGTTCGAGGATATCGAGGCCCTTGTCCAGCGCGGGCGCCCGGTAACGGTCGGCGTCGTCTCTTTCTTCCGCATCCATCATGAGTGGGTTCCCGGTGTCGACCAGAGTTCGAGCTTTAGCGCGCTAGTCCGATCCCATGCGGACCTGCGCAGGTTTCATTGTCATCTGGGGCGTGAGTGTAGAGCGCAATTGGCGCGTGCGGCCAGGGAAAGTACGGACGGCTCTTACGCCGGACATTCCTTGACTTCGCATGGTGCATATATGAATAATACGTTCATTGGTGAATTTACACACGCCAATATCGATAAGAACGAAGAACGCGCAGGACGATACGCCGGCCGCTGAGCGGAGCGGCGGGGGTAGTTCGACAACACCTATCAGGAGACAAGACATGACATTCGCTAAAGGCCCGCGTGCGGCCCATCGCTTCATTCGTGGTGCTCTATCAATCGGCGTAGCCGCGGCATGCGTGGCCGGCCTCGTAACGAGTGGCGCCGCCCGCGCCGCCGATTCCGGCAAGATCGGCCTCGATCTGCCGCTGCTCACCTCGCCGTTCTGGCAGTCGTACAACAACTACCTGCCCGTCTATGCGAAGCAGAGCGGCCTCGACATCCTCGCGCCGGTCAATTCCAACGGTGACCCTGCACAGCAGATCACCGACATGAACAACATCCTGAATCTGGGTGCGAAGGGCATCGTCGTCGGGCCGCTGGATTCGGCCGCGATCAGCCGCGCGCTCGACGCCGCGTCCGCCAAGAACGTGCCAGTGGTGGCCGTGGACGTCGCGCCGACCCAAGGCAAGGTCGCGATGGTGGTACGCGCCGACAATCACGCTTACGGCGAGATGGCCTGCAAGTACATCGGCGAGCATGTGAAGTCCGGCAAGGTCGTGCAGATCGAGGGCGATCTGGCGTCGGTAAACGGACGTGACCGTTCGGAGGCGTTTCGCACATGCCTGAAGCACTACCCGTCGCTGTCGCTGCTGGAAATTCCGGCCGCGTGGAAGGGTGACGTAGCGGCCACCGCGCTCGATAGCCTGTTGACCGCCAACCCGGACGTGAAGGCGATCTATATGCAGGCGGGCGGGGTCTACCTGGCGCCGACTTTGCAGACCCTGCGCCGCAAGCAGATGCTGTTTCCGGTGGGCGATGCGAAACACGTCGTGATCGTCAGCAACGACGGCATTCCGCAAGAGTTCGACGCGATCCGCAAGGGCGAGATCGACGCCACCGTTTCGCAACCAGCTGACCTGTACGCGAAGTATGGCCTGTTCTACATCAAGGCTGCGCTCGCCGGACAGACCTTCAAGCCGGGCCCGACCGATCACGGCAGCACGATCATCCAGATCGCGCCGGGCATGCTGGAAGATCAATTGCCTGCGCCGCTCGTGACGAAGGCGAATGTCGACGACAAGAACCTGTGGGGCAATACCGTCAAATGAGCGAGCCCATGCACACGCCTGGCGTTGCGGCTGCCTCTGACCAGGCGATGGTCGAAGCGCTGGAAGTCACCAAGCGCTTCGGCTCGTACGCCGCACTGAACGACGTGAGCATCCGCGTAATGCCTGGCGAGTCGCATGCACTCGTCGGGCGTAACGGGGCCGGGAAATCGACGCTGGTGTCGATTCTCACCGGCCTGCGCAAGCCCGACACCGGCGAGGTGCGCTTCGGCGGCGCGCCCGCGCCGTCGCTCGCCGACCGCGATGGATGGCGTGAGCGAGTGGCTTGCGTCTATCAGCATTCGACGATCATCCGCGATCTCAGCGTCGCGGAGAATCTGTTCATCAACCGTCAGCCGGAACGGCGCGGCATGATCGACTGGCAGGCCATGCGCCGCGACGCGCGTGAGCTGCTCGATCACTGGAAGATCGACGTTCGCGAAGATGCGCGCGCGGGCGATCTGAGCGTTGAGGCACGCCAGCTGGTGGAGATTGCGCGGGCGCTGTCGTATGGCGCGCGCTTCATCATTCTCGACGAGCCGACCGCCCAGCTTGACGGCGATGAAATCAAACGCCTGTTTCGCCGCATCACCGAGTTGCAGCGCGAAGGCGTGACGTTTCTGTTTATCTCGCACCATTTGCAAGAGGTGTACGAGATCTGCCAGGCGGTGACGGTGCTGCGCGATGCGCGGCATATCGTCAGCGCGCCGGTTTCCGCGTTGCCGCGCGAGCAATTGATCGAAGCCATGACCGGAGAGCGCGGCGGGCTTGCAGTCGCCGACGCCGCCGCACGCGCCCCGCTGCCCGCCGATACGAAAGTGGCGCTGGAAGTCGCGGGTCTCGGCGGCGTCGATTACGAAGACGTGTCGTTCACGGTGAAACGTGGCGAGGTGATCGGTTTGACCGGCGCGACGAGCAGCGGACGCACCAGCGTCGCGGAAGCGATCGCGGGATTGCGCTCGCCGACCCGTGGCGACATCCGTGTGGCAGGCAAGTCGTTGCCGCGCGGCGATGTGCCGGCGGCGCTGGCAGCCGGTATCGGCTGCGTGCCGAAAGACCGTCATCACGAAGGCCTGGTGTTGACGCAATCGGTTGCGGAAAACGCTTCGATGACGATCACGCGGCTGCTCGGCAAGTTCGGCCTCGCCTCGCCCGCGAAGAAGAACGCGTTCGGCCAGAAGATGATCGACGCGCTTGGCATCGTGACGCCTGGCCCTGAGCACGTTGTCTCGGGCCTGTCCGGTGGCAACCAGCAAAAGGTCGTGATGGCGCGTGCCTTGGCGACTGATCCGAACGTCCTCGTCCTGATCGACCCCACGGCAGGCGTCGACGTGAAATCGAAGGAAGCGCTGCTGTCCGTCGTGGATCGCGTGCGTGAAGAAGGCAAGGCGGTGCTCGTGGTCTCAGGTGAACTTGATGACTTGCGTACCTGTGACCGCGTCTTGGTCATGTTCCGCGGCCGCGTCGCGGCCGAATTTCCCGCGGGTTGGCAGGACCACGACCTGATCGCATCCGTTGAAGGAGTCAGTCTCCATGAAGAATAGTGTGCCCAGCCCTGCATTCGGTGCGGCTCAAGGCTCGACCGGCACGCAAGCTGCGCGCAGCCGCCGGGTGCGGATCGAGTTCGCACGTCTGCGCGACCTCGCGTTGCTGCCCGCGCTCGCGTTGCTGCTCGTAATCGGTGCTTTCGTTAGCCCGAGTTTCTTGACCAAGGCGAATCTGATCAGCGTGCTCGGCGCCTCCGCGGCGCTCGCGCTTGTGGTGCTGGCCGAATCGCTAATCGTGCTGACCGGCAAGTTCGACCTGTCGCTCGAATCGACGGTGGGGATTGCACCCGCTGTCGGCGCCATGCTCGTCATGCCGGCGGCGTCCGCTGGTTTTGGCTGGCAATGGCCGGCTGCGGCAGGTTTGCTCGCGATTCTCGTCGTTGGTGCGGTGATCGGTTTTATCAATGGCTTTCTGGTGGTGCGCTTACGGCTCAACGCGTTCATCGTCACGCTGGCCATGCTGATTGTGCTGCGTGGCATGCTCGTGGGCGCCACCAAAGGCGGCACGTTGTTCGATATGCCGCCGTCATTCTTCACCCTCGCCACGACGATCGTGCTTGGGCTGCCTGTGTCCGTATGGCTCGCCGCAATAGCCTTCGCGGTCGCCGCTTTCATACTGCGCTACCATCGTATCGGGCGTGCGCTGTATGCGATCGGCGGCAATCCGGAAGCGGCGCGCGCAGCCGGGATTCGTGTCGAACGCATTACTTGGGGCGTCTTCGTGCTGGGCAGCGTGCTGGCGTCGCTTGGCGGCCTGATCGTCACCGGCTACGTCGGCGCGATCAACGCGAACCAGGGCAACGGCATGATCTTTACCGTGTTCGCGGCGGCGGTGATCGGCGGCATTTCGCTCGACGGTGGCAAGGGCACGATGCTCGGCGCGCTATCCGGCGTACTATTGCTGGGTGTCGTGCAAAACCTGCTGACGCTCGCACAAGTGCCGTCGTTCTGGATTCAGGCCATCTACGGCGCCATCATTCTCGGCTCGCTGATGGTGGCGCGCCTCGCGAGCGGCGAAGGCCAGAACTAAAACGGACCCATTGCGGAGACTATTTTGAGCAGCCCATCGCATACCGACGCCCGCCTGATCCTGCTAAGTCCGCAGGACAACTGCCTGATTGCAGGGGCGCGGCTCGAAGCCGGCACCGAGCTCGAGATCGAAGGAGAGCGCGTCACGCTCGCCAAGACGATCGAGCTTGGTCACAAAGTCGCACGCGGCGCGCTGGCGAAAGACGACAAGGTGCTGCGCTACGGCGCGGTCATCGGCCACGTGACCGGAGCCGTCGCGCGCGGCGAGCACCTTCATACTCATAACCTCGAAAGCGACTACCTGCCGACGTACACGCACGATGCAGGCCACGAATTCGTGCATCATTGATGCGGTGCAATACCGCGCTGGAACGATCATGACCGACACCTCCGAAGCAACGATCTCCCCGGCCGCGAGCACGCAGCCGATGCTGCAAGGCTATTTGCGCAGCGACGGCCGTAAGGGCATCCGCAATGTTGTTGCGGTCGCGTATCTCGTCGAGTGCGCGCATCACGTGGCACGGGAAATCGTCACACAGTTTCGCGAGCCGCTCGATGCGTTCGATGACCCAGCGGCAGAGCGTGAGCCGGCCGTTCATCTGATCGGTTTTCCCGGCTGCTATCCGAATAGCTATGCGGAAAAGATGCTCAAGCAGCTCACCACGCATCCGAATGTGGGCGCGGTGCTGTTTGTGTCCCTCGGTTGCGAGAGCATGAACAAGCACTACCTCGTGGACGTGGTGCGCGAGAGCGGCCGCCCGGTGGAAGTGCTCACGATCCAGGAAAAGGGCGGCACCCGCAGCACGATCCAGTATGGCATGGACTGGGTACGCGATGCGCGCAAACAACTGGCGGCGCAACAACGCGTCCCGATGGCGCTCAGTGAACTGGTGGTCGGCACGATCTGCGGCGGCTCGGATGGCACCAGCGGCATCACGGCAAATCCCGCCGTGGGCCGCGCGTTCGATCATCTGATCGAGGCCGGTTCGAGTTGTATCTTCGAAGAAACCGGCGAGCTGGTGGGCTGCGAGTTCCATATGAAAACCCGCGCGGCGCGGCCGGAACTGGGTGATGAAATCGTCGCGTGTGTGGCAAAGGCTGCGCGCTATTACTCGATTCTCGGCCACGGCAGTTTTGCGGTGGGCAATGCAGACGGCGGCCTGACCACGCAGGAAGAGAAGTCGCTTGGCGCGTATGCGAAGAGTGGGGCATCGCCGATTGTCGGCATCATCAAACCGGGCGATGTTCCGCCGACCGGTGGGCTGTATCTGCTCGACGTGGTACCGGATGGCGAGCCGCGCTTTGGCTTTCCCAACATTAGCGACAATGCGGAGATCGGCGAACTGATCGCTTGTGGAGCGCATGTGATCCTGTTCACGACTGGACGCGGCTCGGTGGTCGGCTCGGCTATTTCGCCGGTCATCAAGGTGTGCGCGAATCCGGCTACCTATCGAAATCTCGCGGGTGACATGGATGTCGACGCCGGCCGGATTCTCGAAGGCCGCGGCACGTTGGAAGAAGTCGGCCGCGAAGTGTTTGAGCAGACGGTGGCGGTGGCGCAAGGTGTAGCATCGAAGTCCGAAACGCTTGGGCACCAGGAGTTTATCCTGACGTACAAGACGTTCGAGCCGGTTGGACCGGCGTGTTTGCCGTCGAGCGCGGCGTCTACGCAGCGAGTCGTCGAGATCGCTTCGCATTGATTGGCGCGGGGTGGCTGAACGCACAGCGTCGCAGCACGACGACGCGGGTCACGGCATGAACAGCACAACCACGTGGCATGGGACCAGAGGAACGCACTAAAGTGCGAGCTCTGGCCGACCGCGATAAAACTGCAGGGGACCCGAGTGAGCGCTAAAGTGCGAACTCAGGCCGACCGCGATAAAACTGCATGGGGCCCGAGTAAGCGCTGAAGCGCTTACTCGGGCCGACAATGGAGACATCTGCATGACAGCAGCGATTGATTCAAACGTCGTAAAGCGCCGCCGGATCGGCCGGCGCGATTTGCAGGTGAGCGGGCTCGGTCTGGGCACTGCGCCGCTCGGAGGTCTATACCACGATCTGACGGAAGAGCAGGCGCTCGCCACGGTTGCCGCAGCGTGGGATGCGGGCGTGCGCTTCTTCGATACCGCGCCGCACTACGGCCATACGAAAGCCGAGCACCGATTGGGCGATGCACTGCGCCGCTATCCGCGCGACCAATATGTGCTCTCCACCAAGGCCGGCCGCCGTTTTGTGCCGCGCACGACACCCTACGACGGCAGCGAAGGCTGGCAAGATCCGCTTCCGTTCGAGGCGATCTTCGATTACACCCATGACAGCATCCTGCGTTCGTTCGAGGACAGCCAGCAGCGGCTGGGCATCGTCGAGATCGATATTCTGCTGATTCATGATATCGGCCGTGTCACACACGGCGATAAAAATCCGGTCTACTGGAAGCAACTGACGGAGGGCGGCGGCTTTCGCGCGCTCGATGAATTGCGCTCGGCGGGCGTGGTCAAGGCTGTTGGCCTTGGTGTCAACGAAGGCGCGGCGGTTCTCGAGATGATGGCGGATTTCGACATCGACTGCGCGCTGTTGGCGGGCCGCTATACGTTGCTGGAGCAGGCCACGCTCGACGACCTGTTGCCCGCCTGCGAGGCGCGCGGCGTAAGTATCCTGTTAGGCGGGGCATTCAACTCGGGCATTCTGGCTCGTGGTGTTCAAGGGGATCTGAAGTTCAACTATGGCGCGGCGCCCAAAGAAGTGATCGAACGCGTGGCCCGGCTTGAAGCCGTATGTCGCGCGCACGATGTACCTTTGGCCGCGGCAGCGCTGCAGTTTCCCTATGCTCACCCGGCCGTCGCAACGGTGCTGACCGGCGCGCGCAGTGTCGAAGAATTGCGCGAGAACGTCGCCTCGTTCGATCGCCCGATTCCTGCTGAACTGTGGACGGCATTGCGCGACGAGGGTCTGCTGGATCCTCGGGCGGCGGTGCCCAAGGACTGACTAACGATGCACATCGATGCCCACCAGCACTACTGGGATCCGGCACGCGGCGATTACGGCTGGCTGACTCCGGATCTGGAATCGCTGTACCGGACTTTCGGGCCGGAGGATCTCGCCCCGCTGCGTGAGCGCGCCGATGTGCAGCGTACGGTTGTCGTCCAGGCGGCGCCCACGATTGAAGAGACCCGTTACCTGCTCGATCTCGCGCGCAACGAGGCGTCGATTGCGGGTGTGGTCGGCTGGGTGCCGATGTTGTCGAACGATGCGCCCGCCCTGATCGCCGAACTCGCACGTGACGCCAAATTCAAGGGTATCCGGCCGATGCTGCAGGATCTCGCCGACGACAACTGGATCGCCAACCCCGACCTCGCCCCCGCCGTCGAAGCGCTGATTGCACACGACCTCGCGTTCGATGCGCTGATTTTTACGCGCCATGTGGAGGCCCTCGAAACCTTCGCCACGCGTTTCCCCAAGCTGCGCATCGTGGTCGATCACGGCGCCAAGCCGCCGATTCGCGACGGCCAAACCGGCTGGCAAAGCTGGGCTGACGGCATCACCCGTCTCGCTAGCCTGCCGCATCTCCATTGCAAGCTCTCCGGGCTCGCGACTGAGGCCTCGTCCGGCTGGACGGAGGCGACGTTGCAATCCTACGTCGGCCATCTGCTGAAGTCATTTGGCCCGACGCGTCTAATGTGGGGCAGCGATTGGCCGGTGCTCAACCTGAACGGTGATTACCTGCTATGGCATTCGGTAGCGAATACGTTGCTCGCTGAACTATCCGACGCGGAACGCGAAGCGGTGTTCGGCGCGAACGCGACGGCGTTCTACCGTCTGTGAAAATCGTGGCAATCTACCCCGTATAAAACTTCGCAAGCCATTTCAACTGGAGCCGTAGATGACACAAAGACTGGCCGGGAAGACGGCCCTGATTACTGCCGCCGGACAAGGTATCGGTCTCGCCACCGCCGAACTCTTCGCCAGCGAGGGGGCGCGTGTGATCGCCACCGATATCCGTATCGATTCGCTCGCCGGCAAGCCGGTCGAAGCGCGCAAGCTCGACGTGCTCGACAAGGCCGCAATCGCCGCGCTGGCCGCGGAAATTGGCCCGATCGATGTGCTGTTCAACTGCGCAGGCTACGTCCACGCCGGATCGATCATCGAGGCGACGGAAGAAGATTGGGACTTCGCGTTCAACCTGAACGCCAAGGCGATGTACCACACCATTCGCGCGTTCCTGCCGGGAATGCTGGAAAAGGGCGGCGGTTCGATCATCAATATGTCGTCGGCCGCGTCGAGTGTGAAGGGCGTGCCGAACCGCTTCGTGTACGGCGCGTCGAAAGCGGCCGTGATCGGTTTGACGAAGGCCGTCGCTGCAGACTTCGTCACACGTGGTGTACGCTGTAACGCGATCTGCCCGGGCACGGTGGCTTCGCCGTCGCTCGAACAGCGGATTGCGGCACAGGCGCAGGCGCAAGGCGCCACCGTCGACGCGGTGCAGGCGGCGTTCGTCGCCCGCCAGCCGATGGGCCGCGTCGGCAAGACCGAAGAGATCGCGGCGCTGGCGCTGTATCTGGCCTCCGACGAGTCGGGGTTCACCACCGGCCAGGCGCACGTGATCGACGGCGGTTGGTCGAACTAGCCTGCTTTTTTCACTGAACACTCTGGATAGATAGGGACGTGCAACGATGAAACTGCTTCGTTATGGGCCGAAAGGCCAGGAAAAACCCGGCTTGCTCGACGCGCAAGGCAAGATCCGCGATCTGTCGAAGGTGGTGGCCGACATCAATGGCGACACGCTGACGGACGCCGGTCTCGCTCAACTGCGCAAGCTCGACCCGGCATCGTTGCCGGTGGTCGAAGGCAATCCGCGCCTCGGGCCGTGCGTCGGCCGGATCGGCAAGTTCATCTGTATCGGCCTGAATTACGCCGATCACGCGGCGGAGTCGAATCTGCCGGTGCCGACCGAGCCGGTCGTGTTCAACAAGTGGAATAGCGCGGTCAGCGGCCCGAACGACGACGTCGAGATTCCGCGCGGCTCGAAGAAGACCGACTGGGAAGTCGAACTCGGCGTGGTGATCGGCAAGCCCGCCAAGTACATCGACGAAGCGAACGCGCTCGACTACGTAGCCGGCTATTGCGTGATCAACGACGTCTCCGAGCGCGAATGGCAGATCGAACGCGGCGGTACGTGGGATAAGGGCAAGGGCTTTGACACGTTCGGTCCGATCGGCCCGTGGGTCGTGACACGCGATGAAGTGGCAGATCCGCAGAACCTGAACCTGTGGCTCGAAGTGGATGACCACCGCTATCAGAACGGCTCGACCAAGACGATGGTGTTCACCGTCGCGAAGCTGGTGTCGTATCTGTCGCAGTGCATGAGCCTGCAACCGGGCGACGTGATCTCGACCGGCACGCCGCCGGGCGTCGGAATGGGCGTCAAGCCGAACCCGACTTACCTGAAGCCGGGTCAGACGATTCGTCTCGGCATCGAAGGCCTGGGCGAGCAGCAGCAGAAGACGTACGCAGCAGAGTAATCCCTCAAGGCGACGGCACCGTGTCCCCGCCGTCGCCGATCCGGTTGATCGTCCCCTGCGCGACGGCGACGAGCCGCTCGCGATCGCCGTCCATCACAAAGATATTGCACTGACAGGTCGCCTGATGCCGCCCGGCGTAGACGACTTGCGCCCGCGCGACCAGCATGCCGTTCATCGCGGGCCGCAGATAGTTGATCTTGTACTCGCCCGTGACGACCCGCGGCCCCAGCGCAAGCGCTCCGGCGAACGTGAGCGCATTGTCCGCCAGGTAACTGATCACTCCCCCGTGAACGAAGCCGTGTTGTTGCCGCAACTCGTCGCGAATCGGCAAGCATAGCGTCAGCTCGTTGGTGCTGGTATGCATCAGCTCGGCGCCGAGGAGCACGCTGAACGGCTGGGCATGGAGTGCGCCGCGTGCCCGGTCCAGTAGATCTGTCATTGTCGAGTCCTTCGGGGCGATGCCCGTGGTGGCGTCCCTACCCACTCTAGGAAGCCCGTACGCGCCGCGTCAAGGTGAATCGCAAAAATGACACGCGGATTATTGTGTAAATCAATGTCAATAGAACGATTGCGTCATGAATCAGCGTGCAAGACAGTCTTTCACCGGGTTTTGCTCAAGAGAACGTTTGCGTTGCCGTAAACAGCGTCGTAGTTCTCCCGTCATTCAATGCAATTCAGGTGTTCACGATGTTTAGCAAGATCAAGGTCGCATCCGGCCTGCTGTGTGTTTTGGCCGCTTTCTGCCTGCTGCAACTGGTGACGGAGGGTTTGGGGTTCTGGTCGTTGACGCGCACCCACGACGACGTTGGCGAGCTATCGAATGTCGCGTTGAATCAGGTCGACGCGGTGAATCGCACCACCCAGGCGCTGATGGACGCGCGTATCAACCTGTCGCGCGCCAGCACGCGGATGGTGAAGGGCAACGCCGAACCGGCCGACATCGTGCAGCACGCCCGCGACCAACTGGTGGCGGCAGACCAGTCGTTCACCTCTTTTACCAACGCCACCAAGACGAGCGACGAAAACAGCGCTCGCGCCACCGCGCTCACCGACCGTTATCAGAAGTATCACTCGGCGCTGGTCGAACTGACGCAGGATCTCGACTCAGGCAACATCCAGGCTTTCCTCGATCAGCCGACGCAATCTTTCCAGGACGCCTATCTAGCCGAGCTGCATACCTTCGTAGAGTTCGCCGACGCCGCGAACCGGGTGTCGCTCGAGTCGATCGACAGCCGCCTTGCGTTGTTCCGCAGTGTTGGCGCAGCGATCCTGCTGTTGCTGCTGGCGGGTACGGTGGCGGTGTACCTGGCGCTCAGGCGCGGCGTGGTTGCGCCGCTCGAAGAGGCGGGCCGCCATTTCGACCGGATTGCGCAGGGCCGGCTCGATCAGGCGATTGGCGCGCGTGGCACCAACGAAATCGGCCGTCTGTTTTCGGGGCTGGCGAGGATGCAGGCAAGCGTGGCTCGCACGGTGAAGACGGTGCGTGAATCGGCTGACTCAATTCACCTCGGTGCTAACGAAATTGCCACGGGCAATGCGGATTTGTCGGCGCGCACCGAGAGTCAGGCGGCTTCGCTCGAAGAAACCGCCTCGAGTATGGAAGAACTGACTGCGACCGTGCGGCAGAACGCCGATCACGCGCGCGAAGCGAACGCGCTGGCGCAGACCGCATTGGACGCTACTTCGCGCGGCAGCGAGGTCGTGAATCAGGTGGTCGACAAGATGCGCGGGATCGCGCAGAGCTCGGACAAGATTGCCGAAATCATTTCGGTGATCGACGGCATCGCGTTCCAGACTAACATCCTCGCGTTGAACGCTGCGGTCGAAGCGGCGCGCGCGGGCGAGCAAGGACGCGGCTTTGCGGTGGTGGCCGGCGAAGTACGTGGCCTCGCGCAGCGCAGCGCGCAATCGGCCAAGGAGATCAAGACGCTGATCAGCGAGTCGGTCACGGAGATCAAGGGCGGCTCGACGCTCGTCGAGCATGCGGGCGGCGCGATGCGCAACGTCTCGGAGTCGATCTCGCGCGTCACGCAGATGATGGCTGAGATCAGTGCTTCCTCGCTTGAGCAGAGCACTGGCATCGAGCAGGTCAACCAGGCCGTCGTGCAGATGGACGAAATGACGCAACAGAACGCGGCGCTCGTCGAACAAGCCGCCGCGGCCGCGGCCTCGTTGCATCAGCAGACGCAGCAGTTGAAGGCGGCGGTGTCGGTGTTCGAGATTTCCGATGTCGTCCTAAGGACGCAGCAGTTCGGCGCGTTGCGCGACGAGCACGAGCGGGAGTTTTCGTTCGGTGCGGCGGTTTAGGCAGACTTAGCCAGGTTTACCCAGGTGTAGCCACGTCAGGCCGGCAACGCCGCATACGCGGTGGCGAGATGGTAAGGCGTCGTCGACGGCATGTCCGAGCGCGAAACCTCGCCTGTAGCCGTTTTGCACTCGTACCATCCCTGCGGATGCAGAAAGCGTTGCTGGAAATGCGCGATCTGCCTTGGCAAGACGGCGCGCGCGGCCTCGTCATTGCGTGTAGCCAGAGCGCGCAGATATTCGCTCTGCGCCCAGATCCGCTGCGTGGCGTCCTTGATGCGGCCGGCTTCGTCCAGCGACGCGGCGACGCCGCCCGTCACCGGATCGACGCCGTGCCGTTGCGCAAAGTCAAAGGCGCGCGTCAGTGCCTCGTCGAGTCCCGATCCTTCCAGCAATGCGCCGGCTTGCTTGACCAACCAGAACCATTCGAACTGGTGCCCCGGCTCCAGACGATTGTCATCCGCCCCTAACGGCAGCTCCGCGATGCAGCCCGTCGGCGCATGCACGAAAGTGCGCTCGATCGCGCCGGCCAATTTGTGCAAAGCGATGTCGAACGTGCTATCGCCGGTCGCTGCGCGTGCGGCGAGCCACGCTTCCGTGAGGTGCATCAAGGGGTTTTGCACAGGTGTGCCGGTCACCGTCGAAAACGTTGCGTCCAGCGCGGCGTTGAGCAAGCCATCCTGCGCGGCGAAGCGGTCTTCGATTAGCGCCGAGGTACTGTGAACCAGGTCCAGCGCATCCCGATTGCCCGAACGCGCGCCGAATTCAGCGCAGGCGAAGACCAGGAAAGAATGCGTATAAAGGTCCTTGGTCGTATCGAGCGGCGTACCCTCTGAATCGACGCTATAGAACCATCCGCCCCGCTGCTTGTCTTGAAAGTAGTGCACGAGCGCATCGAACAAGACTTCGGCGTGGGCCGTATCACCTGCCTGAGAGAAAACGAACAATTGCCGTGCGCAAGCCATCGCCCGGTAGCGTTCGGCCGGCAGCGGATGGTGGCCTTCGGCGCTGACTGCCTCGTAAGGCAGTTTCAATGCAGGGTTGAAGCCTGGCCCGCGCCAGATAGGCAGAACGACGCGTGCAAAATGATCGCGTAGGGCGGTGGCAAGGGTGATCGCGGAGGCGGGTGTGTTCATGCTATGAATCTGCTTGGGTAGAGCCGTACAAGGTTGCGGGCGCTGGGTCCGGCAAGGCAGCGCGGGTCCAAGCATAAATCAAACCGAGAGCGAGGGCGCGTTTGCGGCCTTCTCAAATGCGGTTCCAATAATTTCAGATAAGGAGGAACAACCATGCTGGGCAATGTCGAACTGGTCTCGCGGCTGGTGTTGGCTGCGGCGCTTGGCAGCGTCATCGGTATCGAGCGTGAGCGGCTGTCGTGGGCCGCCGGCTTGCGCACTCACATGCTGGTGTGCGTCGGCTCGGCGCTCATCATGATCGTCTCCGCGTTCGGTTTTTCCGATGTGCTCGGCGCCAAGAATGTCGTGCTGGACCCCTCGCGGATGGCCGCCCAGGTGGTCTCCGGCATTGGCTTTCTGGGCGCGGGCTCGATCCTGATGCGCGGCGAGATCGTGCGGGGGCTGACGACTGCGGCGAGCCTGTGGTCGGTGGCGGCGATCGGGCTGGCGGTGGGTGGCGGCATGTACACGGCTTCGATCGCGGCGACCATCATCATCCTGATCATCCTGGCGGGGATCAAACCGCTCGAGCGGCGTTTCATCACAGTCAAACAGCGGCGTCAGCTGACGTTGCTGGTCGAGCGCGGCGCGCTCACGTTT
>Ga0302231_10000728_pt1 | contig 23101 bp, 20 predicted proteins | sample II_Palsa_N2_2_FD_193522 | JGI IMG/M metagenome (GOLD analysis project Ga0302231, IMG submission 193522) | Peat permafrost microbial communities from Stordalen Mire near Abisko, Sweden - II_Palsa_N2_2 | ecosystem: Environmental > Terrestrial > Soil > Palsa > Peat permafrost | place: Sweden...
TTGGAAATACTCCCAAAGTCAGTTGAACCAGCTTCTGTAAAATTCATCGCGGCTTTTACCCCGCGCCCCAACGAGCTCCCCACGGACGCCTTACCTTCGTGCAACCGCCTTGCAAAGCGTCCCATTCAATCTAGCAAATTCATTTGGCCATTTATACGGGCAATTGAATATGAGCGCACGGTGCGTGCTATAACTTCGCCTTATCGTTGGTACTGATGAGGAAGTAGTCGCAATTAGTCAGGCGCCGCAAGACAGGTGATTAGGAAGCGTTATCGGGGGTAGGGCGCACGTTTGAATATCCGATGGCGTGATCAGATAGCCGCATTCATTGCTCGCTGCGGCTATTTGCACCAGAGCCAAAAAACTGGCCAGTCAGGGAGTACCAAAAATATCAGTTTTAGTTATTTATCGAAAAACCTCCCTTTTGCCGAGAGGCTCTCACAGGCAATGGTCGACGCGCATCCTTGCGCACTCTTCTCCTTGTGCACTCTTCACTATCAGAGCGATATGTTCCAGTTGTTCAACGTGCCGTGGTCACCGCTACCGTACAAGTCGAAGTCATACACCGTCAGCGTCCAGGTCCCGTTGGCAACCACATTCCCTGTAGTGGGAACTGTAAAGGTCGTGTTGAGACTACCAACGGTCGTGAAGTTAGGCTCTTGTATCCAAACAGTGTTGCCCGCCGGATCGGTGATCCCGACATACAGGTCGCCTGACATGTTATGGGTGATGTTGACGTGGACTTGTACCGTCGATTCGGTGTCGCCCGACACGCCGGATACTGTGATGGGGCTGGTGACGTAAGCGTCATCACCGATAGTGACGGGCGAGGTACTGTAGAACACGCGGCCACCGCTTGCGGTAGCCGTCACCGAAGCCGTCTTCGAGCTGGTCTTGCCGCTCGTGCTGTCTGTCACCGTTTCGGTGACGTTATAGGTGCCAGCAGCGGCATAGGTGTGGCTCGGGCTGGCGACGGCCGACGTGCTTCCGTCGCCGAACGTCCACGCATGCGAGCCGATGGTGCCGCCCGAATCCGTGGAGCTATCGGTGAAGGTCGCCGTCAAACCGCTGACGGTGTCGGTGAAGTTAGCCGTCGGTGTGCCACCTGTGGCGCCACTGCTGACCGTCACCGACGCCGTCTTGGCGCTGGTCTTGCCGCTGACGCTGTCGGTCACCGTCTCGGTCACGCTGTAAGTACCCGCGGCCGTATAGGCGTGGCTTGGGCTGGTGGCCGTCGAAGTGCTGCCGTCGCCGAAGATCCACGCATGCGAGCTGATGGTGCCGCCCGAATCGGTGGAGCTATCGGTGAAGGTAGCGGTCAGGCCACTGATCGTGTCGGTGAAGTTGGCAGTCGGTGTACCACCCGTGCTGCCGCCCCCGGTAACGTTGGCCACGAAGTTCGCGATGTTGATCGAACCGAAGCCGCTGGCGTAATCCCAGCCCACGGCGGCGGTTTCACCCGGTGAACCATTCCACGCATTGTTGCCCGTGGTGACGTCGTGGAAGTCCGTCGCGTAGTTCTTCGCGGCATCCGCGTAGATCAGCGGAGCGGCGAAGCCAAGCGAGGACTTGGTAGCCAGCGTGCGTGCCCACACGCCCACAAACAGCGGCGAGGCAAGGCTGGTACCGCCGTACTGTGCGTTGCTACCGTGGAGGATTATGGTGCTGCCGGATTCCGGTGCGGCCTCCAACGCTATGTCGGGCATGCCACGATAGTTGCTGCCGTTGTTCGCACCGACATTCTTCTGCCAGCTCGGCTGCGCTTCGAAGGTGCTCACGCCGCCGCCACCGGCACCCTCAGCGGTGCTCCACACAGCTTCCGAGTCATACGTGGTGCCTGTGGTGTACAGGTTGGTGCCGCCCACCGCGACCACGTACTGCGAATTGCCTGGCCAGCCAACCGTGTTGGTGCCATTGGCGCACTCGTTGGAGCCCGTGTCGCCGGTGGCAACCGAGAACGTCTGGCCTTGCGCAACGGCCTGTTCGAAGATGTTGTCGCCGGTGTCGACATCATTCGTTTCCATGCCGCTCTCGCACTCGCCGAGTGAGACGTTGATGATCCGCACGGTGTTGTCGGTAACTGCCGTGTTGAAGGCATCGATGATCGGCTGGTCATTCATGCTCGAGGTGGCGTACAGGGTGAGCGACTTGACGCCGCCGGACATGCCGGCGATGTTCTGGGTGTCAATATCCCACTCGGCGTCGCCACTGACGTCGGTGCTACCACTATCCACCGGCACCACGTTCAGCGGGATATTGCCGAGACTGGGGTGCTGGCCCAGGAACGTGCTGAAATCGCTCTGCACGTTCGTCATGCTGCCTTCGGTGATGACGCCGACGTTGACGCTCGATCCGGTGACCGTGCTGCCAACGTTGTAGATCGCCGGGAAATCGGTCGGACTGTGCGCGCTCATGGTGCCGCTGGCGTTGGTGCTCACTCCACTTGTCGTAAGCGGCCGCGCATAGGTATGGAAGATATGTACGTTCTGCAGGCCCAGTACTCCCTGTACCGTCCCTTGCAGCGCGGCTGGAATCTTCACGTCGCTGGAGTTGGCGTAAGCGTCGCGGCCATCATGCGTCCTCACCCTCACGAATGACGTCTGGAACGCGGCGGCGGCGGTGTCGGCACGCCCCGTTGCGGTCACCAATTGCCGATTGGGGGCGATCGTGACATTCGAGAAGCCGGCTTTATTCAGATAGTCCGCCACGGCTTGTGCCTGCGCCTGGGTCGGTGCGTACGTCTCCGCGAACTGGGCCGACGTCAGATTGGAATGATGCGGATCGGCGATGAACGCATCCAACTGGGCCTTGTTGCGCAGCTTCAGCGAAACCGCTACTCGCATCGGTTGCGCCTGGCTCAGCAGGCCAGTGACCTGGTCACCTGTGTCCAACTGCGTTGCGTGACGTACGGTGGCGAACAGGGGGCTGGCCACCGCATTGCTTGCCGGTGCGGCAGACACCGACGCGGCCATGGTCATACTGATGGCCGCGGCCAGCAGCTTGAGGCGCGTAGGGTTGTGGCGTGTGTAGTTCGACATGAATGAACTCCGGTTGGTTTTTATAAGGACAAACGGGGCTGATGCGGCTACGTGAGCCCCATGCGCTAGTCTTTAATTCTTTGCCGCACGTCAGTGCGGCCCCTCCACTCAAGAATTGCCCGGCGACACGCAAAACCCAAAAACGCCGACGCTCCCAACTCTCCATGTACCTCGGCATCGCAATCGGTCAATTCAGTGCATTACTTTCTGACTGAAGCATCCATGCGTATGGCAAAGTTTCCCTAAGTAACACGCGATTAACCGCATCAAAGAATTCCCCAGCGCTAATCGCCTGCAAAGAAATAGCATGAAAACTTGGCGGGAATTGGCCATGGCTGATTTCCGCCTTTTATTGACGGATAATCGCCATGACGGATTACCGTCAGCGAGAAGACTTGAGTCCCTCGTTGACCTAACGAAGGCCGGAAGATCCGTTACCTCGATTTGCTTACCGCACGCATTGCTGCGTTCCAGCCAGCCTGAAAACGCGTGTTGGCTTTCAGTCGTTTTTGCAACAGAGAGATGCGACGCTCAAACGTGCGTTCGGATATTTTTAGACGATTCGCGATCACCTGGTCTTTCAGGCCATTCGCGAGAAATGCGACGAGTTGCTCCAACTCGGCGGACTCGAATTTACCCGCGTTGGTGTCGAGTGCACCATCCGCTCTGATTGGTACGGCGAGTTGCCACAACATGTCGAAATGCGCGCACAGCGTATCGAGCAACAGTGATGGTCGAAGCAGCAGACCAGAGTCACTAGCGCTTTTTAAATGCAATGGCACCAATGCCATGCGACGATCGATGATGGCGGCCTTGATCGGCACCCCTTCGTACAGCCGCTGCTCCTCGCCAGCGATGAGGCAGTCTTGAATATGTTGAGCACCCGCGGGCCAGTCCAACTTCGTGGTGTCACATATGGTCCGGCAAATCACTTTGCGGTCTTTCATGGACACATGCGTGGCCATGTGCGTTTCGAAAGGATTTACATATGGAGGGCGGTCAAATTCGAGTATTTCGTACTTTGCATTTTCGTAGAATTGACTGATGACGCGCGTCAAGGCATCGCGTCCGGTAATCAGTTCGACGGTCAACTCGTCACCCTTATCGGCGCTGCTCAATGGCCGTATCTTCGCTAGGCGTTCGCCCAGGCCCAAGGCGGCTTGCAACCCACTCTGACGTTGGGCGACCAGTGCACCAAAGGCCAGGTCAGGCGCAACCGCGTGGTACTTCGCTACGCGTTCAGGAGAGCGAGTGACGAAACCCTTGGATTCGAGGTCGCCAAGCAAGCGGCGAACGTGACCCGCAGAAAAATTGCTTGCGGCGACGACATCGACAGGCGTAGATCCAGGGCGTTCGAGCAAGCTTTCGTAAACTTTAAGCTCGTCCACCTTCATGTCGAGCGCCCGTAAAGCGTCCGTCTCGGTTCGGCTAGATTGATTTTGCAAGTCGACTCCCATTGTTAGCTCTGGTGCAAATTGAGATGAGCCAGTGATTTGCAAAGGACCTGGACTAATACTGCTGCGTGGTCACGCTCAAACACACGTGATATCGGATCGCGTGGCCGAGCGGATGCCGAGCAAGTGATCAGGGAGCGTTATCGGGGGTAGCTTTGTCACCCGCGATAACGATCATCTTGTGGACCTAGCGAACGATGCCACCAGGGGCTTTTCAAAGGCTATCAATCGTAGACATTGGTGATAAGTCGCGGTGTGGCTGCGGGTTGGGCCGCACGGAGATAGTCTCTGAAGTAGCTGAGTAAGCGTTCCTGCTCCGAGTCTGTGATTGGCTCTATGCGCGTTGTGTGTTGCACCGATGTCGTTGTGCCAGAGCTCGTGCACTGCATGTTCGTAGGCGCGGCTGGAATGCTTTCGGTCGCTGTTGTGGCCGACGTCGCCACGGCACAGGTGGGCACGGTAATGGCGCCACCGAAAGTAATCTTTCCATCGAATGTCGCATGAGCATTTGATGCGATGGCCATGGTTGTGACCCAAAGAGAGAAAACAGCGATTTCACGCATCAAACAATTCATAGTTACCTCCATCGATCAACTGCACGGCGCGCCTCGCGCACGGTCAGTGCCTCAGGATAGGTATGCGTAAATGTCCGGGTGTACACGACACCTTCAAGTAAAATGTTTGAGTACGCATCGCAGCGTCGTCGCCACTCTGCCGCACACTGCGATGGTTTATCGCTGGCAAGGCGCGTTGCGCTTGGGAAACAGTTACAGGCGGGCCAGCACGGTCGCGCCTGTCTTGCCCTCTACTGCCATCCTTTCGGCGTCCCCCGCGTTCTGCTTGGCGGTCGTCAGCACCGTTACCGTGCTGACTGTGCCGTCGCTCGCGCGAACCTTGAACTGGAAGGTCTGACGGGCCGGATCAGGACGGTTCACCAGGAACTGCGCGTACTTGGCGATGCAGGCGTTGAGTTCAATGTCACGAACGTCGCAAAACGCCACGTGCGGGGCGTGGACCCACTTCGGCTCGGTCGCGCCATGGCAGAAGAAACCTTGCTTCAAGAAGCTCGCGGCCTGGCCATTGTGCGGATCGAAAGTGCAGGCCTGGGGCTTGGCCTCGGATTGGATGTAGGCGCCGCAGGTATCCGCCTCGTCGGGCTTGGCAATGCACAGGCCGCGGATATCTTCCGGATCGCCCGGCTCCATGGCCAGTGCGGTCACGGCAGCGCTCGACTTGATCGGCAGCTTGAACGATGACGGCAGCGGGACGGTCTTTTCGTCGGAATCGAGAATGGAACCGGCGATCCGCGAAACAGTCTGCGCAGTCTGAGTTGCTTTCGGCGCGACGGCCGCAACGGGCTGGGCGGCATGGGCCGCAAACGATGCCGTAAGGGCGACCAAAACGGCGGCGGTAGTGATAAAGGTTTTCATGGTGTTGCTCCTGGTGAATGCGTTGTGTTGTGTGCGGGTTCCCGCAGGAACCCGATGATCTGTTCTTCTAAAAAAATGCCTCTCCGTATCCGATCGCCTCGATGCATGGGGTCGGGCTCTAAAGGCTTCGTGCTACTCAATTCCGTGGAAACGTCACGCTCATAAGGGCGGCGTGCGCAAAAATGCCGCACGTCCATGAACCTAGAGACGACGTTGGATACCCCACGGCCACGCTATGACTGGATGCATGTCGAACCACGCGGCGAGGTCATTCTTCAGTTCGTCGGCCGTCGCGTAGCGATCGGCTGGATCCGTCTTAAGACAGCGAGCGACAATCGCATCGAGGTCTCCCTTGAGGGAGCGAGCGAGCAGGCGTGGGGACGACCACCAAGTGGCGGCTTCTTCGCGACGCATTACCCTGGCTACTCGCGACATCTGCCCCGGGATGTAGCGCGGGGCCACATTGTCCATATAGCTGATGGCGAGAGTGACATGATCGAACGCGTGCTGGCCGCACAACAGGAGGTGGAGGATGAGCCCGAGGGCATAGATATCGATGCCTGTGGTGACAAATCCACCCTTGAGTTGCTCGGGTGCCGCGAAGCGCGGTTTCGCGCCGTGGTTGGCCAGTCTGCGCTCCGGTATCAGGCGCTCGGCGAGCAGAGCCGAGATACCGACGTCGAGAAGTTTCACATTTCCTTCGGCGGTGACCAGCAGATTCGAGGGTCTGATATCTCGATGCACAACCAGCCGGCTATGCGCGTAGCAAACCGCGTCTGCCACAGCCATCATCAACCGTACGCGCGATTTGATGGTGAGTTTTTTCCGCGTGCAGTAGACGTCGATCGGTTCGCCCTGAACCAGCTCCATGGCGAACCAATGGGTCGTTCCACCTTCCATACCGCTGCCCAGGAACGCTGCGATGTTTGGATGGGCAAGGCGTGCCAACTGTTTTGGCCCTACGCGGAAGCGATCGCGCGCATTGGTTTCATCCATCTCGATCTGGACAACCTTGAGCGCGCACGGATGTTCGAGAAGTCCGTCGACACGATGGGCTCGATAGACAGCGCCCACGCGCCCATGCCCGATGGCGCTCTCGATTTGCCATGGTCCCAGGCGGCTGCCCAGCATGCCAGTCATCGCGGTCGCACGCACGTTCGACAGGGTGAAGTCGGGTACGCCATGCTCCAGACGCCCGTCCGTGTCGCGGTCGGCGGCGACCAGGGCGTCTACGACGGCCGTGAGTTCCGGCGGCTCGTCGCACCGCAGACGGGCGAGCCAGTGGGTCCGCCGGAAATCCTTCAGATTCAGGTATTCGTCAAACAAGGCCATGGCGCGGAGACGAAGTGCTGCGCCGGATGCTGATGTCTTCATGGTGTGGCGGCCTATCCGCAGGCGAGAATTGACACGAGGTACGACCTACGACCTATACGCCGGCAGGAGGGCACGGAACCGAGGCCTTGGGCACTCACGAATAGATGCGCAAAGCCGCCGGCAAAACCGACAGGCTTTAACGTATGCGTCTTCATCGATTCAGTGATTGGGGCGGCCGCCTGACGATCCGCACGCGGTCGCGGACACCTCCTGCAGTGCCAGCCACGAGAGCAACGGGCGCAGAGTGTGGCGGCCTATCCGCAGGCGAGAACTGACCCAAAGCACGACCTGCGACCTAGACGCAGGCAGGAGGGCATGGAACCGAGTGCGATTTAGCTGAGGCCTTGGGCACTCGCGAATAGATGCGCAAAGCCGCCGGCAAAACCGACAGGCTTTAATTCGTCTGCGTCTGCGTCGATTCAGTGATTGGGATGGGCACCTGACGATCCGCACACGGTCGCGGACGCCTCCTGGAGTGCCAGCCACGAGAGCACGGGGCGCTGATCCCGAATGGCACGGGTGATCGGGCTGCACGTGCCATAGCGGGCCAGAGCAAGGGTCGCGGCGGCGTCAAGGCGCGCCTGGCCCGCGAGGGCAGTGTCCGCTCGTGCAAGCATCGCCACGGTAATGCTCCGTTGCAACAGCAGGTCGGCCGGCTGGCTGGCGGTTTGCGTTCCGCCATAGGTAGCCGCTTTGAATGTAGCCGCGGCAAGTTCACCCTCGCGGATCGTGCAGGCAAAATCCGCATCGACGAGGCAGGACTCCGCCTTGATTTCGTGGAGTGTCCCTCTGACCATGACGACATCCTCCCTTGTTGTCGCCATGGCGGCGACGAGGGCATCTGCCTCATGAAGCAGGGCGGGTACCTCGGTCACGTCGCCGGTGTAAAGATCATTACGGGCTAACAGGGCCAGCGCAGAGGCAAGAACGACATCGTATCGAGGACCATCCGGCGCGCGCAGCTTTTCGACGAAGGGCCGAAGAAGGATCGATGAATTGGTGAAGTCTCCGCTCATCTGAAGGGCCTGGGCGAGCGGTACTTCCGCGCACATGGGGCGACATAGGCCGGCCTCCGGATGGCTCTGCAGGAGTTTGTTTTGGATGCGCATGGCTTCACGTGATGCATCGACAGCCTGGCTGAACATCCCGGATCTCTCCAGGGCGTCTGCATACTGCGTAAAGGTGACGACAAGTCGTGGCGCGTCGGGGTAGGCTGCCTTCCAGTCCCGAATGGCTGCTTCGAAGTCAGTGCGGGCCATGTCGAGCTTGCCCATGCGCAGGTAAATCGAAGGGAGCAAGGTTTCCGCCGTAAGCGCCGCCGTCGAGCGCCTGAGGCCATGCCGTGTCGCCGCATCCAGGGTGGCGGTAAGTTGTTCAGATGCTAGTTCTAGCTTCTCAGAATAATGGATCAACAATTCGGCCACGGCAACGCGGGTTGCGATGACCTCGCCGACGAAGACGTCCGGATGTCTATCGATAAGATCCAGGGCCCTGTCGATATTCCTGATGTACACCGAAGGCGGAAAATTGCGCAGAATCACCTCCATCGCGGCTCTGCGAATGATGATCTTTGCACTGAGAATATCGTTCAGTGGACTGGACGGAAGCGCGTCGACGAGGGCCGAGGCCTTCGTCAACATTTCGAGCGCCTCCCCTGGCTTGCCCTGGTTGTATGTATAGATCGCCAAGTCGAGGAGGGCGTTGGCCTGGTCCGTGCCGCCAGGTGGGGCAACCGCGACGGCTCGGCGGAGGGCCTCACATGCATTGTCGAGCAATCCTAGCCCATAGTAGATTCGACCCACGTTGAGCAACATGCGACTTCGTGACACGGCGTCGAGCGACGTATCGGACAAGATGCGTGCAAAGCTGCGGTCGGCAGCGTCTTTGACAGTGAATGTCCGGTTGCCATAGCCGAACGTGTCGGCCTGGCTGAATACATCGTTGAACACGTTGAGCATCTGATGGACTTGTTCGTTGTCCTTGCGCACCGTGGCCGCGTTATGCCAAGCCGAGGTTAGGGCAACCACACCTACGATAAGTACCAGCGTGAGTACAAGAATGGGCCACCGATTCCTCAGGAGGAAGCGTTCGGTGAGATACAGGAAGGTACGGGGCCGCGCGCGTACCGGGCGGCGGTCCAGCCACGCGTAGAGATCGCGTTTCAGGGCGTCGACCGTGGTGTAGCGTCGCACCGGATCATGCTCAAGGCATCGCGCAACGATGGCATTGAGGTCGCCATGCAGCACGCGAGCCAGCGCGCGAGGACTGGACGACCAGGCGGCCGCTTCGGCTGCGCTCAGCCCGCGAGCGGCCCGTGACATGTGCCTTCCCACTGGTCCCGGTGCGAGACCGCCGTTTGGGCTTCCCGCGTTGGTGAAGGTGCCGCTCGCGTGCCGTCCGCAAAGGAGCAGGTGAAACAGCAGGCCGAGTGCGTAGATGTCGATGCCGATGCTGACCGGCCCCGGTTTCATCTGCTCGGGCGCGGCAAAGCGAGGTGTACCAAAGATGCGCCCTCGACCTTCATTATCGGGATGTTGGCTGGTGACGAGTGTCGAGACGCCAAAGTCGAGGAGCTTCACCTTTCCCTCGGCGGTGACGAGAAGGTTGGACGGCTTGATGTCCCGATGAATGACCAGTTGGCTGTGGGCATAGTGAACGGCGTCAAGCACGCCAAGCATCAGCTTGACGCGCGAACGGACATCGAGCTTTCGTTGCGCACACCACTGATCGATCGGCACGCCATCAATGAGCTCCATCGCGAACCAAGGCACCAGACCGTTCTCAATGCCGCCATCGATGAGAGAGGCGATGTTGGGATGACTCAGGTGAGCGAGGAACTGGCGTTCTTCGAGGAAACGTTCGCGTGCTCCGGGGTACGCCATGTCGACGCGAACGACCTTCAGGGCGCACTTTTGCTCGAAATGGCCGTCGGCACGTTGCGCCTGATACACGGCGCCCATGCCGCCGTGACCGAGGATGCCTTCGATGCGCCATGCGCCCATGCGCTGACCGAGTATGGTTTCGAGATCACGGCCTTCGGTAACGGACATGGTGAACTCGGGAAGACCGCGATCGAACCGATCGTCGCGTTGCTCATCGGCCGCGATCAAGCGTTCCAGTTGCGCCGCCGTCTGAGGATCGCGCCTGCGCAAACGGATGAGGCGAAGCCGTCTAGCCACGCCGCCGATCTCGAGGTATTCATCGAGGAGGCCCAGCGCTCGCAGGAGCGCCGAAGAGGGCTCTGGCTTGTCCATGTCAGGTTCGCCAAATGAGATGTCGTGAAAGACGAAGATCGATCGCCCTGTGTCGCGATCATCCGCCCGACTCCGGGGTCTCGTAAAGCGGCGTGACCTGTCACGCCAAAGAGGTCAGGGCGCATCCAACCACAAAAAAAACGCTAACAGGGGCCACAGAAGGTAGGCCGCCAAAAGCAAAATGGCTAAGGGCCGAAGATGGTAGGGCGGACGATCAATAAGGCGAAACAGGAAGTAGACGGCGACGCTTAGTACGCTCTGGACCAGCGTAACAGCGGATCCCAACAGGATGCCCCAGCCGGAAAGCGCCCCCATCGCCTCACCAGCGTTCAGGTGGCAGCCGTTGCACAAGCCTCCGGCCGGTTGCACCAGAACGATGGCGATGAAACAGCAGCCCACCTGGATGATCAACGCATGGGTGACAAGCGCTTTGATCAGCCAGCGATAGTTGGGATGGATGGTGGGACTGTCCTGGAACGGGGCAGGCCTGGGCGCGGTCACCGAGGGCTTCCATACATCTGATGGAGGAGGGGTCATGAGCTTCCATTCGGGATCCAACACGTTTCACGATCTGGTTGGCAGGTGCCAGCCAGGTAATCGCGGTCATCCGATCAGTGAAAGTCGTAGCCAAAGCCGGCGCCGACCGTGCTTTGGCCGTTAGAGAATCAAGCGCCGAAGGCTACGCTGGGGGCTGGTTGTTGCCGATCTCTGCAAGTTCGTGTCCGAAAAAATTCCGGTCCAACATGGTGTCGCCATGCCGGACCGGATGCACGCTTCAGCGATTACAAATCAAGTCCAAAGCCGGCGCCCACAGACGTCTGCGAGCCGCTGGCCGTGGCACCGAAGCTCACGTGTGCCTTGCTGCCGATGGACGTGGCGTAACCCACCGAAATGGCGTTGCGCGATGCCTGGTAGCCCACACCTGCGGCGATTCGACCATTCTCCGACGCACCGGCTGCGTTGATCGCCATCTGCGTCGATGCCGCGCTCATGGCACCCTGCTGTTCGATGCGCTTGTCCACCGTCTGGAACTGGTCGCTCACCTGGCTTTCGAAGTTGGCCAGATTACCATTGACTCCCGAGATAGCCTGATTGGTATAGGCATTGGCCGCCGAAAGCGTCTGCTGTACGCTCGTATCGGTATAGGTTTTGGCCGTAGCCAGTGCCGCAGTGACCTGGCTGACGTTGGCCGCGTCCGTCGCCTGCACACCGGCGGCCACGTTGGTGATCTGGCGCTGGTTGGTAGCCGTGCCGACCGACACCGTATTGGCCACGTTGGCCACCGAACCCTGGCCCAGTGCCACGGCATTGGCCGCAGTTACCGAAGCGCCCTGGCCAATCGCCGTACCCGAAGCGACCGTCACCGATGCGCTCTCGCCCACGGCCACCGCATTCGTCGCCACCGTGGCGATCGTGGTGTTGGCGCCCACTGCCGTGCTGCCATCCGCATTCACCTGGGCATTGCCACCCAATGCCGTGTCGTTCGGACCTGCGGCAAAGCTGTTGCCACCGATCGCCGTGCCGCTGGTGCCCCCGGCCTTTGCACCGCTGCCCACCGCTACGCCGCCTGACGCGGCGGCGGTAGCATTAGCACCACCAGCCACTGCAATCGTGCTGGGCGTGCCAGCCACGCCCGAAGGGGCCTGCTGCAACGCGAGAATGTCACTCTGGACGGTGGTCATCTGACCACCAAGCGTGGTGATGGCCGCAGCGTCCTGGTTCTCGAGGTTGCTCAGCGTGGTGAGCTGGCCCATATTCATGGCGCCCGTTGAGGCCACCGCTTGCAACTGGCCTACATTGACCGCGTCGGTCAGCGCGACGCCGTCAGCCACTCCGTTGAGCTGACGTGCGCCCGCGGTACCCGTGAAGTCGACCGTGGCACCACCCGTGCCGGCCCCTAACGTGATCGCACCGCTGCCCGGCGCGGCACCCGCCTGCTGCACCAGGCCCAGGGTGCCGTTCGCGATACTGGTCGACAAGCTCGCGATACTGCTGGCCGTGGTGGTCATGCCGGCGGTCAACTGCGACACGGTGGCCGCATCTTGCGGCGCGGAGCCATCGGCCACGTTGGTGATCCGGCGCAACGCGGTGGAGCTGCCTACCGACACCTCGGAAAGCGGCGCCGCCGTGCCCGTCAGGTAGCCGTTGCCCGTGGGCGCAGCCGACCCGGTGACGCTGCCGGTGCCGAGCGCCACGCTGTTAGCGTAGATGGCGTTACTGTTATTCCCAAGCGCGACTTGCCCATCTGAAAGTGCCTGGGCAGCACCAATAAAGCCGGCGGTGGCTCCAGCCCCCAGCGCGACAGAGGCCAGCCCATTAGTCACGGCATTGTACCCAAGAGCTGTTGAGTTGCCGGCTACCGCGTTCGCCCCCGAGCCTATGGCCGTGGAGTTGGTAACACCGCCAGCGCTAGCTGACGTGCCAATCGCGATTCCATTGACTGCGGTTTTCACACTAGCGCCTACTCCAATGGCGATGGAACTGCCGACGCCAACGTTAGCGCCCGTGCCAATCGCGAGTGCGTTAACCCCTTGTGCCGTGGTCGATGATCCTATTGCAATACCACCCGTGGCAGGGGTAGTACTACTACCGTTGATGAGACCCTTAGTTTGAGCGCCTGTGCCAATCGCAATTCCATTAGCCCCTGGTGCTGAGGACGATGTTCCTATGGCAATAGCATTCGCGCCGGCGGCGGTACCGACGGGAATGGACTGCGCATACGCGGCGTGACTCTGCACTAAAGACATGGCTGCCAGCGCGACCGCACCAAGCACCTTCGCCTTGCCCGGTTTTCCTCGCGCGGAGGCCAATTCCGATACGGCGACCCACGTGCCCAAGGCCTGGTTCCAAATGGATCGATATGTTTGGTTCATACGTTTTTACCTGAAAAATAATGAGATTTAAGACAGAAGAAAGAGAACATGCTGGACATGTCTGCCGAATTAGCGTCGCTGCACGCATTCAATTCCAACATCGGAATAAATAACGCTCGATAGCTGGATCCATTCGATAGAGAGCATCGATCCACAACTGCTTGATTTAACGGAGTCAGTTCGCGTGACGGGGGGCACGCAAAAACCGCAGCGCTACTCGGGCAGGAATAAACATCAGAGGTTTTTTTAGGAAGACTCTGACTTCCTTTGGTAATGCGCAAAATCTCCAGCAAACCCGACACGACGGCGTATGCGTCGTTATTCCTTAAACGTATGAACCGAAGAAAGCGGGCCGACCGCGCTGCCTGGATGAGAACGGCTGATTGCGCGTCATGGCGGAGAACGATTCATCGCGCATGCGACGCCCACCTCGACGCCGGTCGCTGCACAAGCCTGAGAGCCAAGGAATCAGCGCGCCGATGGGCATGGCCTCGCCGAGAAGGTTTCCCTGTGCCAGGTCGGCGTTGAGGGCAAGGACGAAGTTCAGGTCATCCTCACGGGATACGCCTTCGACGGTCACCGCCGCACCGATACCGTGCACCATGGCGACAATGCCCTGCAGAAGCCGTGCGCCGCGTACCTCGTCACTGCATCTCTCGACCAGCGAACGATAGCTTCCATTCCGGATCCAGCACGTTCCACGACCTGGCTGGCAGGTGCTAGCCAGGCGATCGATGTACTGATCCGCCTGCTGAAACCCTTGATCGCGATATCAACACCTTGTTACCGCACAGCTGGCAACCGCCGCGCGTTAACCGAGCAATGCCGTTGTGCGAGGGGCCTTAGGCGGACGCTTACTTTTGATCGAATGCAGATCTACGCCATAGGCAGAAAAAAAGACCCGGACGCTCGCCTCCGGGTCTTTTCAGTTGCACGCGGTTGTGTTTACCAGCCGACGCCCAGGCCTATTCCGGCTGAGGTTTCGCTACCTGACGCCGAGCCACCGAACGACAAGTTGACGTGCGTTGACAGATTGCGCGAGTAGCCGACGGCAATAGCACTGTAGCCACCCTGCGTGCCCACGCCGACACCCAGGCGGTTGGGGGTGTCGATACCCTGCGCGCTGAACGACATCTGGGAGTAGGCCGCGCCCATCGCACCCACGCGATCCAGGCGCTGATTGACCTGGCTGAACTGATCATTCATCTGGGCTTGCAGGTTGGAGATGGACTGCTGCTGGCTACCTATGACCGAGTTGGTATAGGCATTGGCCGTAGCCAGTGCCGCATTGACCTGGCTGACGTTGGCCGCGTCCGTCGCCTGCACACCGGCCGCCACGTTGGTGATCTGGCGCTGGTTGGTGGCACTACCCACCGACACCGTATTGGCCACATTGGCCACCGAGCCCTGACCCAGGGCCACCGCATTGGCCGCAGTCACTGAAGCGCCCTGGCCGATGGCCGTACCCGAAGCGGCCGTCACCGACGCACTCTCGCCCACGGCCACGGCATTCGTCGCCACCGTGGCGATGGTGGTGTTGGCGCCCACGGCCGTGCTGCCGTCCGCATTGACCTGGGCATTGCCGCCCAACGCCGTATCGTTCGGACCGGCTGCAAAGCTGTTGCCACCGATCGCCGTACCGTTGGTACCGCCGGCCTTGGCATTGGTACCTACGGCCACACCATTCGTGGTGGCCGAAGCACTTCCGCTGCCATCCACTGCAATCGTGCTGGGCGTGCCAGCCCCACCCGAAGGGGTCTGCTGCAACGCGAGAATGTCACTCTGGACGGTGGTCATCTGACCGCCCAGTGTGGTGATTTGCGTTTCGAGCGAAAACAACTGGCTGCCGTTGACCGCGTCGGTGCTGGTCGCCGTCACTTGGCCAGCCGCTAGATTGATGATCTGGCGCTCACTGCCTACCGAGCCTACTGATACGCTATTGTCGCGGTCTGCAATCGAACCGCTTCCGAGCGCGACGCTGTTGTTTGCTGTCGCCTGCGCTGCAGAACCGATCGCGTCGCTACTGACTCCGCTGGCTAGCGCATTGCCGCCGATGGCCATGGTCTGGGCAGCCCCGGCTGTTGCATTTGAGCCGAGGGCCACCGCGTTCACGCCACCTGCCGTTGTCAGATATCCCAGCGCGACTCCCCCGGTGGCGCCAGCCGCAACATTGGCCTGCTCGCCCACGGCAAGGCTGTTGCTATCATTCGCGCTTGCCGTAAAACCGACGGAAAGACTGTCGGCGAAAAGGGCGACGGATTGATTATTGCCAGCAGTTGAATCGAAGCTTTCTCTGATTAAGGAACTCAGATGGCTGTTGCCGTTCAACGTGAAACTTTCAAGGTTAAAGGTGGCCTGCTGAGCACTGATTTGCGTGCTTATCGATAAAGCCGATAGCAAGTAGAAAAATTGAAGTTTGATGCGAGGCATAATGACTTCTCAATCGAAAGAATTCTGAACATTTCCGAGGGAACCTCTGATCTATTCGATAGAGGGCGTCGATTCAGCAGAACTGCTTGATTCGGCGTGATCAGTTCGCGTGACAGGGGCACGCAAAAAACCGCAGCGCTACTCAGGCAGGAATAAAACAGCAGAGATTTTTTTAGGAAGGCTCTGACTTATTTGGTAATGCGCAAAATCTCCAGCAAACCCGACACGACGGCGTATGCGTCGTTATTCCTTAAACGTGAGCACCGAAGTGAGAACCGAAGAAAGCGGGCCGAACGCGCTGCTTTGATGAGAACGGCTGATCGCGCGTCATGCCGGAGAACGATTCATCGCGCATGCGACGTCCGCCTTGACGCTGGTCGCTGCACAAGCCTGAGAGCCACGGAATCAGCGCGCCGATGGGCATGGCTTCCCCGAGAAGGTTTCCCTGTGCCAGGTCAGCGTTGAGGGCAAGGACGAAGTTCAGGTCATCCTCACGCGATACCCCTTCGACGGTCACCGCCGCACCGATACCGTGCACCATCGCGACGATGCCTTGCAGGAGCCGTGCGCCGCGTACGTCGTCACTGCATTTCTCGACCAGCGAACGATCGATCTTGATGTAGTTCAGAGGCATGTAGCGAAGGTGCTCGAGGGCGCTGTAGCCCGTGCCGAAGTCATCGAGCGCGAGGACAAATCCATGTGCCCGGAGGACATTCAGGTTGCGCAGTGCGTGCGCGTTCCTGACCAGTGGGGCGCTCTCGACGATCTCCACGATCATGCGCGAGGGATGCTGTCCGGCCTGCTCCGTGAGGCGAATCAGCTCGTCCACGTTCTTGCGATCGACGATCCAGTCCCAGGGGACATTCATGGCGACCGCGACTTCGCCGTGTCCGGCACGATCCAGGGTCGCAAGGCAGGCCAGGCACGCGGACATGACCTGCCGTGTAAGGGCTACGCCAAGGCCTTCTTCAACGATCTGTGCGAGAAAAGCGTCGGGAGCTACGATGCCCCGGGTGGGATGCCTCCAGCGTGCCAAGGCTTCGACGGCGACGACCTTGCCATCGGCAAGGCGGAACTCCGGCTGAAACCACAGTTCGAATTCTTTGCGTACCAATGCGCCACGCACGTCGGCTCGTTCGACGGGAAGATGGGGCTGCGCGGTTGCGCCGGCCGGGCCCGCAGAGAGCACGGTGAGTGCGTGTGTGTTGGCCATGGGCGTTTCCAGTTGACTTTTGCCGTACTCACCAGGGAATGCGGCGATTTGCTGGCAAACCCGACAGCGGATGTAAAATATTTATGGACGGGACGGCCCTACGGTGGGACACATCGATGTAGATTGGCGATGGCGGGAACGGCAAGGGCGACGTATGAACGGAACGGACAGTGAGACAGATGGTTTCTCGGACTTGCTCGATCGGATCGCGAAGGGCGATTCGGCCGCCTTGGGCGAGGCGTATTCCACCGTATATGCGGAGATGAAGCGAAGCGCCCGTAGCCAGCTGCGCCGCGGTGGTGGCAGCTTCAACACGACCGCGCTCGTCAACGAGACCTATCTCCGCATCGTCAATTCCAAGATGGCGCCGAAGGATCGTGGTCACTTGCTGGGCATTGCGGCGAATGCCATGCGCCAGATCCTGGTCGATCATGCGCGCCACGTGGGTGCGCAGAAGCGGGGAGGGGGGCTTATGCATCTCACCCTCGATGCATCCCAAATGCAGATCGCCGATCCGGCAGGCGAGGTCCTTTCGTTGGACGACGCGTTGTCGGAACTGGAGAAGATCGATCCCGTCCTGGCCAAGGTGGTCGAGTGGCGCTACTTCGGTGGTTACAGCGAACGCGAAATCGCCGAGAACCTCGAAGTTACCGAGCGTACCGTGCAGCGCTATTGGCGTAAGGCGCGCGCCTTCCTGCTCGTGCAATTGGCCGACAACCATGTCTAGCTGTCGTGTTTGGGTCCGATACCGCGCATTCATCCGGTAAGCGACATAGATCGTCTCCAAGTCGCTGCCTTGCCGGTTTCAAAGGCGCAACGACTGCCTCTGTCCCCCTAGCCCGAGGCAATCCCGTTGATCCGCACGGATGCGGACGGCTGCGACCGCCATGTCGTGAGGCACTGCATGAATTCAGCGGGGAGATATCCGGACTTTCTCCCCGCCTTTTTTTGCGAACGCATTCGGGCGGTCATGTCGGGTTCTTCCTTGCGCTTGCGCATTAGGAGATACCTGAGGAGTTCTTTCGAGGCCGATTGCATGGCCGAAGCCCTCTTGTATGCCCATCTAAGGATGGGTTCGCATGAATTCACACCTGTATCGCATCGTCTTCAACCACACGCTCGCCCTGTGCCAGGTGGCGTCGGGTCGGCGTCGGCGTGCTCATCGGCGATTGATTGCGTTCGCTCCCCAAACATCAAGGACACGTTTGTCATGTTGGATGTAAGTCACCTCAAGCACTTCAGACCGCTGATTGTCACGCCGACGCATAGCCAGTCGGTATTCGTCAACTACTTTCAAAGTGTTCTGACTCTGATCAACGACACCCGTCAGTTCGAGATGCCGGTCTGCATTTATACGCTCGCCGGCGAAAGTCTCGTTACGCGTGCGCGGAATCGGTGCGTGGCGGTGTTCCTGGATGACCCTGCCTGGACACACCTGGTATGGGTCGACGCCGACATCGGGTTTCGTACGGAGGCGTTCTTGAGGCTCCTCTTATCCGATCGCGACATCGCCGCCGGCATCTATCCCCTGAAGATGGAGCAGTGGCCGGTCGACGGCCTCTCGCAAGGCATGAACCATCGTGAGTTCGTCGACCGTTGCGCCCGTTACACCGTGAATACGGGACGCCCCGGTGACGCCGTCGTCCGTGTAGACATCGAGGGCGACGGCTTCGTCCAGGTGCGAGAAGCGCCGACGGGTTTCATGTGCATCAAGCGGGGCGTCTTCGACAGAATGAAAATCGCCTACTCCGAGCTGAACTACGTCTCGGATACTCTCGGGCAGGAAGCGAGTCGCAACTTCTTCAGTTTCTTTGACACCTCGATCGACCCCACGACGAAGCGCTACCTTTCCGAGGACTATCATTTCTGCCGCCTGTGGGAGGCCATCGGCGGAACGATCCACGTCGACGCACTGTCCGATCTCACCCATCATGGGTACAAGACGTACACGGGAAACTTCGCCGAGAGTCTGAAGCATTCCGTGGCTCACGCCATCGGTGCGCCGACAGGTTTGCGTTACGAGATGAGTGGTCTTCATCATCTTGAACGTATTCCCGTGTAAAACACCCAGGCAGACGCACTCCTTACGAAGCCGCGCAGTGCGCCCAGCGGAATTCGTGACGACGACGGGGCCGCGGCGAGACGCCGTTGCTCGATGCGGCGGTCCATTTATCTGGATCTCCCGATTGATTCACCTTTGTCCTGCTGGCTGTGCCATCGATTAGGCTTCGACAAACTATCACTGCGTGTCGGGTTCTTGTATCCCAATCCGCATTCCTGATTGCTACAGCGTTGGCGGCGATCTGTCGTCGACGCGGGTGTGGCCTTTCCCTGGTTCCCCCCTTTGGGCCACGCCATCCTGCTAAGGATGTGCAGGACGTAACAGCACTGTCGTGAGACAACGCAAGCCGGCGGGGAGGAGTTTCTTTATCACTCCCCGCCACCCTTTTATACCCGCCTCAAACTGACCACTTGTGGGTGCTGAGTGTACGGCTCGCCGCAAGCCGGTTCGTCGTGTCCAGCCCTGAGCTAAGCAGATCCAGGCAGATTGGAGGCGTTATGAAGGCGCCCTGGACAATGTCTGCTTGTGCTTGAGCGACGAACGCAGGTCGTCTCGGTCGTTGACGCCGTCGACGGTCACTTTGATGTTCATCTGGCGCAGCATATCGATGAGTGATCGCACTATGACGGCATCGCGCAACGATCCATGCCTTGCCTCCACGAGGGAGGCGTCCAGCCTGATGCTTGCGACAGGAAGAGAACGAAGGTGATGGTGTGTATGGCTGGCCGAACCGAAGTTCGACAGACACACTTCGACCCCGTGCCAACTCAGCTCGGCGATGCCACCGATTGCCGATGGCATGTGCACAAGCGGTGTCTCGTCTGATATCTGCACAACCAGGTTGTACGGCACCACGTTGGCGTCGCACACGACCTGCAGCGCCAAACTGACTGCTCGGGCATCCTCGATCCAAGTCCAGGGCACCGTCACGCACACGCTAAGGTGGCGATGACCGTTGTCCGCCAGCGTCTTCAACACACGCGAAGCAGCCACGATGCCGTGATCCAGATGCTGGCGCCTCTCGTGAGCATGTATCTCTGGCATCCTCGGCATCCTCGGCAGCTTCGAAGCTGCGATCGGCAAACGCGAGAGGATTTCGATCGCAACGATCCGGCCCGTCGACACGCTTAGCTGCGGTTGAAAGCGGTCGAATGAGGAGATTCTCGATGTCTGGCTCTGGCGTTCGTCAGACCCGACCGGGATAGGCCCTGGAACTGGTATCGCATTCCTATCCAGGATAAACCGGGTAAAGCGTGGATCGGACATCGCTGCTGTCGGCCATGGTCATGCTCGCAACGAAATCGGGAGCTCTCATGGTTGAGATGCGTGGAATGTGGCGGCAACCCGACAGGTTGTTCGGCCGACGGTAGTGCGTGCGGAAAACCTGTCGCCTTTCGCGGTCACAGTTCGCATTACATGGATGAGACCTCCCGTCATTCGATTTGCTTTCATGAGGACGTGATCGAGTCGGGTTTGCTAGAGATTCTGCGCATTAGATTGAAATGGGATAAGCAATGGAGTCGAAGACATGAAAGCTGATCACATCGAATACCGCATCAGTGGCAGTCTTCAGAACACCTGGCAGATCTTCAGGCAGGACATGCAGATAGGCATCCGTCGCTCCATTTTAGATGCTGTAGGTTTTGCGACTCACCTCGCCGAGCGCGAGGCTACGTTGAGCCTCGCTTCGACGAAGGTCACCATCGATACGTCGCTTCGGGAACTCCGGGCTTTGCATTTCGCCTGAGTTAGCTTGGAATTCATTCATCGCTGCGCGGAGGTATTTGTCATGCCCAAAGGCATCACGCAAGAGCAGGTCATTGCCGCGGCTGACGCGTTAGTCGCCGCTGGCGAGCAAACGACGTTCGAGAAAATTCGTGCGCAGCTCGGCGCAGGCTCTCCCAACTATGGTTAGCCGCATGTTGGAAACATGGCGTGTTGCGCTCGCTAGGCGGCTGGGCCAGATGCTCTTATTGCCCGATGTGCCGGTGGAAGTAGGGCAGGCGTTTGCCGAGGCATGGCACCTCGCCATGGCCCATGCGGAGTCTGTTGCCCAAGCCTCATTCGATCAAGAGCGGAATGCCCTCTTTAACGCGATGGCCGATGCACGAATGCTGGCGCGGAGTGCGGATCAAGCCCGTGAGGTCGCCAATACGCGACTGGCGGAAGTCCAACGTCTCGTGGAGCAACAGGCAGGTCAACTCGCGGAGCTCTTGCAGCAACGCAATGAGCTGCAGCAACGTGCGGATCAGCTTGCCGAGGCCTTCGATGCATATAGAAGGCAGCATGACGACCGAACGCGAAGCCAAACCGGCGCATGTTCGGGTTGCGGAGAATCGAGCGCACACTGAAATCGATAGCCCGTTGGAGCGGTTGAGAACGGCGTTGCAGAAACAGGGCAGACTGCACGACGCAGACATGCACTACTTTGATTCCAGATATTGGCCAGGGGAGCAACCGATCATTTTCCGGAAGTCGTTATACAAATGCGCCTGATCGAAGTAGCCCATGTTCTGTGCGAGTGTCGCGCCCGCTACAGGCTCGCCTGCGGTGAGCTGAGTGAGTACGTCATACACGCGATAGCGCTTGATGACCCAGCGTGGGCTCGCGCCTATATATCGATGGAATAGTCGCTGAAGTTTGCGTTCTGGCAGGCCAAAACGGGTGGTGAGATGCTCCACGCGTGTCACTGCACAGTCGTTCGCTATGGCATCAACGATGCGACGCGCGATTCCCACGTTAGGGTCGCGCGCGGGCAAGTGGGTGATCAAGAATTTTGCAGCAGCCTCCACCATGGCGTGATCATCGCCGCACATCAGTACACGCTGCTCAGCGGATACAGCATCGGGGAAAACGTGTTCTGCGGTCACAGACGAATTGGCGATCGTGCTGATGGGTTTTCCGAAGAATGGATAGAACGCGCCCGGGCGAAATTTGATGCCAAGAATGCTGTCCTTATCTTTCAATTCACGGGTAAAGCGACGCAACTGCACACCGTAAATCTTCGAGCGGCCGGGTGCGAATACGAGATGTACGCTCGGATGCGGAAGCACGATCCGCGTCTGTGGCGAGCACCCCCGAAGATCCCAGGTTTCCAACCAGAAATGCTCGACCCACTCGGTCAGTTCACTCGGTGGCGCATGGCGCCTGTGCTGATAAGTCCCTGGCGAAGGCGAATGGTGCAATACACCACAGCCCTGTCCAAATGCACTCCGATCAAGCGGGCTGTCTGGGGCGACCTGCTGCGTATTCGTATGTCGGCTTTTTCCAATCATCTTCGCGTGACTCGCGATGCAATAAGAGGGCAAATTTCCGGGGGAGGGGGCGCAAGGATGACGTTGTTCGGCGATGTGCAACCTCCCTGGCGCTCATCCTACTACCACACGAACCGAGAGCTCATGCTTATGAAAATAGTCACGATGATTCTTCTCTCTTGCTTTGCTTGCTTTGTATGTAGCGTAACGAGGCCCGCGTCACTGGCCGTCGCAAGTCCGGTTACGTCAGGCTCCGGCACATCAGAGCTTGAGCCGATAAGGACGGTTGAGTTGAAATTTTCGGCATTCAATCGACACGACGCTGCCGCTATCGAAAACCTCTACGCCAGCGATGCAATCCTGCGTAGCCCAGACTATCCTGAGCTCCTTGGCAACTCGAAGATCGCCGATACATACCGTTGGATTTTCGACGCCATACCCGACGCGAAAGACAGCATCGTCACCATCGAAAGTGCGGCGAACCATGTCTACGTTCAGTTCGTCCTGTCCGGTCATCTGAAAGATGCAGGAAACAAACCCATCAGCGTTCGAATCATGTCGGTTTACACGATCAAGGATCACCTAGTTGTGAGTGACTCAACCTACTACGATCGAAAAGCGCCGTAGCTATGGCCGCTTGCTCTACTAGCCATGCCGGGTGCCATTTTTACTATCTTCCGGCGCATCTCTGAGCGCTCTATTTGGCCTTCCAGGCGGTG
>Ga0302231_10000730_pt1 | contig 23083 bp, 18 predicted proteins | sample II_Palsa_N2_2_FD_193522 | JGI IMG/M metagenome (GOLD analysis project Ga0302231, IMG submission 193522) | Peat permafrost microbial communities from Stordalen Mire near Abisko, Sweden - II_Palsa_N2_2 | ecosystem: Environmental > Terrestrial > Soil > Palsa > Peat permafrost | place: Sweden...
CGACGCATCCACCGCCAGCTTCACCGTCTGCCGCACATTCCCCACCGTGATGCCCTGCGCGTCCTTCACCTGCCCCACAATATCCAGCGTAGCCTTGTCCCGATCCCCGCCCTTCACAAACGGAATCTGCGACCCCGGCACAATCAAACTCACAGGAATAAAGTACAGATTCTTGCTGCTCATGAAGTACAACGCCTGCAGATACACCGCCACATCCGTCGCCGGCAAATCGCTGCGCATCTGCTCAGTCAGCGCCTCTTCGCGGTCCTCGGTTTTTTGATGTTGGAAGTCCGCGCCCGCATAGTACCCCGGCCGATACTCAATCTTCACGTCGTCGCGATTCACCTTCACCGTCAAATGCCGATACGATCCGTCCTGCCGCTGGTTCGTCGATTTGAATCCGAGAATGTAATAAGCCTCCGTGTCATGCTGCACCTGCTGAAACGCCGGCGCAAAATCATTCGAGTCGAGGAACGCCTTCCCGCCCGTGTCCATGCTCAACGTATCCAGCGTCTCCTGCGATCCAAAGTTCGAGCTCAACTGCGCCGTAGCCGCCCCTCCGCTATACGCCGAATTCCCGCGCAAGCTTCCCGAGCTCGCGTCACCCACCGGCGGCAACGCCTGCAGCCCCCGAGAGTCCACCGAGTAGATCGCCAAATTCGCCTTCGCCGCCGCATTCGTCGCCGCCCGCAAACTCGCCTCGTTCTCAATCCCATTCCGCGTCAACCCACCCGAAAAATACAGCATCGATTTCCGCTGATCCACCCGCTCCAAACTCTTCGCAATCGTCCGAATCGCCAGCAGCTCGCGGTCCGTATTCAAGCTGTTGTACTCCGTATCATCGGCCGCAAACGCGCTCGTATCATCCGCCGTCCCACTAGTCGACCCCGTCCCCCCATTCGCAAATCCCGTCGCATCCGTGCCGTTATACTTCCCCAGCCCCCGCAGCAGCGCGTCTTTGTTCGACGTGAAATCCTGGTCCATCGTCAGACCCGTCGACATGCTCACCAGCGCCACCAGATCCGCCGGCTGCATCTGTGTCTTCACATACTTCTCCGCCGCCTCGACCGCGCGATCAATATCCTCATCCTGCATCGAACTCAAATCGAAGAAGATCACAATCAGCCGATGGTCCTTCAACTCCTTCGGACTCGCCGCAAAATTCCTCTCCAACAGATCGGCGACCGTGGCCTTTCCCGAAGCCGCCGACTTCTCCGCCAGTACCGCCGCCTCATCCACATTTTGATAGTCGAAGCTGATAATCTTCTGCGGCTTCTTGTCCTCGTAGATCGTAAAGTCGGAAGCCTTCAACCCCTTCACCACCGCGCCCGTCTTCTTATCCCGTACCACCACGTTCGTCAGCACAATATTCGCATTCAAATTCAGCCGATACGTCGCCTCCCCAGCCTGCTGCACTGCCTGCGCGCTTTGGTCCTGCGCCGGCGCAGCAGTCTGCGCAGCCCCCACCGGCCCGCCCATCCCGACCACCCCAGCCATCACCGCCGCCACCAATCGCCGCATCTCTATCCTCTACGCTCTACTGTCTACTCTCTACACTCTGTTCCTAAAACCGATACCGCGCCTGCATCAGCAACGAACGCATCGCCGCGCCGCTCGTCACCACGCCAAAGTTCGCCGAATTCTCCGTCGTATTAATCCCGCTGTACTGCACCGTGTTGAACACATTGCTAGCGGTCACCCGCGCCTCAAACGACCGCGTCCCGCCAAACTCAATCGTCCGCGACAGCGACGCATTCACCATCACCGTCCCCGGCCCCTCAATCGAATTCCGCGACGCCGTCCCATACTCCCCGGCCGGCGCCACAAACGCTGCCTTGTTGAAGAAGTCGTTGATCGTGCCCGCACCCTTGATCGGCTGCGTGAACACGCGGTCCGGTCGCAGCGTAAACAAGTTTCCCGACGACGCCTGCTCCTGGCTCCCCGAATACGACGGCGTAAAGTAACTGCCCGTCGAAAAAGTAAACGTCCCGCTCAGCGAAAAATCATCCAGTGCATGCGACCAGAATCCGCCCTTGTTAAAGAACCTCCGGTTCGGCCCAAACGGAAGCTCCAGCAGCCAGTTGCCCGTAGCACTCTGCCGCACATCAAACGAAGAGTTGCCCTCTTCCAGATCCAGTCGCTGGAAATTCTGCACCGGCGGCACGGTCACTCCGCCAACCGTCGACCCCGTCGTCGCTCCATTGCCAATCGACGACGCATTGTCGATCGCGTGCCCATACGTATACGTAATCCCCAGCGCAATGCCTTTCTGCTGCCGCTTCTGCACGCTCACCACCAGCGTGTTCGCATGCGATCCCGCCACCGAAGTCTCATAGATAAACGGCGCCACACCCGGCGTTGTCACGCCCGCCGGTGTACTGTTCGGCGATCCCACCACATCCAGGCTGCTACCCTTCGCCCCGTTATACCCAATGTTCAACACGATCCCCATCGGAAATGTCCGCTGGATATTCACGTTGTACGCCTGCACCATTCCCAGCCGATAGCCTTTGTTCACCGAATAGTTATTCTGAATCGTCTCTTCCGTCGAACACCCAAATCCATCCGCCAGCGTCATGTTCGCCGTTGAGTTCGGAGTAGTCGTCGTGCATCCCGTAGGCGTCGGATCTGGATTCGACGCGCTCGCCACCGGCAGAACATTCGTCTGCGTCTCCGCAAACGGCGGCTGAAACGACAACGATTTCGCCATCGCCGCAAATTGTCCCGTGTTGTAGTTGATCCCATACCCCGCCCGCACCACCGTCTGCTTCGTCCACTTCGATTTCGCCGACGGCCGCCACGCCAAACCAAATCGCGGCGCGTACATCGCCCGATCCGAGTCCACCAGCCCACTCGGGAACTTCCCCTGAAACTCTCCCGTCTGTCCCGGCTGCACCGGATCCACTTCGCTGAAGTCGGCGTTGTGATCCAAATTCACCAGCCGATTATTCTTCTCCGTGTACGGCGCGAAGTACTCATACCGCAAGCCATAGTTCAGCGTCAGGCCGGACGCCACGCGAAAGTCATCATTCGCATACCAGTCGTAGACATTCTCGCGCAGATAAATCTTGTACAGCCCCGCCTGGATCGCCGTACTCTGCGGCAACCCCAGCAGAAAATCCGCAAACCCTGATCCCGTCGTCGCCGAACTCCCCACAGCCTTGTCCGCCGGGCTCTCCGTCACATACCCCGTAAACGTGAACTGCCCCAGCGGATCATTGCCGCCAATCGAATCGGCATGCACCCGCCGAATATCAAGCCCTAAACGAAAGTTATGCTTCGCATGCCGATACGCCACAAAGTCGGAGAAGCTAATCGTCTGGTTAATGATCTGACTAGGCGTCACATTCGTAAGCCCCGCAAAATTGCTGATATTCAGCGAAGGCAATCCGTTGTAAAAATTCGGATCAGCAAACCCGCCACTCTCATTCGGAATCGTGATCCCAGCCGTCGTCGTAGGATCGTTCGCCGTATTCGTAAAGTAATTTCGCTGCTCCGTATTCAATCGATTCCACGTCAACGTCGCATGGTTCGATAGCCTTCCGTACGAAACCGTGTACCCCGCGCTCAACTGGTTGCCGTCGCTCTCACTCGCCCCGCCCAGCGCCAAAAAGATATTCCGCTGGTCTTGTGCCTGGTGCGAGTAGTTGTACCCAATGTTGATGTTCTGCTGCAGCGTAGGTGGCCCGTTGCTCGCCCCGCCGCGTCGTCCACCACCACCACCGCCGAACATCGCAAACGGCGATCCCGCCTTCCCACCCAGCGTCCGCACATACCGCGTGTTCAACGCCACCACGTTATTGCCCGCATTCGAAATCGTCTCGTAGTTGTACCCTTGCGCGTTGGTCGGAATATTCGGCGCCGGATAATACTGCAGCAGCGCCAGCGCTTGCGGCGAAATCGGCGTCACTGCATTCGCCAAGTTGTTCCCCGTCACCGCCTTCCCCGTTGCCGGATCGTAAATCGTTACCGGCGTCACCACGCCATTCACCACCTGCGTCGACTCCGAAAAATCTCCCTCGCGCTCCAGCGTCGTCGGCACCCGCTCCGGCCCGCCCAGAAACGCATTCAGATTCTTCTGCCCCGTCAAATTGATAAATACAAACTGCTTCGGATTCGGCTTCGTCAGGCCCGGAATGTACGGCGACTCCGCAAACGTCAAACCATACTTGTTCGTGTATGACGACGGCTTCATCTGCGGCTGCAGCGTCGGCGACCACTGTGCCGAATCCAGCGCCCCATTGCTCACCTGGTAATAAATGCTTCCGTGCGGCTGCGACGGATTGAAGTTCCGAAACGCCCCACTCCCAAACCCGCCACCTCCACCGCGTCCACCCCGCCCGCCTCCACCAAATCCGCCACCACCGATCATCCCGCCCAGCGCTCCCACAATCGCATTCGTCGGATCGCCGCCGCCCTGCGGAAGCATCCCATTCGCCCGCGCCTGCGCCACCGCATCCTGCACCCTCTGCCGAATCTCGTCCTCGCTGAAGTTCGCCAACGGGTTCGTCCCTCCCGTCTCGCCCGTCACCGTCACCGAGTCAGCCGTCTCATCCCCCATCCCCGACAACGACGGCAGTGCCGCCCCCGCATTGCGCGCCCCCATCGTCGCATCCAGAGCACTCTCGCCCGCGTTCAAGCTCAACCCCTGCACGCCGGCCTGCGCTCCCAGCCCCGCACCAGTCGCCTGTTGCGCCTCCGCCGCAGCCACCCGGCTCGCCAGCTGCAATCCAAAGTCCGTAGCCTTCGGCACAATCGTGATTCCCTGGTTCGCCGCCTGCGCCTCCACTCCGTTCAGCACCACCTCCTGGGTCACATCCGCAAACCCCGTCAACTGCGCCCGCACCACGTACCGCCCATTGCGAGGAATCGCCATCGCATACTTCCCATCGATGTCTGTCGTGGTCGCGTACTTTCTCCCTGTCAGAGAATTCATCGCCGTAATCGCAACCCCCGGCAGCGGAACGCCGCCACCCTTAGCCCCAGCGCCAGCCGCCACCCGCCCCTGAATCGTCCCACCCTGCGCCGCAGGAGCCTGTACAGCGCTAGGAGTCGATACAGCAGATGTTAGTTGTACAGCCGGCGCAGGCTGTACAGCCGCAGGCGTCTGCGCCATCAATGCACCCCCGCAGAGTAACGCCGCCGTCACCCACATCTTCCGCATTACCGCCCGACCCTCCACGTACACCTCTCCCTCAATTCAACCCACGGCCAACTCGCTCCAACCGCCGCTGTCCCTGCTTTTCTTTCCGTCATTCCCTCGGGAATCTGCTTCTGCCCTCGCTCTCCCTACTGCGGATTCGGATTCGGACTCGGCCGCGCCTTCCCGCCCGACGCCGCATCCCCCGACGCTCGCGGACCCCGCTCCATCACCACCAACTCGGTCGGCACAAACACCCCACCCTTCACCGATCCCGTCCCCCGCACGCTCTCTCCCACCTTGATATCCGCCAGCGTAATGCTCTCCCCACTCTCTGCCGGGGCCGGTGCCGCGCCTGCACCTGCACCCTGCGCGCCGCCGAACCCTCCGCCCCGCGCGCCGCGCCCGCCCTTCCTGAACGACGTCCCCTCATCGAACCCAATCGTCTGCGCCACATGGTCCGGCCGTTCCACCGTCATCTTCGCGTTATCCAGATCAATCGCCGTCACTCGTCCCACAATGTACGTCTTTCCCAGGTTCTCCTTCATCTCCTTCACCTGCGCCGCATCCACCGCGAACACCATCGCCGCATGCAGCGTTTTATTCGCAGCATCCAGAATCCCAGCTGCCGTCACCCCATCCCCCACCTTCAAATCCGCAATCTTCACCGTCACCCCACGCCCCTTCATCACCCGAGTATTGTCGGTGGTCACAATCTGCATCAGCCCGTTGTCTTCGGTCTTCACCGTCAGCGTCGCACCAGACACCGCCGTCACCTCCCCCGCCACCCGCTGCATCCCCGCAAACGGCCCCCGCCCGCCCTGCTGCGCACCGCCATCCTGGCCGCCCGCAACCTGCGCTCGCACCGCACTTCCCACGCACACCATCATCCCCAGCATCACCGCCGCCAACCTCGCCGTACGACGCATACCTTTGCTCCTTCGCCCACTCTTTGGTCCATACCAAGTCTCGCCCAAAGTTGCGCTACAAACAAAGACGGCATCTCCCCGCGGAAGACGCGCTCACGCCCGAATATTTCGCCCGTCTATCCAGCACTCGATCCCCTCGCCGCCATTGTCTTTCTCAGCGCTTGGGTTTACCGTCAAACCACGGCCCCTCGCTCTCCCCTCAGACCCAATACCAAAGCATCCCCCAACGCAATTTCAGAGCAACAACCACGCTTTGTGAAGCATCCAAGCGCCAGAAGCATCGAATCTACCCTGACGGATTTTTGGAGCGCACCATGCTTACGCAGCCCTCAAACCTTGCCCCCAAACAATCGCGCAGCGCGGATCTCCTCGATCGCTTCCGCACCGTTCGCGCCGCGACCATGGCCTTCTGCAGTCCCTTATCCCCCGAAGACATGATGGTCCAGTCCTGCGCCGAAGCCTCTCCCATCAAGTGGCATCTCGCCCACACCTCGTGGTTTTTCGAAACCTTCGTCCTCTCCGAATTCGTTGCCGGCTACCAGCCCTTCGATCCCGACTTCCGCTGGCTCTTCAATTCCTACTACCGCGCTCTCGGCGAGATGCCCGAAAAGAAGCTCCGCGCCTCCTTCTCCCGCCCTCCCCTCGACCAGGTCCTCGCCTACCGCCGCCACGTCGACGCGGCCATCGAGCGCCTCCTCTGTAGTCATCCGGAAGACGAATCCCAGCGCCGCATCGTCCTCGGCCTCGAGCACGAGCAGCAGCACCTCGAGCTAGCCGCCACCGACATCAAGCACGCCTTCTTCACCAACCCGCTCCACCCTGCCTACCGCCTCTCGCCTACCCCGCAAAATCAGCTAGCGCCCGGTACCGATGCGATCGCCCCGCCCCTCAACTGGCTAAGCTTCACTCCCGGCACCTCCACGCGTCCCGGCATCGTCGGCATCGGCATCTCCCCCGACCCCAACGACATCCACGCCTTCGCCTTCGACAACGAAACCCCGCGCCACCCCATCTATCTCCCGCCCTTCCACCTCGCCTCCCGTCTCGTCACCTGCGCCGAGTACCTCGCCTTCATCGAAGACGACGGCTACTCCCGCCCCGAGCTCTGGCTCTCCGAAGGCTGGGACACCCTCCAGGCCCAGGGTTGGCAGGCCCCTCTCTACTGGACCCGCGACTCCCACAATCCCTCCGGCTGGACCATCTTCACCCTCAACGGCTTCCGCCCCCTCGGCGAGATCTCCGAAACCCCCGTCTGCCACATCAGCTTCTTCGAGGCCGACGCCTTCGCCCGCTGGTCCGGCCACCGCCTCCCCACCGAATTCGAGTGGGAGTTCGTAGCCGCCCAAACCCCCATCCAAGGCAACTTCCTCGAATCCGGCGCCCTCCACCCGGAAGTAGGCAGCGCCACCGCACCCACCCCCCAACAACTCTACGGCGACGTCTGGGAGTGGACCCAGTCGCCCTACACCGGCTACCCCGGCTACAAACCTCTCCCCGGCGCCCTCGGTGAGTACAACGGCAAGTTCATGTCCTCGCAGATCGTCCTCCGCGGCGGCTCCTGCGTCACCCCCGAGTCCCACATCCGCGCCACCTACCGCAACTTCTTCTCTCCCTCCACCCGCTGGCAATTCAGCGGCCTCCGCCTGGCCCGCGACGGCGCCTAGCTCCCGCCGTCTCCCTTGCTTTTGCACTTGCCGTTGTCGTTGCCCTTGCCCTTGCCGTTGCTCGTTTTTCGCCGTCATCCTGAGCCGCAGGCGAAGGACCCCCGCATTGGTACTTGCCCTTGCCCTTGCCGTTGCCCTTGCCTTTCTTTCCGTCATTCCCTCGGAGAATCTGCTTCTCCTCTCACTCATTCCAACTCTAACTTCCAAGCTAAAAGCTAAAAGCTAAAAGCTAAAAGCTAAAAGCTAAAAGCTAAAAGCTAAAAGCTAAAAGCTAAAAACTAAAAACTAAAAGCCATCCCCACCCGAATTCGACCAAATCCTGAACCGGAATGCCCCTACCCCGCATCCAAGCCCGCAGTCACTTCGTTCGCACCCCGTACTCCCACGAGGCCCTCTTTGACCACCGCGACCCCTGTCTCCCTCAACGAGGCCGTCCTGAACGAAGCGCTTTCCGGCCTAACCGCCACGCCCAAGACCCTCTCCCCGTGGCTCTTCTACGACGAGCGCGGCTCCCAGCTCTTTGAAGCCATCACCGAGCTACCCGAGTACTACCTCACTCGCACTGAGCGCGCTCTCTTCGCCACCCACGCCGACGACATCCTCCGCGAGTTCCTAACCCCAGGCGCCCCCTCCACCCAGGTCTTCCGCACCCCCGACCCCTTCACCATCGCCGAGCTAGGCGCCGGCACCGCCACCAAGACCGGCCTCCTCCTCGCCGCCGCCACCCGTCTCCAACCCAATGTCCTCTACCAGCCCATCGACGTCAGCGCCTCCGCCCTTGAAGCCGCCGAGAACCTCGCCGCCACCCTCCCCGGCCTCAACGTCCAGCCCCAGGTAGCCAACTACGTCACCGACCCCTACACCCTCCGGCACCCGGCCAACGCAGCCCACAGCAACGGGAACGGAAACAGCAACGGAAACGGGAACGGCCACCATCCGGGTGCCCCATCTTCGACGACTGTCTCATCGTCGTCTAAGGTGGGTTCCAAAGGTCCAATGGGTCCCACACATACCGACCCCACCCCCCGCGCTCGCATCCTCGCCCTCTACATCGGCTCCAGCATCGGCAACTTCTCCCCTGAAGACGCCAGCAGCATCCTCCGCCGCCTCCGCTCCCACCTCCAGCCCGGCGACGCCCTACTTTTAGGCGCAGACCTCTCCCCTAGCTCTCACAAGTCCGTCTCCACCATCCTCGCCGCCTACGACGACGCCGCCGGTGTCACCGCCGCCTTCAACCTCAACATCCTCGCCCGCCTCAACCGCGATCTCGACGCCGACTTCAACCTCGACGCCTTCATCCACCGCGCCCGCTGGAACGCCAACGAAAGCCGCATCGAGATGCACCTCGAAAGCCTCATCCCCCAAACCGTCCACATAGCCGGCCAGCGCATCCCCTTCGCCCAGTTCGAAACCATCCACACAGAAAGCAGCTACAAGTTCACCGACGAAGCCCTCACCCATCTCCTAACCCGCGCCGGCTTCACCCCCACCCGCACCTTCCACGACCCCACCCGCAGCTTCGCCCTAACCCTCGCCCACACCCTCTAGCCCTCGCGCTACCGGTTGTCTCTCATGCCGATTGTCTCCCATGCGGGTTGTCCCCCATGCCGGTTGTCTCCTATGAAGGATTGTCATCCTTCGCCGAAGGCGGAGGATCTGCTTCTTCTCTTGCGGTTGTTTGTTCCTCGCCGTCATCCTGAGGCGCAGCCGAAGGACCCCCGCATTGGCACTTGCCTCTGCCGTTGCCCTTGCCCTTCTTTCTGTCATTCCCTCCGGGAATCTGCTTCCGTCCTTGTCTCCGTCTCCCCCAACCCAAACTCTGTCATCCTGAGCGCAGCCGAAGGATCCCGAAAGTTTCCACCCGCCTCCATCGCCGGTCCCTTTCCCACCACGAATGCCGCCGCAAACTGCCAACCGACGTCGCCACCGGCGGACTGCAGCCACCAAAAATAAATCCCGCCACAACCCTCAAAAACAACCCAAAATCCGCGTGTCAACCCCCACGCAACCCCAAATCCCACAAAACCCCCGTCCCCATTGCCGATTTCTCTCCACCCACCTTGGCATACTTACCCCCACCCAACCACTACAATTGAACTAGACCCCTCCAAATCCTGAACCAACAGCCAGCACCAAAGGGAATCCGCCCCAAAACGCCCCCTAACCCCAACCAGCAGACGACTTTACCCGTAAAGTCTTTTGTTTGCCCTACTTTACAGCCAACCAAGCGAGGATACTTAAGCCCCTAACCCCATACCCGAGAGCACTTTACGCCAAAAAAAACATCTGAGAGGGGGAGGGGGGTACCCTACACAGCCCGCCGGTATTCCCCACTCTTCCCACCGGTCTTCGACAACAGCACAATCTCCCGAATCCGAATCCCCTTATCCAGCGCCTTGGTCATGTCATAGACGGTTAGCGCCGCAACCGCCGCCGCGGTCATCGCCTCCATCTCCACGCCTGTTCCAGCCACCGTAGCCGCGGTAGCCCGAATCTCCACCCCACCAGCCACGACGGTCGCCTGCACATCGACAAACGTCAACGCCAGCGGATGACACATCGGGATCAGTTCCGAGGTCCGCTTCGCCGCCTGAATCCCGGCAAACCGAGCCACCTCCAACGGATTCCCCTTAGGATTCTGCGGCAGTGCCGCCAGCACAGCCTCATTCAACTCAACAAACGCGGAAGCCACAGCCTCCCGCCGAGTCTCAACCTTAGCCCCAACATCCACCATCCGAGCCTGCCCAGCCTCGTCAAAATGCGACAGCTTATCGCTCAAGGTCGCCTCCGCGCGAACTTACGCGTCAACCAGCCGGCCGCAATGATGATCACCGGCACCAGCGAACACAGCAGCAGCTTCAAGAACCAGTGAGCTCCCGGGACGAACATATGGTGCAGCACAAAAAACACACCAACCACGGCCATCCCAACGCCCACGAACAGGCCAACACCGAGCCCAATCAAAATGCCGCTAACGAAAAGGAGATTCTCGCTTCGGTCGCTCATGACGTTGATCCTACCGCAGCAACACGCGCACCGTCAGCCCAACAGGGAAGTGTTCCACGCCCGCCGGCAGCACCACATACCCATTCCCGCGAGCATTCGCCACCACATCCCCTGAACCCTGCCAACCCACAACCCTCACCTCCACCCCATCCCAACCGCCGCTCAACTCAGCCGGCAGAAACCGAGTCACCCGCGCCCCACCCTTCACCTCCTCCGCCAGACGAGCCTCCACAAACACCGGCGCAATCTCCGTCCGCCCCGCCAGCGCACGCAGCATCGGAGCCACAAACAACGCAAAGCAAACCTGCGTCGAAACAGGATTTCCCGGCAACCCAAAAAAATACGTCCACTCTCCGTTCCAGGGTCCTTCATCAGGAACGCAGTATTCACCTGTCTCATTCACCTGGAAGCTCCCACGTTTTGGCAGCCTTCCAAACACAATCGGCTTCCCCGGTTGAATCAATGCTCCAGTAAAGAAGAACTCGGCGCCGAACTCTCGAAGAACCTCTTCCACGAGATCGTACTTGCCCATCGACACACCGCCCGACAGCAGCATCAGGTCCCACATGCATCCTTGCGCCACGCGCTCAAACAAATCTGCCCGTGTGTCGCGCGCCACCTTCAATCGTCCGCGAAAACCGCCCTCAGCCTCCACCAGCGCCGCCAGCGCATAGCTATTCGAGTTCCGAATCTGCCAGGCCTCCATCGGCTCATCCAGCTCCACCAACTCATCGCCCGTAGCGACAATCGCCACCTTCGGCTGCGCAAACACCCGCACCTCAGCCATCCCACAGCTAGCCGCAACACTGATCTCCGCCGCGCCTAGCAAGCGCCCAACAGGCAGCACAACTTTCCCTGCCAGCGTCTCTGCGCCCCGAGGCACCACATTCTCCCCAACCCTCAACGTCCTTCCACCCTCAACCCGTAGCACGGCGCCCTCAACCGCGACATGCTCCACCATCACCACCGCATCCGCCCCCTGCGGCAAAGGAGCTCCCGTCATGATTTCGATAGCCTCGCCCTCACCCATCACCGCACCAGCCCACGCCTCGCCCGCCCGCACCGAACCCACAACCCGCAGCGCTCGTCCAACATCCGCTGCACGCAACGCATATCCATCCCGCGTAGCCCGATCAAACGCCGGCTGGTCTCGATCCGCCACCACCGCCGCGGCCAGCACCCTTCCCGCACCAGCGAGCAGCCCCACCACCTCCACCCCGCGCGCACCGCCACCCAAGCGCGCATGCGTCAGCACCTCTTCCAACGCCTGGTCGAACGGCAGCACTCTCTCGCTCATCGCCAATCTCCACCGATCCTTGCTTCAAAGACGCGAAAGCCCCGGTCAACTCCTCCTGACCGGGGCATCGCTCACTACATGGAACCTAGTGCTTCTTCTTGCTGTACGAGGTATCGATCGTCGCCCCAAGGCTCGCCAGCACCTGCTTCACCTCTGGAACCTTCGGATCGTTAGGCGCCAGCTGCAGGAACTTGTTGTACGCCTCCACGCATCCCTCAGGAGCCGTCAACTTATTCGTCTTGGGATCCGGTGCCGACTTCGTTACCAACGCCTGTCCCTTGATGAAGTAAGCATCCGCCTCGTTCGGATCAGCAGCAATGGCCTTGTTCGCCGCGTCCAGTGCTGCGTCCATCTGTCCGGCGTTGTAGAGCACAGCCGCGGCATTCTTGTAATAGATGCCGGCCTTGGTAGGATCTGCCTTTGCCGCACTGTCGAACGCGGGAATAGCCTCGTCAGTCTTGCCCTGCGCGGTCAGCGCATTGCCAAGCTGGTTATAGTCCGCCGCAAGACCCGCAGCGTTGGGCTTGGCTGCCGCTGAATCCAGCGCCACGGCCTTCTTGTAGGCATCCACCGCATCGCCGTAGGACTGGTTTACCGCGTCATCGCTGCTGGGCGATTTACCGGCCTTCTTGTCCGCATCGGCCAGGTGCCGTCCCTGCGCCAGCAGCGTGTCGCCGTACGTGAGCCAGAGCAAGCCTTCATCCGGCTTTGCGCCCACGGCCTCCTTCATCATCGCCACGTCCTTGCTCACGTCATCCTTGGTCGGCGCCGCTGCTGTCAGGTCCGCACGCACCGTCTTCAACGTCGCATTCAACTTTGCGATGACCTGGTTTGCAGAGTTAACCGCCGCATTCTTCTTCTTGTACTCTTCCAACGATTTCTGCTGCTCAGGAGTCATCTGCTTGATGTACTCAGCGCGCGACATGTCATCGTTCAGTGTCAGGTCCGTGTCTTCGGCCTTTACCTTGATCTCCAGCCGATCAAGAATCTTGTCGCCCAGCACAAAGTAAACGAAGTAATCGCCCGGGGTCACTCCGGTTGCCTTGTAATTTCCTTGCCCGTCGATGGTCGTCGTGACGCCAAACTTCGCGTCCTTATATGACACCGACTGATCGGTCGTGAACTTCACGTCGCCGGCAGTCTGATCCAAGCCTGCCGGGTTCGTGACATGACCATGTACCGTCGCTCCCGGTTTCTGAGCAAGCGCTGGAGCCACCGCGAAGATTGCCACACCCACAATGCTTGCAAGCCTGGCAAAAAGAGAACCTCTAAACGTTTTCATCATTTCAGTCGCCTTCTTTCGAGTCAGCCCGGAGCCTCGATCTGCTAACGGACGTTCGTATAATCCTGTGCCGTTCCGCTCAGTGCATAGGGGATTGGGTCGGCTAAACCGGCTGCGGAAAAAGCTCGCAACCGCAAATCGCAACTTTCGCATACTCCGCAGGCTTCAGTTTCACCGGAGTAGCACGACCAACTTACATGCAACGGAGCGCCCAATTCAACTCCCAGCGTCACAATCTCGTGCTTTCTTAACTTGATCAGCGGCGTTACCACCTTGATCTCGCCCTCTTTGGTCCCTCGGCGGATCAACTCGTTGAACGCCTCGTAATACGCTGGCCGGCAGTCGGGATAACCCGAACTATCCTGTTCGACCGCGCCCATGAACACCGTCGTCGCTCCCAGAACCTCCGCCCAACTCACCGCCGCGCTCAGGAAATGCGCGTTGCGAAACGGAACATAGGTCACCGGCACATCCTCCCCAGCTCTTGCCGAGGCACCCTCTATCCCCTCGACAGCCGCTTCCGGTACCGCAATCCTCTCGTCCGTCAGCGCCGATGCGCCGATGCGCCGGAAAAGATCCGTATCCAGCTCCATCAGCTCCCGCAAACCAACGGCTTTCGCCACGTCGCGCGCTGCCTGCAATTCACGCTTCTGCGTGCGCTGACCGTAACTGAAGTGCAGACCGAAGCTGTCGTAATCTCGTGCCGCCAGCGTCGCGCAGACAGTGGAATCCATACCTCCGGAGAGGCAGACCACTGCCCTCGCCCGACTCATCTTGAAGAATCCTCCGCTGCAATCTCTGCCGCGGTTACCGACTCCAACGATTCGGGCTCATCATTCATCGCCTCCAGCAGACGGCGCGCTGCAGCTTCGTCCTTCGCCTGCACCTGCAGCTGCGATTCAAATGCCACCGGGATCATGCTGTTCGCCGTCTCTCCCACAACAAATACGGGGATGCCCGAAGCTTCCAGCGCCGACCTCGCCATGTTGGCCTCCATCGGCTCCGGAAAGGTCGCTATCGTTACCAACTCGTCCTGCTGATCTGTGTTGTCGCTCATGATCTTCGTCTCGCTGTCTCCGCTTTCGCGGTGTCCTTATTCTCGGCGCTCCGGCTACTTGAATTCAACCGATTGCAGATGGAACGTAATCGTGCCCCAGAACAACCGAGCCTGCATCTGCACGGGCAGATGCCGAGGATCGTCTGTATACCAGATCCATATGCTGCCGCGATTCTTAACGACCCCTTCTTCTGCGGTCGCTTGAACTTTGATGGTCTGAAAGGTCCCAGCGGGTGTCTTGATCTCCTCGCGACCCTCCACTTTCATGCCCACACTCACCGTCCGCATCGCGTCCGCCAGCGGGAAATTCACCGTCTGTCCAGGCGCCATCAGCTGCGATTGCGTGTAAAACATGGCTGACAGCAAGTCCGTCACGCAAGCTGGGATATTGGTCACGGCATGCGTAGCGGTGCCCTTTACCAGGTTGCGTTCGTTGCGCGTCTGTTTTCCATGCGCATAATCGAAGCTAAGATCGCTCGCAATCTTGCGCCTGCCCTCCTGCGTCTGCTTATCGAATCCCGTCGAACACCCGGTCTTCATATCAAAGCCAGACTGGAAACCATCCACCACCGGGAACAGCATGTTCACCGCGCCCACCGTGTCTGCCGTAGCCGAGATCTTCAGCAGGTTCCCCACCTGGTCCAGGTGAAATACCGCAGTTCCCGCCGTAAACACCCGCCAGTCCACGCTGTACGTAAGGGTTTGGTGCTGCGGATAATCGAAGCTGGCAATGGGCGGCTGCAGCACCGGAATCGGCCGCTGTGCAACCGGCGCCTCCGCCTTCGAGAACAGCTGCGCCTTCATCCTCACCGGCTGCCCAAAGCTCATCAGGATGGCCAGCGCACAGGCTGTCCTCCCGATGACCACCGCCGACGAGTCTCTCCAGACCCGCAAACGGGCCATCCAAACTACCTTCAAATCAGCATCTCCCTGAGTTAGCCGCACCGGCGAAGTCTCAGTGCCACAGTACCATCCGCAGCGTCAAGGCCGCATAAATCGCGGCTGCGCCCATAAGTGCATTGTACTCGCGGTGGTGCCGGTAGCGCTCCGCAGAGAACCGCCCAACCGTACCATTGGTATCCCCAAATCGCGCAGCCGTCAGCCTCGGCAGCAGCCGTGGAACCTTTCCTGCATAGTCATCGAACGACGGAAACGCGCCGCGTAAAAATGCCTCCTCCGAAAGAATCGTCGGCACATAAATCGCCAGGAACATCCCTACCAGTAACACCACCAGCCACCACCGTCCGGCTGCCACGGCGAATCCGGCCGCAATTCCCATCGAGCCTAAATACAGCGGGTTGCGCGTATACGCATATGGCCCCGTCCGCGTAAGCTCAGCATTCTTCTTCACATACCCGGCCGCATACCCGCGCAGCCACAATCCTGGCAACACCAGCAGCACGCTCCACATCAGCGTATGCCAGCTCGGCTGAGCAAACGCCAGGAAGACCGCCGCCACCACAAATCCCAGCGGCACACGCACCCTGCGCGCAATCTTCTGCCAACCCGTCTTGCTCTTAGCTTCCGCCATCGTCGCCGAACCCATCCCACCATTCTCTCAAACTCAAACCAATCGACGAACCGCATCCAAAACGGCACCAACCGGAATCTTCGCCAACCCCGCGTCTTCCACATTTGTTCGCTTATAGCTCGTTACCGATGCCGGATCCCGCATCACCACCTTCGCGCCCGGTCCACGTGGCCCATTCCTCTCCGGGTCGGTCGGCCCGAACAGCGCCACCAGCGGAATCCCCAGTGCCGCCGCCAAGTGCGTGGGTCCCGAATCACCGCCCACCAGCACTGTCATTCGTCGCATCAGCGCAATCAACCCAGTCACATTGCACACGACAACCCGCGCCGCACCCCTGCTAGCCTCCACCACCGCCGCCGCCGCCGCGTCATCCTTTCGCGGAGCATTCACCACCACATCCATCCCCATCGCCTTCAATCCAACAGCCAGCGCGCCGTACTTGTGCACTTCCCAACACTTTGCCGGCCATCCAGCACTCGCAGCCAGCAGGCACGTTCGCCCGTCACCCACCACCTCCGCAGCCCAGTTGTCTGCCCACTCCTCATGCGGCAACTCCACGCCACCCGGCTTCAGCGAAACTCCACACGCCTCTCCCAGCAGCGCCGCCCCTTGCTCGATCACGTGCCTGCCCTTACGTTCGAGTCTCGTCTTGTAAAACTTCGCAGCCACAGCCTCGCGCGGATCGCCGTACCCCACAAACTGTCCCGCCCCCGACATGCGCCCGATCACCGCAGACCGCAACGTCCCCTGCATATCGACCGCAAGCTCATAGCTCTCGCCCCGCAGCGCGCGGCGCAGATTGTAGACCGAGCGCAACGTTGCAGGCGACGCCGGCGCCGTCTTCCATAGCTTCGTCTCCGCCACATGCACTCGCCGAACCACCGGCCCTTTTCCCGCCCCATCCACCAGCAGCGGAGACCAGTGAGGTGTCACCACCCAATCAATCTCCCAATCCGGCCGCGCGACCCGCAAGGCAGCGACTGCCGGCAACGCATGCAGCACGTCACCCATCGCACCTACGCGGAGTATCAGGATCTTCATCAGGCCTTCGCCTCCCCAGGCAGCAGCTTCGCTTCCAATGCCCGCAACACAGCCGCCGGATCTGCAAACTCCGCCTCCAGCGCGACCACCATCAACGGCCCGTGCTCTTCCAGCCGTCGGCGCATCGCCTCCGTCAGCTTCACCGCATCCTTCTCCGTCGTGATGAAGCCCGACCCATTCAAGCCCTTTGCCACCTCGATCACCCGCTCCATATCAGCCGAGCCGTAGCGATGATGATCGGCAAACGCCACCGTCTCCACCACGCCACATCCCGCACTGTGCAGCATCGCGGCAAAGTCCTCCGGCCGCGCAATCGCGCAAAACGCAACCGGCCGTAGCCCTGCCCCAAACACCCGCAGCGGAGCAGGGAAGCGCAGCGTCCTCCGCACAATCCACATCTGCCCGCGGTCGCGAAGCATCTCCCATGCGCGCTTGTTCACCGCCATAGCTCCCGCATCAATGTCCGCGTCGACTTCGTTCTGCCGCACGACCAGCACGTCCGCGCGCTGTAGTGCAGACAAGTCCTCACGCAGATTGCCCGCTGGCAGCAAGGAATCCTCAAGGTCCTCCGAAGTCACGAGCACGATATCAACGCTGCGCCCAAGCTGCCGATGCTGAAATCCATCATCCAGCAGATGCACGCCTCGCACACTGCCTTCAGTCTGTGCCTCCGCACGCTTTCCCGCAACATACCGATCCGCGCCTACCCACACCGGCACGCCCGTCTGCTCGGCAATCAACACCGGCTCATCCCCAAATCGCCGCGCCGCGTACGCTAACTCCGGCTCCGCCAACTCCATGCCCCACCCCTCGCGACCATACCCTCGCGAAAGCACATCGACCGTCCATCCACCGTCGCGCAATAGCTTTGCCAGCGCAATCACCACCGGCGTCTTCCCCGCGCCTCCCGCCGAAAGGCTTCCCACGCTCACCACCGGCCACTTCAGTGTGCGCGTGCGTGCAAGCCCCGCGCGGCGCAGCCAGTCCTTCAGCCGGATCGCCGCCGCATACACCGGAACCAGCGGCCTCGCCCATGGCCGTCTCGCGCTCATGCTGCCTCCCCCGAAATCAACGAAACAATCGCCTTCACCGACCGCGCCGTTGCCCCCTGCTGCTCTTCGAAAACCCTCCGCCCCGTCTCCCCAATCAACTTCGCCTCGTCCCGATCAGTCAGCAGTTCGGCGACCACCTTACCCATCTCATTCTCATCCTGCACAATCCGAATCCCGCCGACCTCCTTCAGCTTCGCAACCACGTCGCGGAAGTTTTCGTACGACGGCCCCATCACCACCGGCACCCCAAACTGCGCAGGCTCAAGTGGATTATGACCACCCTTCCGAATCAGGCTGCCGCCAAGAAACGCCGCATCCGCAACCCCGTACACAGCCGCAAGATCTCCAATCGTATCCAGCAGCACAACATCAATTCCCAGCGATGAAATCTCTGCGCCATCACCCGCCCCGAGATGCTCACTAGCCTTCACATAGCGAATCGATCGCAGCAGAACCTCCACCGCCGGAAACCTCTCCGGATGACGTGGCGCCAGCACCAGCAGCACGTTCGTCTCACCGCGCAGCGACTCTTTCCATGCCTTAATCACCAGTTCCTCTTCCGCAGGCACCCCGTCCACCGTGCTTCCCGCAACAAAGATCGCGCGCCCTCCCGCCACCGATCGAATCCACTCCGGCAAACCGCTCTGCTTCGGTGCGCGAATGTCATACTTCATATTCCCAGCAACCCGCACCCGTTCCGCGCGAACCCCCGCGACCACCAGCCGCAGTGCGTCCTGTTCACTCTGCGCCAACCAAAGCGCAGGCTTGCGCATAATTCGTCCCCACATCCATTGCATCTGCTGGGCTCGCGCAAACGACCGGTCACTCATCCGCGCATTCGCAACCACCACCGGCACGCCCCCGCGCCCACATTCATACAGCATGCGCGGCCATAACTCGCTCTCCATCAGAACCAGCCCGACAGGCCGCACCGCGCGCAAATACGCCCGTACAGAAAACGCAAAATCCAGCGGCATATAAAACACGCGATCCGCGCCAAACCGCTCCCGCGCCAGCGCCTGCCCCGTCCGCGTCGTAGTTGAAATCACCACGCGATACCGATCACCCAGTGCCGCTTCCAACTCTCCCACCAACCTGGACGCAGCCAGTACCTCACCCACGCTCACAGCGTGAACCCAAACCGCTCGCCTGCCCTCAACGACCGTCCTCAATGACTTCGGCACGGCCCCAAGCCGCTGTCGCAGGCCCTCACGATATCGCTGCGTTGTCGCCATCCGCAGCAGCCACCACGGCGAACTAAGCGCGAGCGCCAGCGTCAACAACGCGCTGTAAGCCAGCATCGTCACGACGCCCACACCGCCGTATTTTGTTTTCGCAGCATCCTGAAGAGGATAATCGAAGCGAACGACCAGCACTCACCCATGACCCAATCCCCGCTCATCCTCCGCCCCGCCACGCCCCTCGACGTCCCCACCATCCTCCGCTTCATTCGTGAGCTCGCCGACTTCGAGCGCGAGCCAAACGCCGTCGTCGCCACTGAAGCCGACCTCCTCCGCGATGGTTGGGGAACGCCCGCCCGCTTCACCGCCATCATCGCCGAATACAACGGCGCTCCAGCCGGCTTCGCCCTCTACTTCACCACCTACTCCACCTGGCGCGGCCACCACGGCATCCGCCTTGAGGACCTCTACGTCACCCCGTCCCTCCGCGGCCATGGCATCGGCAAAGCCCTCCTCGCGCGCCTCGCCCGCATCGCCGTAGATCAGGGCTGCCCCCGCCTCGAGTGGGATGTCCTCGAGTGGAATGAGTCCGCCATCGCCGTCTACCACCGCGTCGGCGCCAACGTCCTCACCGAGTGGCGCATCATGCGCCTCGCCGACGAGCCCCTCGCCGCCCTCGCCGCCACCGACACCGTATCCTAGAGAAGATGAAAAAGATCCACGTAATCGGCGGCGGCCTCGCCGGCCCCGAAGCCGCACTGCAAGCCGCCAGCCTCGGCTGCGACGTCATCCTCTCGGAGATGCGGCCCATCCGTTCCACCGAAGCGCACCAAACCTCCGACTTTGCCGAGCTCGTCTGCTCCAACTCACTCAAGAGCGAAAGTGAAAACACCGCACCCTGGCTGCTCAAACAGGAGATGCGCCGCGCCAACTCCTTCCTCCTCCAGGCCGCCGACGCCAGCGCCGTGCCCGCCGGCCACGCCCTCGCCGTAGACCGCATCGAGTTCTCCCGTCGCGTCGCCGACATCATCGCCGCGAACCCGAAGATCGAAGTCCGCCGCGAAGAAGTCACCCACCTCGACGAACGCGATCCCAACACCATCACCATCCTAGCCAGCGGCCCTCTCACCAGCTCGCCGCTCGCTGCCGAACTCCAACGCCTCACCGGCGCCGAGCAGCTAGCCTTCTACGACAGCATCTCCCCCATCGTCGACGCAACCACCATCGATATGGACAAGGTCTACTTCGCCGCCCGCTGGGACAAAGGCACCGCAGATTACATCAACTGCCCCTTCACCAAGGAAGAATACGAAGCCTTCCTCGATGCCCTCACCACCGCCGAAATCGTCGAAGCCAAAACCTGGGAAGCCCTTCCCGCCGATGGCGTCCCAACCACCGCGCCGCAAACCATGAACTACTTCGAAGGTTGCCTCCCTATCGAAGAGACGGCCCGCCGCGGCCGCGACACCCTCCGCTTCGGCCCCATGAAGCCCGCAGGCCTCACCAATCCGAAGACCGGCCGCTGGCCCTACGCCGCCGTCCAGCTCCGCCAGGAAAATCTCCGCGCCGACAGCTACAACCTCGTCGGCTTCCAGAACCACCTCAAGTTCGGCGAGCAGGCCCGCGTCCTCCGTATGATCCCCGGCCTCGAGCACGCTACCTTCCTTCGCTACGGCCAGATCCACCGCAATACCTACATCCACGCGCCCTCGCTGCTCACCGAAACCCTGCAACTCCGAGCCCACCCGACCATCCTGATCGCCGGCCAACTATCCGGCGTCGAAGGCTACACCGAGTCCATCGCCAGCGGTCTTCTAGCCGGTCGTTACGCCGCCGCGCTAGCCAGTGGCAACCAACCAACCCCCGCCCCCCGCATCACCGCCAACGGCTCCCTCACGCACTACATTACTCACGCAGAAACCAAAAAATTCCAGCCAGCCAACATCACCTTCGACCTACTACTCCCACTCGAAGAAGATCTCCGCAAAAAGATCCGCGACAAGAAAGAGCGCCACCGCATTCAGTGCGAACGCGCCCTCGCCGCCTGGGATGCGTGGCTCGCAAAATAAATCCTGCGAATCTCGGCAGACTGCGATACGCTTCCTGCAACGCCTTCACATCGAGGTGCAGCATGCGTCCGCTCTCCGCTACCGACGCCATCGGCCCCGCCTGGAATCATGCCACCCGCATTCTCGTCGCACCCCGAAACTGGCGTCTCGCGCTCAAGATCGGTGCCGTCGCCTTCTTTGCGCAAGTGGGCGGCTGTAACGGCACCTATAGCTCCCCAGGCCATCATCTGCCCACCGCTCCGCCGGCTCTCGTTGCAGGAATCGTCGCGATGGCTGTCATTCTTTTTACAGTTGGCCTTATCATCGGGCTCGTCTTCTTCTATCTCAGCTCGCGCCTGCAGTTTGTCTTCTTCGAGGTAGTCCTGCGTAGCGACACCACAATCGCGCCCATTTGGAGCCGCTACGGCAACGCCACCTGGTACTGGATGGGCCTCAAGATTCTCTACTTCATCACCGCAATCGTCTGTGCCGCGCCGATTCTGATCCCGGTCCTCATCCACTTCATTCACGCGCTAGGGCCGTCGTTCCACGGCGTGACGCCTCAGGATCCTGTCGCGGTCGTTCTAGCCATCCTCAGCTTCGGCAGTGCCATCTTCTTCGTCATCATTCTCATCAGCGTTGGCTACACCCTGCTATGTGACTTCGGCCTGCCCTTCATGGCACTCGAAAGCACGCCGCTCCCCGAGACCCTGCGTCGCGTCTGGAATCTCGTGCGCAACGAACCAGGACCGTTTGCGTTGTATGTGCTCATGCGTTTCCTGCTCGCGATCGCAGGCTCCCTCGCAGCCGACGGCATCTTCGTGATCGGAGCCCTCATCGCCTCCACGCCCTTCGTCGGTGTCGGCTTAATCACGTGGCTGTCCCTGCGTCACGCGGGGCTCGCCGGTCACATTACGATGTTCGCTGTCTTGATTATTCTTGGCGCTGTCTTGCTGGTCCTGCTGCTACTCGCCGGCATCATCCTCTTCGGCTTCGTCTACACCTTTTTCCAGGCGTATGCACTCTATTTCCTCGGCGGCCGTTATTCACTCGTAGGCGCCTACCTGGAGCCCTTTCTTCCGCCCCCCTACCCCTACTCCGGCTTTCCCGCCGCAGGTCCGCCGCCGGACTTACCCACCTCGCCCACCTCTTGACAACCCAGGCGCACGGTCTCAAACGATAATCCTGTGCCTATTTCGCCTTCTTCTTGTTCCGCGCCTTCACCTTGAACCAGATCGGGCTGCCGATAAACTTGAACGTATCGCGAATCTCATTGGCCAGAAAACGCTCATAACTGAAGTGCAGTTTCACATCGCGATCCGTAAACAGCACAAACGTAGGCGGCGCAACCGCAGCCTGCGTCATGTAATAAATCTTCACTCGCCGATTCATCGGCACACTCGCCCGCTGAAAATCAATCTTGTCCAAAAAGCGATTCATCGCGCCGGTCGACACACGCTTGCGCCGCTCCCGCGCGACCAATTCCACCTTCTTGAACACCTCGTCGATACCCTTGGACTCCGAAGCCGACACAAAGAGCAACGGCGCATAATCCAGATACTTCAGCGAGTCCCGCACCTGCTCCTCATACAGCTTCTTGTTCGCAGGTTCACTCCCGTCAAACAGCGTCTTCCCGTCCGGCCCAACCTTCGTGACCAGATCCCACTTGTTCACAACGATAATCACGCTGCGGCCACTCTCATGCGCATAGCCGCCAATGTTCGCATCCGCGGCCGCCACACCTTCGGTCGCGTCGATCACCAGCAGCGACACATCGGCCGCCTCCAAATGCTTGCGGCTCATAATCACTGACAGCTTCTCCGCCATCAGCTTCGTCTTTCCCTTTCGCCGAATC
>Ga0302231_10000732_pt1 | contig 23073 bp, 17 predicted proteins | sample II_Palsa_N2_2_FD_193522 | JGI IMG/M metagenome (GOLD analysis project Ga0302231, IMG submission 193522) | Peat permafrost microbial communities from Stordalen Mire near Abisko, Sweden - II_Palsa_N2_2 | ecosystem: Environmental > Terrestrial > Soil > Palsa > Peat permafrost | place: Sweden...
CCAGCGTCAGATCGAGCCGCTCGGTGAAAAGGGTCTGGTTCGGCAGGCGCGTCACGCCGTCGTGGTGCGAGACATACCAGAGACGGGCTTCGGACTGGGCGTAGCGCGTCATCTCGACGGCCATGCCTACGTAGCTTGCGGAGTTGTCCTTTGCGCTGCTATCGAATACGAGCGGTTCGTCTGTAGATTGGCGCCGTTGTGGCGCCGTTTCGCTGGCCAGCAGAGGCGACACCGCCAGCATGACCGAGATGCGCGTGTTGTTGCGCCGGACGTAGGTCCATTCGCTTTCGTAGCGGGTCGGGGCCATCAACGAGCCCGGCGATGTCGAGCCAGGCGTGCCCACGCCCCAGTTCCCCACGCCCGGCAATTCGCTGCGGCGCCTCGCGAGTTCAGCCGGGTCGTGCAGCGAATCGAAGCTGCGGCGACCGATCAGCTCCTCCGCCCGATACCCGGTCAGTTGCTCGAAGGCCGCATTGACGTAGCGGAACGTGCCGTCCGCCGTGTAGATGAACGCGCCGTAGGGCGCGGCGTCGAGTGCGCGGCCCTGCACAGGCGCTTCGGCTTTACGATCGTGGTGCATGAACCGCCCCTTTCAGCGCGAAAACCTGTACGAGCCAGACCAGACGCGCGCAAATGGGACGTAACGTGGATGTAAGCGCCCGCTCATAGCTCTTCCGCCCTCTCTCTTAATTTATTTGAATGATGAGACCTGCAACCGGAAGGCAGGCTGAGTTCAAACTCTAGCCGGCCCGCGGCCATCCGCCATTGGCAGCAATTTGTCGCTGCTCGCGGCGCGTAACGTCGTTCGATGTTGGTACTCGACATTCGACGCATGATGCCCTGCACAAATCTCATCATAACGAATTCCGCTTGGCCATCCGCATTTACGCCGTCACGAGACAAAGCAAACGCAACACAGGCGCGCAAAATTTTCCGCCGGCCGTGTCGATCTTCCGTCTGTTCGCTCGTCGTGTTGATGAAACCCTGCTGAAAACAGCTGGGCCTTCTGACTCGTCAACCCGCCCATCCCAGGAGCGACCACCATGTCCGCAGCCGCTGTGAAACCGATTCCGGAAGGAATGCACTCGCTAACCCCGCATCTGATTTGCGCCGGCGCCGCCGACGCGATCAGGTTCTACACGGAGGCCTTCGGCGCCGTCGAACAGTTCCGTCTGCCCGGTCCGGAAGGCAAATTGATGCACGCGTGCCTGAAGATCGGCGACTCGATGCTCATGCTGGTCGACGAAATGGCCGGCTGCATGATGCTCGGGCCGAAGTCGCTGAAGGGCTCGCCGGTCGCGATTCACCTGTACGTCACGAACGCCGACGCCACCGTCGAGCAGGCGGTCGCGTCCGGCGCCCGTGTCACCATGCCTCCCACCGATATGTTCTGGGGCGACCGCTTCGCCCAGCTCGAAGATCCGTTCGGGCATCGCTGGTCGGTGGCGACGCACACGCGCGATGTGTCGATGGAAGACATGCAGGAAGCCGTCCGCGCGATGCGGTAGTTTTCGACGTGCTGTTTAAAGCGCTGCTTGACGCGCTTTTAACGCACCACCGCATCGAACGAAAACGTGCCGAGCGCCGCGCGCACCTCGTCCAGCGTCGCCTGGGTCACGTCTTTCGCTCGCTGCGTGCCTTCGCGCAGCATATCGAACACATAGCCCGGATCACGCGCAAACTGTTCGCGCCGCTCGCGAATCGGCGCGATCAAAGTCTGCAACTGCTCCTCGAGACGGCGCTTGACTACCATGTCGCCAAGGCCACCGGCACGATACTCGGCCTTCAGGCGCTCCACCGTGGCGCGATCTCCGTCGAAGGCGTCGAGATACGTGAAGACCACGTTGCCTTCCACGGTGCCGGGGTCGGACGCACGCAGATGGTTCGGATCGGTGTACATGCTTTTGACCGAATCGCGGATCGCGTCGGCGGAGGACGAAAGCGGAATCGAATTGCCCTGCGACTTGCTCATCTTCGCCTTGCCGTCGACGCCGGGCAGGCGCCCCATGGTCGGAATCAGCGCCTCCGCCTCGGGCAGCACGTCCTTGCCGACCTGACGGTTGATACGGCGCACGATCTCGTTGGTCTGCTCGATCAGCGGCGCCTGGTCTTCGCCGACTGGCACGACATGCGCCTTGAAACCGGTGATATCGGCGGCCTGGGCGACCGGATAGCAAAGAAAGCCTGCCGGAATATCGCGGCCGAAATTGCGCGCCTGAATCTCCTCCTTGATCGTCGGGTTGCGCTCGAGGCGCGCGACGGTCACGAAGTTCAGATACAGCAGGGTCAATTCGGCGAGCGCGGGCAGGGCCGACTGTACGGCGATCGTGGTCTTGCGCGGATCGATGCCGACCGCCAGATAGTCGAGCGCGACTTCCAGCACGTTGCGGCGCACCTTGTCGGGATCGTGCGCGTTATCGGTCATGGCTTGCGTGTCTGCGAGCAGTACGAACTGCTGATGCGTCTCCTGCAACGCGAGACGGGTTTTCAGCGAGCCGACATAGTGGCCAAGATGGAGCGCGCCGGTGGGACGGTCGCCAGTGAGGACGGTACGGCGTGGGGAGATGGTGCTGTCTTGCATAAACGGGCTCTCTTGAAACGCCGCCGCAGGACAGGCTAACCGGGGATACAGCACCATGTCAGCCGGACTGCGGCGGCCATGGTCGTAGTAAAGACGTGACGATGCCGCTCCTTCAGGAGCGCCACCAGGCGTGGAGCAGGGAAAGGTTCATCGGGTGCATGGCGTAAGGATGCCATAGGTGCGCGCGCCTTGACAACGGCGCACCCAAGGGCCATCAAGCCAACGGCGTAACCATCGACTCCGATTCCGGCGCGCAATGCACATTGAACGTGATCAGCTTGGTCGGTCCAAACGTATTGCTCAATGCCACGTCCGCGGCATCGCGCCCGTGCGCCATCAACACCCTGCCTGTGCGCTGCACGTTATTGCGCGGATCGAAGGTCTGCCAGGTACCGCCCAGATAAGCCTCGAACCATGCAGCAAAGTCCATTGCGGAATACGGCGGCGGTATCCCGATATCGCTGATATAGCCCGTGCAATAGCGCGCCGGAATATTCATCGCGCGGCACAGCGCCACGCCCAGATGCGCAAAGTCGCGGCACACGCCGGTCCGCTCGTTCCAGGCCTGCCAGGCGGTTTTCGTCGGCCGCGCGTGATGGTAGCCAAACACGATATGACGATGCACGTAATCGCAGATCGCTTGCACACGAGGACGTCCGAGTGGCGTCTTGCCGAACAGACGCCACGCTAGATCGCTTAGCAGATCGGTCTCGCAATAGCGGCTGCCAAGCAAGTACACCAGCGTCTCACTGGGCAATTCTTCGACCGAATGCTGATACCCGTTCGGCTCGATCGTTTCCGGCTCGGCGGAAATCTCGAGCACCGCCGTGGTCGACAGTGCGATCTGTCCCGGCGGCGCGACGATGCGGCTGCACAGATTGCCGAAGCCGTCGCGATACTGCGTGATCGGGACGGGCGGGTCGACCTTCAGGACATCCGCGGTCAACACATCCTGCACACGCGAGTAGTGGGTGTTCAACATCAGCAGCATCGGAGTGGCTTGCTCACACTCGTAGACCAGTTCGTAACCAACGCGCAATTTCATCGACCCGCCCTCGCCTCAGTTAAGACCACTCAGTTAAAACCATCAAACATCTTCAGTCACACGCACGTCGACCTGCAGCCCGCGGAATGAATGCGCGGCGCCGTGCCAGGTGCCCCACAACGGCAGCGCCTGATAGTAGTTCCAGGCCACCCCCACGCGAATCAGATGGCGGTTGCCGATAATGCTGTTGGTCGGATCGAAATCGACCCAGCCTGCGCCCGGCAGGTAAATCTGCAGCCACGCATGCGTGGCGCCGCCGCCCAGCGTCGTATCGAACTCGGGTACGAAGATGTAGCCGCTCACAAAGCGCGCGGCGAGCCCCAGCGAGCGCACTGCGTCCATCATCAACACCGCAAAGTCGCGGCAACTGCCGCTGCGGTGACGCAACGTATCGGCGGGACGGTACACGCCCTTTTCCGTACGCCGCACATAGCGAAAACCGCTCTTGATCTCCTGCGTCATGGCCCGCAGCATTGTCATCGTGGACGTGGGTCCGCGTTTGGCCAGAAAGCGGCGCGCCCAGACGTTTACTTCGTCATCCGGATATTGCCGGCTGCGCGCATTCACGAGATCCGACGCTTCCTCATTCGTGTACGCGAAGGGCCACGTCGCGGCGTACGGTTCAAGCGCGTAATCGGGGAGCGGCGATTCGTAGTGTTCCAGCGTGACCTGACTGTCGAAATGCAGCTCGGCGGCCTCGCCGGAAAAATTGGCGACCGCCACGGAATTGTCAAACACGTCGTGGAGCCAGTGCAGTCGCGAGGGCGTCGGAGTGATGACAAGCTCGGTGGCGACGACACGCACATCGTGCCCCGAGCGCGGCCGGAACATCATCCGGTGTTCGCCGAAGCGCACCGGCTCCGAATAGCGGTAGACGCTCACGTGCCGCACGCTCAGACGTTGCGGCTCAGCCGTCTTGCCGGCCTCCTGGATCAACTCGGTAGTCACATGGCCGCCCTTGAAAACCTGCTGAAACAGCAGGAACGGCAGCATTTGCCGCCAGCGTTATGTAGCCGCGTCTAACGTTCAGGGTGGTGGCACTGATTGCGCAGAAAACGTCCTCCGGCCCAGCATACACCCGCCAGATTAGTTGAAAGCATTCATTTGGGCGCGGTTGGCGGGATCAGCTTGTGCACAGGCGCGGCGCGTCTACACGGCAGCCTTGGCATCGTCGGCGATCGCCTGTGCCAATGCGGTTGGCATCGTTATCGAGCGGCGCGTTCCGTGTGGAGAACCCAGGAGTTATCAACAGAAAACGTTCATAAATCTGTTGATAACTCGCCGGGGAAATCGGTAAGTCTTTGATGTGTTTCGACTTTACCGGGTAATACTGAATCCGGTCAGAATACCTGTCCTCTTAGGGAGTTTCCGCGCCCTGCTGCAGGCCTACACGCCGCGCCCCGCCGTGTCTGTACGCTCACCCTCATGCACATTCGACTCCGCTCTTTGCTCCTGCGCCCATTGCCGCCGCGAGCGGTACATCTTGCCAAGCGCAAGACGCGCCATCTTGACCCAGCCGGATGGCCGCGGGTCGGCCAGCATGCTCAGCGCACGCGCGTAGTCGAGCGTGAGACCGGGGGTCCATGCCATCGTCGCGGCACGTTTGCGCACCTGTGCAGCGACCCACAATTCGGGCGTGCTAATCACCCTGAAAAACGGCTTCCACCCCTCATGACGTCCCCAGACACGCGCGGACGCTCCTTCGATCGCCGCTTCCAGAGCACGCGAAACGCTGCTGGAGCAATTGCGGTACGTGAGGTTGTAGGTCGTATCCTGCTGGTACGTCTCCCAGAAGCGCCGCAGCCGCTCGGGATCGTAGTTGCGGATGCGCACCTGGACAGTCGATGCACACCATGCCGTCGATTCGGTCCCGTAGTCCGGTTGAAACAGACCCGGCACGTCGTTCTCACGGGTCGCGCGCAAGAGCCGCGAAAACTCATCCGGCGAGCGGTCGATCTCGACGCCAGGATAGAGGCTGATATAGATCCCTTCGGGCGACTCGAGAGCTGCGTGACCAGTCGAGATGACGCCGTTGCGATCTACCGCGGCGATGTAGCGGTCGATGATCGGCTGGCGACGCGCCGCGCCCTTCGACGACCCTACCGGCGTCCACACATGCACGGTCAGCGCGGGCTCATCCGCGCCAGGCGGACCGTCCCACTCCACCACCGCCGGTGCGGCCTGCTGCGACTCGGCGGTCGCGCTGGCGGCTTGCGCAGCGCCATCGGCCGCGACGGCGGGGTTCGACGACAGCCGCCGCACGCGCGAGGCCAGCAGGATCATGTTCCAGCCGCCGAAGATCAGTCCAAGGCCGAGGCAGTACGGCACGGTCCCCGCGTAGTGAGTCGGGAACGGTTGATAGAAGAAAATGGCGAGCGCGATTTCGATCGCCCCGCCTGTCACTGCCAGACGCCAGGTTCGATAACGGACAACGCGCGCGGAGATGATCTGCAACAGGCCATCGGTCAGAAACAGCGTACCGAAGATCATCGACAGGATGAAATTGCCGTGATGATGGCCGACGAGGATCAGAAGCGCGGCCACGCAAAACGTCAGCCCCTTCACGTAACGCAGCGTGCGCTGGCCGCCCATGCCCGTCCACGCGACCGTAAGGGTGGCGAGGCCCTCGAGCAGGAACAGGCTGGCGAACGGCGTGATCGGGAAGTAGAGCGCGCTGTCGAGCGCATCGATGAAGACAACGATGCCGATTACGACGCTGATGCAGCCTGCCGTCGTCAGAGCGCGCCAGCGGGTGCGAAGATAATCGACTCCTAGCAGGATCATCACCAGCCGAACCATCGTCAGTCTCCGCATGCCAGCGCCGTGTTCGAGCGTTGCCACGCGGGAAGCTGCGCGGCAACGTGCCTTTCAGCGTTATATATCACGCTGGCGGCATGCCGCAATGGGATTGCGCCGGAGTACGAAGAAATTGCGAGCGGCCCGGCTGGCCTGTGGGAGGCCCTGTTAGCTGTCGCGCCGGCCCACCTCAACCGGTACCGCCCTGCCGCGGATCGGCGCGGGACGCGCGCGCAGCGCCTTCCATCTCTTCGCCGCGGCCGCAAGCAACAGCAGCGCGCCGATCGCGACCGCATCGCCTGCGAGTCCGTTCAGCCATGCGGGGCCTCGCGCCATCCGCACGGCCGTATCCACCACGATTGAGACCACCGTGCCGCCGACAAAGCACACCAACCCCTGCTTGCCCACCGTGACGACGGCCGGCAGCCGCTCGGCGATTCGTCGTATCACCTGCATGCGGACCGCCTGCGCCATCAGCCATGCAATGACGACAAAGCTCACCACGCGCACGGCGGCGAGATTCTGCTTCATATAACCGGGCGTGGCCTGGGTCTCGAGACACAGCTTGACGAACGCAAAGGTCAGTGCGACTGCAAGTGCAGCGTAGGTCAACCAGCGCCCCGCCTTCGAAACCTGAAACTCATTCGACACCGGATGCAGACGGCACAATATTCCAAGCATAAACATCAGTTGCCAGGCAAACGGATTGAACGCCCAACCGCCCGGATCACCGCTTGGCAAAACGCGCGCCAGCCACGTGGACGCAAGCCACACCACGAGACTCACGCCGAGCGCCATAGCGGGCCGGCGATTCGCCAACGGCACTGACAGCGGCACACACAGTGCAAACAGCGTGTACATCGGCAAGACCGAGGACAGGAACGGCTGATGACGCAAGGTGACGACACCGAGCAACGTGCCAACCGGGTGATGCAGCACATCGCTCCAGCCGGTCTCCTGCACCACCGGCGAATCGATGCGCCACAACATGAGCGCGGCGCCCGCCAGCAGCATCAACGCCGCCGTAAACAGGTACGCGCGATAAATCTCCCAGGCACGCACGACGAAGCGCCGCTTGGCAGCGTGTTCGCTGCGGTACATGGCGACATTCGTATAAGCGGCCGCTGACGCATAGCCGCCAAGAAACACGAAGACTTCAGCCGCATCGCAGTACGCGTAGTTGTGCAGCATGAAACGTGAGAGAACGCTGCCCTGAATATGATCGAGAGCGATGACGATCAACACGACTCCGCGCAGGAAGTCAATTTCGAGTGATCGCCGGACGGGCGAGTTCATCAACGACAACTCCGTTTTCGGTTCGGCTGCAATTTGCAAGAATTGCCGGCGCGAACGGGTGAGAGACTGGCTGTTGCTGCGGATGCCATCGGGCACGACTCAACGCTATGCCACGCGCTCCCGCAATTCAATTACGGGTTCTCGCAGCGATTTTTCTGCGCGTTACGCCGCGGGTGCCGGTGGTGTCAAAAGCCGCATCGTCCCAGTGCGACATGAGGGTGCCTGGGCAGTTCCCATGGAGATTGCTTCGGGATATTTCATGCAGTCTGCATGCGGACGTGACGATGCATCGCGTGATACGGGCGCGATGCTTTGTCAGATTTGGAAACGTCTTAAAGACGGGCTAGAACAGCCGGTCTATCGAAGTGCGCGGGGCAGACCGAGGCGAATTGGCGGCGCAGAAGCAATTCTGTATTTCCCACTGCGCCGCTGCACTAGTGACACCTGGTTACAAAATAAAATTAGCGAAATTCGCGAGACTTTCGACCGGCTTGCGCAGTACTTTCATCTTGCAGAACGCGCCGATTTCAAGCCGCTGCAGCCTGCAACATGGCGTCGCCCTGCTCGCCGCCCAACACTTCGACGATGTCGGCAAACATGCGCGCGAGCTCGCCTGTCATCAGCGTCATATCCGAGTCGAATTGCTCGTCGTCATTCTGCGCAGTGGGGTCGCTTGCGTCCTTGATCACGTCGAGCGGTGTGATGCGCTTGATGGTCAGCGACGGTGTGAGCACAAATGAAACGCGGTCGTCCCATGTCATGGCAAGACGCATGCATTGCTTGCCCGCTTCGATATGACGGCGCATGTCCTCGACATCCAGCGCATGCCCAACGTAGCGCACGGTTGCATTGCCTTGCGCGGCGGAACGCAACTCGGTGTCCTGATCGAGCGTGAAACCGGCTGGGGCGTCGCCGGACAACAGCCATTCCGTCATCGCCGCCACCGGCGACTGTGCGACACGCACGCTCGAGAGCGGCAGCTGATCGATTGACTTGACCAGCAGGCCGAGCACGTCGTCGGCGACAGCTTGCGAGGCAGCGTCGATCACAAGCCAGCCGTGCACCGTGTCGATCCACACACGCGTATCGCGACGGATGCTGAAGGCACGCGGCAAAAGTTCGTCGGTGACCTGCTCCTTCAGTTCGCGCATCTGCTTGCGGCCGAGTTTGAAGCCCTGCTGCTCTTCGACTTCGAGCGCGCGCGCCTTGGTCACCTGGTTGACCACCGACGCGGGCAGCAATTTCTTTTCGGTGCGAAACACCAGCAGCATCTGGCGGTTGATCGAGTAGACGAGCGAGTCGTTATCGCGCGGTGAGGCCCATCCCTGCGTTTGCATCTCGACGCTACTGCCCGGCTGGAAAGCATGCGGCGCGAGCCACTTTTCCATCTGCTCGGGGTTGACGGACCACGGAATGGGAAGACGATGAAGCTGAAGGTTTTTGAACCACATGGGCGTACGGGCAAAGCGCACCATTCTATACGACACTGCTCCGGCGAGGGACCACATTGCGTGTACAAACGATGCATCGCATGCCGGGATAAAGTTTTCAGCTTCAAATTGATTCGGATAACTACACACTTACCAGTTGCAGAACATCAAAGGCACTGGCAGGCGGTCGATTTGCTGACATTCGTCCTCCACCGCCTCAAGGACGGCAGCGTCGTCGAAAACTGACGCCTGGAGCGCTACCTGACGCAACTCAGACATCTGCCCGGACATCCAGGCGCCGTCGAACACTAAAAAGTCCTGCAAGGCCGGACCGCCGTCCTTCGGTTTTCGCCCAAATAACCTAGACTTTTAAGATGCAGTGGAACTGGATGGAGGCTGCCATGGCGGAATCGATGGTCAGCATCGTAGTGGGACTGGTTGTCATCATCACCGGGATCATGATCCTCAGCTCGCACCATCGGCGCGAGTTGCACAAGACGCGTCCGCCGACGCGGTTCGACGGCCACCGGCTTTGGGACCGGATGCGGCACCGGCACTGACCCGGTCGCCGGTATCCCAAACGACGCGGCAGCGGCCGCGCCCGGCGCAGCGGCTTTCACGCCGGCCCTCGCAGCCGCACGCACCGACACACACCCCGCCCGCGCGACCAGAACGGAGGCAACCATGTCTGAAGAAATCCACGGCTGGCAAATGCTCGAATACGAGGGTTTTGAAATCCACCTGTCCCCGCGCCCCAAACAGTCCGGCGACAGCCGCTTTACCTACATTGGCTACGTTTGCCACCCTGGCGCGGATCCGGCCATTCCCGGTCACGTGATGCCGTTCCATGCGGACGGCGAAGAGTGGTTTGCCAGCATGGAAGAAGCGCGCTACGAGGCCGTGCATACGGGACGCAGCATCGTCGACGGAACGCATCCGGACCTGTCGGTGCTGTCGTTGGTGACGGGCGGCGTCTAGCGCACCGGGGCCACCGCACGGCAAAGAATCGCTGCGCCGTAAGAAATCGAAATGAACAGCGATCAGGCTTTCGGGAACCCACCAGGCGGCCGTCATGCACGTCCAGTCCGCCATGATAAGAAACCCTCAGCACGCGCGACCGAACCTCCGTGGTGGCCGGGAACTCGCGCCAGCCTTGGCTCTGCGCCGATTCGGCCCGGTAATTCGAAGTGTGTCCGGCCCGGCCGGGACAATTTCGCACCCTGCGAATGCCTCCATGCATATCCTGCCGCGGGGTCGTACGCCCCGGCCACAAGGCGCAGTCGAGTCCCCCGCGCGGTTATAATCGCCCTCGCCCTGCCGTCTTGAAAAGGAGTGCTCCGAGCCTCCGGCCATGCATTCGGCGAACTGGAACGGTAGCGTTCATAAGAATTCACAGCCTATGATTTTTGCTCCCAGTCTGATCTGGCTCAGCACAGCCTTGTTATTTTTCGCCCCCGCCGTGAACCTCGTATGGCGCGGTGGCACCGGCTACGGTTTCTTCGGACTTGTCGCGCTTTCACTGGGCGCCGCCGTCGCCAACAAACGCACCGCGGTTTATTTCAAGGGCTTACGAACCTATAACTGGTACACCTTGGGCATGCTCGCGTTTCTGGTCGCGATCATGTTCCAGCAACTGGTCATGCACTACTGGTTGCCGCGCCAGTTCGATGCCCTCTCACGCTTCGTGCTCGCGCTACCGCTGTTTTTGCTGCTGCGCCAGTTTCCGTCGCGCAAGCTGCGGGCCATCGGCTGGGGTTGCGCCGCCGGCGCAATCGCCGTGGGCGCCTGGGCCTTGATCGCGCAGCCGCAAGGCGGCTGGACCGAAGCGAGCCGCGCCAGCAATGCCTACACGAACGCGATTCCGTTCGGCGACACCGCCTTGCTGCTCGCCTTCCTGTCCGTCTTTACGCTCGGTTGGGACGGCCCGCGCGACTGGCGGATGCTCGCGGTCAAGCTGCTCGCCCTGGTCGGCGGCGGCTATGCCTCCTACCTGTCCGGCTCGCGCGGCGGCTGGATTACGATTCCCATTTTTGCGATCCTGCTCGGCTGTCAGTTCCACTGGTTCGTGCACAAGAAGCGCCTGTGGGTTGCGGCGCTCGCCATCGTGGTATGCAGCGCCGCCCTGCTTTCGACCGAGCGGGTCGAGCGGCGGCTAGAAGATGCCACCACCGACTTCTCCGCGCTGCATCACGGCGACGAAAACACCTCGGTCGGCTTGCGCCTGCAGTTGTGGCAGGCCTCGTTCCGACTGTTCACCGAGCATCCTGTGTATGGCGTCGGCAAGGGCAAACTTGAGCGTGCTCTCGGCGAGCTCGCCGCGCACGGCCAGGCCAGCACCGAGATCGTCAACGAACGCGCCCACAGCGATTTCTTCTCGACCATCGCCGAAACAGGCGCTATCGGCGCAGTCTGCCTGCTGATTTTCTATTTCGGCCTGACCGTCCATTTCTGGCGCGAGCGGCGCACTCAAGATCCCACGATTCGGGCTGCTGCCTATTCCGGGCTAGCGGTGTCGTTCAGTACGATTGTGTTCGGCCTGACGATCGACGTGCTGGTGCCCGTCATGGTCACGTCGCTGGTCGCGCTGCTAAGTGCGGCGTTTCTCGCCGTCATCGACGCGCGCAAACGCGAGCTGTCGCATCCCGCAATTCGGTAGTTAGGTGAGTAGTTAAAACGAGATGCTTTTTCAAGCTAAAGCATCTCGTTTATAGTGCTGTGCACGCCAGAAATGGCGAACTGGGGCAGCGGCAATCAGAATGCCTGGCCAGAGTCCAACAACGATTAGAATCTAGCCGAGCCAACTCAGCCCGCGCCATGAACAACAGCGTCCAGCCCTCCCTGTCTGCCGTAGCGGCCAAACCACTAGCTTCAGTGCTACTGATTGCTTACAACCAGGAAACGCTGGTTGGCGACGCGGTGCGCAGCGTGCTTGCGCAGACTTACGAACCGCTGGAACTCATCATCTCCGACGACGCTTCGAGCGACGGCACCTTCGCCGCGATCGAGGCTGCCGTGCGTGGCTATAGCGGACCGCACAAGGTCGTCACACGCCGCAACACGAGCAACGAAGGCATCAGTGCGCACCTGTCGCGGCTCGCCGGGTTGGCGCATGGTGAGTTGCTGTTCGTTGCGGCGGGCGACGATATGTCGGCCCCGAACCGCTGCGCACGGGTGGTCGAGTGCTGGCTTGCACAGGATCGCCGCCCCGACCTGATCGCCACCGATCTCGCCGACATGGACGAGACCGGCGCCGTCCACGAGCGTATGGAGCCGACCGATCTCGGCACCTATCGGAGCTTTGACGATTGGGCTGCCGAACGGCCCTGGCTGGTAGGCGCAGCGCATACCTGGACGCGCCGGTTGTTCGAGCGTTTCGGCCCGATGATGCCAGGCACCGCGGCCGAAGATCAGGTGATGACGTTTCGCGCCATCGTCTCCGGTGGCGCGCTCAGCCTACGTGAACCGCTCGTGTGGTACCGGCGCGGCGGCCTGTCGGGCAAGCGCCGGTATCGGACGGTCGCCGAACTGGTGGGACGATTGCGCCAGGGCAACGGCTTCGCACTGGTGGAAGTGAAGCAGTTGCAGCACGACGCTGAAATTGCCGGACTCGGCGACAGAATGCGCGCCGTTCTAGCGCCGAAACTTGCGCGCGAACAGTTCATTCATTCGATGTTCAGCGCTCGCGGAATCGGCGAACGCCTTACGCTGATCGCCGCCAGCCACAATGTCAAACTGGGGCTGCGCATCCGGATGCTGCTCTACAGCACCTTTCCGGGCATCTATGCGCCGACACTATGGATCAAGCGGCTCAAGCGAGCACGCTAAGGCTACGGCAGCACGCTTTCCCGTCCGTGTTCGTTCAGCGACGCTCGACGATCTGTGTGGCTAGTGCCAGCAGTGCGTCGACGTGGCTGGCCACGCTTGAGTCGTAGAGCACCGCTTCACGTGCCACATCGGCCGGTTCTGCCAGTGCTGCGGCCAGCGTCGGTGCCGTTGCACCGCTGGCGAGCCGAGGCTGGATAGCACGTTCGAGAGTGGCGCGCAGGTCGGCGAGGTCATCCGGCGCGAAGACGAATTTCGCATGCGACGCGATCGCATCGCAGCAGCCGATACTCGACGGAAAGATCACCGGCGTACCGCACATCGCAGATTCGACGCCCACGAGTCCGAACGGCTCGTACTTCGATGCGAGGATCGTAAAATCGGCGGCCCGATAACCGTCCTCGATTTCTTTCACGTAGCCGATATAGCGCACCCGCTCCGAGGTGCGCGCGGGCGGGCGGCCCGCTACAGCCAGGACCACCGGCAGCGTCGTCCCTTCCAGCGCCGCTTCGATAAGCGGCAAACCCTTGCGCTCGTGACTGCTCGACGGAAACAGCAGCACGATCTCGTGATCCGCGAAGCCGAACTTGCGCCGCAGCGCGGCGCGCTGCTCGCTATCTACCGGCTTGAAACGAGCGCCATCGACCGGGGGGTAAAGCACGCGAATCTTCGCCTCTGCGACGCCATACAGCTCACGTAGTTCGTCGCGCATCAGGTTCGAGTGGGCGACAACGAAGCTCGCCTGTTCGTACTGCTTGCGCTCGAGCGCGATCTGCCAGGTGTCGGAGCGTTTTTGCACGCGACCGGTGGCACGCAGGAACCCGAGATGGCTGCCGCCGCAGATCGCGATTTCCGAAGAGTCGACCCGGTTGCAGCCGATCAGCACGTCGACTTTGGCCGCGCGCCGCGCGCGCCGCAAGCGCCATGAAAACCAGTAGTCGCGCAGCTTGCCGGGCAGCAAGGACACCTTGATGCGATGCGCCTCGACCATGCGGCTTTCCGGCACCGACATATCGAAGCGCCGCGCAAAGAACGCCGGGGTCATGCCTCGTGCAGCGAAGCCGCGCACCAGATCCATCGCATAACGCTCGAGGCCGCCGCTGTGTTTCAGCGCATTGCTGGAAAGTCCGATTTTCATGATTCAGCGCATCAAGCCGCGTTCTGCTGAAACTGGATGCGATGCAGATGCGCGTAAAGCCCATCTTGTCCCAGCAGTTCGCGGTGGCTGCCGCGCTCGACGATACGCCCGGCTTCGAGCACCAGAATCCGGTCGGCACGCTCGATGGTGGACAGACGGTGTGCGATAACGAGCGTGGTGCGCCCCTTCATCAGCGTTTCCAGCGCGGCCTGCACGTGGCGTTCCGATTCCGAATCGAGCGCCGACGTGGCTTCGTCGAGAATCAGGATCGGCGCGTCCTTGTAGATGGCGCGCGCGATCGCCAGACGCTGGCGCTGACCGCCCGAGAGCATCAGGCCGTTGTCGCCCACCAGCGTCTCGGTGCCCTTCGGCATGGATTGCACGGTGTCCCACAGGTTCGCTGCCTGCAGCGCAGCCCTCACCTTCTCCGGATCTGCCGGTTGGCCGTAAGCGACGTTGTGCGCGATCGTGTCGTTGAACAGCACGACGTCCTGGCTGACCATGGCGATCTGGCTGCGCAGCGCATGAATGCCGTATTCCGGCAACGCGACGCCGTCGACGAGGATCTCGCCGTCGGTCGGATCGAAGAAACGCGGCAGCAGGTTGACGAGCGTGGTCTTGCCGCTGCCCGAGGGGCCGACCAGCGCCACCATTTCTCCCGGCGCAACCTTGAACGACACGCGCTCAAGGATCTGCCGGTCTTGCGTGCTGGTGGCGCCGTAGTTGAACGAGACATCGCGGAATTCGACTTCGCCGGAAGCGTGCTCGAGAGGCTTGCCACCGCCCTGCGGCTCGGCCGGTTCATCAATCAGGCCGAAAATCAGTTCGGCCGCGGTCATGCCACGTTGCAGCGGTTGGTTGACGTCCATCAGGTGCTTGAGCGGCGAGACGATCATCAGCATCGAGGTGATGAACGCAGCGAAGCCGCCAACCGTCGTGCCGCCATGCGCCGATTGCACGACCGCAATCGTGACCACCACGGCGATCGCGATCGACACCAGAAACTGGGTGAGCGGCTGGGCGAGTCCACCGGACGTGATCATACGCAGCGAGTAACCGCGCAGGCGCCGGCTCATTTCAGCAAAGCGAGCAATCTCGTACTGCTCGCCGTTGTGCACCTTGACCACCTTGTAGCCGCCCACCGCCTCCTCGACGATGTAGGACAGTTCATTGGTGAGCATCTGGTTTTCGCGGTTGAGCCGACGCAGCTTCCGGTTGATCTTGCCGATCACCCAACCGATTGCAGGCAGCATCACCGCGACAATCAGTGTCAGCTTCCAGTCCAGCCAGAACAGGGCGCACAGCAGGAACAGAACCGTCAGCGAATCGCGCACCAGCGTAATCAACACACCTAAAAGCACGTTGAGAATCTGGTTGACCTCAAAAACGACTGCGTTGATGACCGTGCTTGCCGTCTCGCGCTGAAAAAAGCCGACGCTGGTGTGAACCAGGCGCTCGAACATTTCCAGGCGCAAGCGCAGCAGAATCGTATTCGAGATATAGGCGATCAGGTAACCCGATGCGTATTGGGAAACGCCCCGTACCACCGCAAGTCCGAGCACACAGATCGGCACTATCCAAGTCAGGCCGTGCATTGCATTCGCACCGAAGCCGTGATCCAGCAGCGGCTTGAGCAGCAAGCCAATCAGCGAGTCGGTGCCGGCGCTGACAGCCATGGCGACAATCGCCCCTATCAGGGTCCACAGGACCGGCTTGATATAAGGCCAAAGCCGGCGCAGTAGGGCGATGGACGACGACGCATCACCTGAAGCACCGATGACTTTGCTTAACGTAGGCTTCGCGCTCAAGGAATCCTCTAGAAAGGCAAACAAAGCATTCGCCCGGCGGCCGAATGCTGAATAACGCATTGTAAACGGTTGGGCGAACTGGATGCCGGGGGCCGTTGTGCCCGGCTGACACCAGACCGATAGCGGTTCTTACCGTTTGTTCCGAGCCGGCTCGAGGTGGGGTCGTGCCCGTGGCTGTAAAACAAGCCTCTCGCTTGTATATACTTGCCCGACGCGTTTTGCCCATCCGCACCTTCTCCGCTAATCAGGCATGAAAGAAACCACCCTCGGCGTCGCCCTCATCACCAAAAACGCGGCGTCGCGCCTGGCCGAGTGCCTCGCCGCCGTGGCGTTCGCCGACGCGATCGTTGTGATCGACGGCGGCAGCACCGACGGCACCGTCGAGATTGCCCGCGCACATGGCGCCCGCGTGCTGCAGGAGCCCGACTGGCCGGGCTTCGGGCCGCAGAAGAACCGCGCGCTGGATGCGCTCGATACCGGGTGGATTCTCTCCATCGACGCCGACGAAATCGTCACGCCCGAACTCGCCGCGGCAATCAGCGCGGCAATCGCCGCGCCCTCCGCGGAGGTCTACGCGGTGGACCGCCTGTCGAGTTTCTGCGGGCAGTGGGTCCGGCATAGCGGCTGGTATCCAGACTGGATCCCGCGCCTCTTCAGACGCGGCGCCGCGCGCTTCTCCGACGACCTGGTGCATGAGCGGCTGGTGTTCAACACCCCGGCACAACGGCTGACCGGCAAGCTGATGCACTACTCGTACGAAGACTTCGAAGCCGTGCTGCGCAAGCTGGATTCGTATTCGACAGCGGGCGCGCAACAACGCCACGCCGCGGGCAAAGGCGGCAGCTTCGGCAAGGCGCTCGCGCGCGGCGCGTGGGCATTCGTGCGTACCTACGTGCTGCGGCGCGGCTTTCTCGACGGTCGCGCCGGCTTCATGATCGCGATGTTTAACGCGGAAACGGTGTACTACCGGTTTCTGAAGCTAGCACGCCTGGGCGCACGGGAGCGGTAGGCGGTTTTTGTCGCGCCGGACGTGCGCCGAGCGTCAAGAGTAGCAAGCCCGCCCGGAATGGACGCAGCCGCGTCGGTCAATAGACGATCTCGATCGAACTTCCGGCGAACTCGCCGCGCAGCGCCGCGAGCAGTTCGTCCGTGGGCTTGACGCGCCATGCGTCGCCGAGGCGTACTTCGCCCTCGGCATTCTCGCTGCGATAGACGATCTGCACCGCCAATCCGTTCGGGATCTGTACCGGCTGACGTTGACGGCCACCGTCACCACCGAAGCCGCCGCCGTTGCGACCACCACCGCCACCGAAACCACCACCGCCGCCACGCGATGGCGCTGCGGGCGCCTGTGCCGCCTGCGGCTCATCAGCCCCCGCGCTGTGAGCCTCCAGCACGCGACGCAGCGCAAGCGCATCGGCGTTGCCGTTCATCTGCACCTTGACCGCCTCTGCATAGCGACAACGTGCACGGCCGAGGTCCATCACGGTCTCGACGGTGAAGCGGAGGCCGCCAGTGAATGCGTCGTTGCGCGCCTGGCCTTGCACCACCAGCAACTCGTCTTCCTTGAAGAGCTGCTTGTGCGCTTCGAATGTCTCGTTGAAGACCGTCACTTCGCATTGACCCGTGCCGTCATCGAGCAGCGCGATCAACATCTTGCCGCGCTGGGTCATCTGCGTACGCATCGACGCGATCACGCCGGCGATCAGCTTGTCGCGCCCTTCCTTCAGCTCGCCGATCTTCTGGCGCGCGAAGCGGCGCACTTCGTCCTTGTAGGCGTCGAACAGGTGGCCCGACAGGTAGAAGCCGAGCGCGCCCTTCTCTTCCTGCAGCTTCTTCTTTTCCGCCCATTCGGGTTCGTCGACCAGTTCATGACCTTGCGACGGCGCGTCGCCCATGTCGAACAGGCCCGCCTGCATTGCATTGGCGCTGGCTTGATCGGCGGCTTCCATGGCCAGCGACACCGACGCGATCAACTGCGCGCGATTCGCATGCAGCGCGTCGAATGCCCCGGCGCGGATCAGCGCTTCCACCGTACGACGGTTGACGACCCGGCGGTCGATGCGGTTGCAGAAGTCGAACAGGTCGATGAACGGTCCTTCTTCGCGCGCCCGCAGAATTTCTTCGATCGCATTTTGACCGCTGCCCTTGATTGCGCCCAGACCGTAACGGATCGTCTTCGAGCGCTTGCCGTCGGCTTCCGCAACCGGCTCGAAGCGATACGCGGACAGATTGATGTCCGGCGGCAAAACGGCCATCTTGTTCGTGATGCAGTCTTCGAACAGGATCTTGACCTTGTCGGTATCGTCCATGGCGAGCGACATATTCGCTGCCATGAATTCGGCCGGATGGTGCGCCTTCAGCCACGCGGTGTGATACGCGAGCAGCGCATACGCAGCCGCGTGTGACTTGTTGAAGCCGTAGCCGGCGAACTTCTCCATCAAGTCGAAGATTTCGTCGGCTTTCTCGCCGGTCAGGCCATTCTTGGCCGCGCCGTCGCGAAACAACGCGCGGTGCTCGGCCATTTCCTCGGCCTTCTTCTTACCCATTGCGCGACGCAGCAAGTCAGCGCCACCGAGCGAGTAGCCGCCGATGATCTGCGCCATCTGCATCACCTGCTCCTGATAGACCATGATGCCGTAGGTCTCTTTCAGGATGGGCTCGACGCGCGGGTCCGGATACTCCACCACTTCACGGCCGTGCTTACGGGCGCAGAAGCTCGGGATCAGGTCCATCGGGCCCGGACGGTAGAGCGCCACGAGCGCGATGATGTCTTCGAAGCGGTCGGGCTGCGCGTCTTTCAGCATGCCTTGCATGCCGCGGCTTTCCAGCTGGAACACGGCGACCGTGTTGGCCTTCTTGAGGATCGTGAACGAAGCCGGATCGTCCAGAGGCACTTGCGCGAGCGACCAGTCCTGCTTCGACGGATCGAGCCTGCGGATATAGCGCTCGGCCCAATCAAGGATCGTCAGCGTGGTGAGACCCAAAAAGTCGAACTTGACCAGGCCAACCGCTTCCACGTCGTCCTTGTCGTACTGGCTCACGACGCCGCTTTCGTCGCCCTGCGTGTAGAGCGGGCAGAAGTCAGTGAGCTTGCCGGGCGCGATCAGCACCCCGCCCGCATGCATGCCGACGTTACGCGTCAGGCCTTCCACGCGCTGCGCGAGTTCGATCAACTGATGCACTTCGTCTTCGTTGTCGAAGCGCTCCTGCAGCAGCGGCTCTTCCTTCATCGCGTCGGCAATCGTGACGTGCTTGCCGGGTTTGAACGGAATCAGCTTGGCGATGCCATCGGTGAACATATAGCCGAGATCGAGCACGCGGCCGATATCGCGCACGGCGGCCTTTGCCGCCATCGTGCCGAAGGTAGCGATCTGCGATACCGCGTCTGCGCCGTACTTTTCCTTCACGTACTGGATGACGCGATCACGCCCGTGCTGACAGAAGTCGATGTCGAAGTCAGGCATCGACACCCGTTCCGGATTCAGGAAACGTTCGAACAGCAGGTTGTAGCGCAGCGGATCGAGGTCGGTCACACCGAGCGCATAGGCGACCAGAGAGCCCGCGCCGGAACCCCGGCCAGGCCCAACCGGCACGCCGTTGTTCTTGGCCCAGTTGATGAAGTCCGCCACGATCAGGAAGTAGCCTGGGAAGCCCATCTTGACGATCGTGCCGCACTCGAATTCGAGACGCTTGTAGTACGTCTCGCGCTGTGCCTCGCGATCGGCCTCGTTCGGGTATAACTGCTCGAGGCGCTTTTCCAGCCCCTCCTTCGAGAGGTGCACGAGGTAGTCGTCGAGCGACATGCCGTCTGGCGTCGGGAACAGCGGCAGCTTTGGCTTGCCGAGTTCGAGCGTCAGGTTGCAGCGGCGCGCAATCTCAACGGTGTTGGCAAGCGCCGACGGAATATCCGCGAACAATGCAGCCATTTCCTCTTGCGTGCGGAAATACTGCTCTGTCGTGAAGCGCTTCTGGCGACGCGGATTCGCGAGCATGTCGCCTTCCGAAATACACACGCGCGCTTCGTGCGCGGTGAAGTCGTCGGGCGTCATGAACTGCAGCGGATGGGTGGCGACTACCGGCAGCTTCAACGATGCCGCGAGCGTCACTGCCTGCTGCACGTAGGCGTCGCCGCCAGGCAGACCGCAGCGTTGCAACTCGATATAGAAACCGTTCGGAAAAACCTTGGCCCAGTGTTGCGCGTTGCGCCTCGCGGCTTCTTCGTTACCGGCCGCGAGCGCCATACCGATATCGCCTTGCTGCGCGCCGGACAGAGCGAGCAGCCCTTCACCGAGCCCGGTTTCGAGCCAGCCAGCCTCGACCTCGGCGCGACCGCGATACTGATTGGTAAGCCACGCCTTGGTGAGCAACTCGCACAGGTTCAGATAGCCGCGCTTGTCTTTAACCAGAAGCAGCAGGCGCGAGGGCTTGTCGCGGTCATCGGGATTGGTTATCCAGACGTCGCAGCCGGCGATGGGTTTGACCCCTTTGCCGCGGGCTTCCTTGTAGAAGCGGACGAGGCCGAAGGCGTTGCCGAGGTCGGTAAGCGCGAGCGCGCCCTGACCGTCTTTGGCCGCAGCCGCGACGATGTCGTCAAGGCGCACGATGCCATCGGCAATCGAGAATTCGGAGTGAACGCGGAGATGAACGAAGCGAGGATCTGACATGGGCGTTATTGTAACTCCACCCTTCCGAAGATTTGAGAGCAAACAGACGCGTTAGCCATCCGGCCAGGGGAGACAGCCGCTCGACCCAAGGCCACCGCGGCGCCAGCCGTTGACAAGCCCACGAGCCGCCGGCGCGGCACCAATTGCAGGGCATGAAACGCGATCTGCCCGGGACAATTCAGCCGCGCCTTGCGCTACCGCAACCCGATAGCCATCTGGCCGACTCGGGTAACCCGGCCGGTTGAGGGATAATACGGGTTTCGCCCAACTTGCCGTGGCCGCGCCACGCACGCGGCTCTCTGAGGCCGCACGTGCGTTTGGAGCGCCGCCGGGCCACTTTTTTACCGCTGGACCATCATGAGCATCGTCAATCTCGCCGCCTACCAATTTGAGACCCTCGAAGCGACTGCCGAGTGGCGCCCGCTCGTCACTGAGCGGTGCAACGCACTCGGCCTGCGCGGCACGATCCTGCTCGCGCCCGAGGGCATCAACCTGTTCGTCGCAGGCACGCAGGAAGCGGCGCAGGGATTTATCGACTACATCCGCCACGACCCGCTGTTCGAGGGCAAGTTTGCGAACCTGCAGTTCAAGGAGAGCCTGTCGGAGAAGCAACCGTTCCGCCGCATGCTGGTGAAACTGAAGCGCGAGATCATCACCATGAAGAAGCCGGCAATCCGGCCGGAACTGGGCCGCGCGCCGTTCGTGGATGCACCGACGCTGAAGGCCTGGCTCGACCGCGGCCATGACGACGAAGGCCGCCCGGTCGTGATGCTGGACACGCGCAACGCGTTCGAAGTGGACGTCGGCACATTCGACGACGCACTTGACTATCGCATCAACAAATTCAGCGAGTTTCCGGCGGTGATCGAGCAGAACCGCGCGGACCTGGAAGGCAAGACGGTGGTGTCCTTCTGCACCGGTGGGATTCGTTGCGAGAAGGCGGCGATCCACATGAAGGAAGTAGGCATCGAGAATGTGTACCAGCTCGAGGGCGGCATCCTGAAGTATTTCGAGGAAGTGGGCGGCGCGCATTACCACGGCGAGTGTTTCGTGTTCGACTACCGCACGGCGCTGGACCCCGAGCTGAAGCCAACGGCAACGGCACAATGCTTTGGCTGCCGCGCAGTGGTGAGTCCGGAGGCTCAACAGTCGCCGCTGTACGTCCCGGGCAAGACGTGTCCCGAATGCCATCCGGATCGAAACGCCATGCGTGCCGCCTGACAGTCGCGACGGTAACGGGCAGACAGCGGGACAAGCGCGAAAACGGCACTGGATCGAGAACCAGAACATGAATTACCGCGGCCGTTTTGCCCCCTCTCCCACTGGGCCATTGCATTTTGGCTCGCTCGTGGGCGCTCTTGCGAGCTGGCTGGATGCACGCGCGCACGATGGCGTGTGGCTGGTGCGAATCGAGGACATCGACGGACCGCGCACGGTACCCGGCGCGGCCGAGGACATCCTGACGACGCTCGACCGGTTCGGCCTGCATGCGGACGAACCGCCTGTCTGGCAAAGCGAGCGCACAGCACGCTACCAGCAGGCGCTGGACCAATTGCTGGCCGCCGGTCTTGTGTATCCATGCGGCTGCACACGCAAAGAGATCAGCGATTCTCTGCTGAACGTCCACGCCCGCAACACCACACTCGCCTACCCTGGCACATGCCGCAACGGCCTGCACGGCAAACCCGCCCGCGCGTGGCGGCTGCGCGTGCCGGATGGGGATGACGAAAAGAATGCGGGAGAAGACGCGGCGGGAAGCGCCGCAGGACGAACTGAAAGAGGCTCTGCGACGATCGCATTCGACGACCGCTGGCAGGGCTTTCAGACGCAGAATCTGGCGACTGAAGTAGGCGACTTCGTATTGCGACGCGCGGATGACCAGTGGGCATATCAACTGGCGGTGGTAGTAGACGACGCTGACGCGGGAATTACGCACATCGTCAGAGGCGCAGACTTGTTGGATTCGACGGCGCGACAAATCTATCTGCAGCGTTGCCTGGGCATACCGGCACCGTCCTACCTGCACATCCCTGTAGTCACAAACAGCGAAGGCGATAAATTAAGCAAGCAAACCGGCGCGACAGCGTTGGACACCAGCCATCCGTTGGACGCGCTTTACGCGGCGGCGGCGCATCTAGAGCTGCATATGAGCAACGAGCGCCACGAATCGCTGGGAGCGTTCTATGACGCAGCAACATCTGCATGGGCGAGGCGAATCGAATCGATGGGTAGGACGAGAACGCGCTAGTACTGCGGCCCAACCCAACGGCGAGGTGCCGCCCCGCACGGGGGCAACGCCAGCAAACCACTAAAAATTCAAGGAAAGGCCAACGCCCGAGGAGCAACAACCAACCCGCAGCGCGAAAAAGGCAAAAACAAACCCTTACGACGAAGTCGTCCGCCGCGGCATCCCAAACCCACCCAGCAGTGCAGCCAACGGCTGCTTCGAAACCGGCTTCTGCGCAGCAGCAACCTCATCCGCCTCATCAA
>Ga0302231_10000769_pt1 | contig 22036 bp, 20 predicted proteins | sample II_Palsa_N2_2_FD_193522 | JGI IMG/M metagenome (GOLD analysis project Ga0302231, IMG submission 193522) | Peat permafrost microbial communities from Stordalen Mire near Abisko, Sweden - II_Palsa_N2_2 | ecosystem: Environmental > Terrestrial > Soil > Palsa > Peat permafrost | place: Sweden...
ACGTCTCCGGCAGCCCGGCTTCGCGCCAGTGTCGACGCAACAGCCGATGCGCGATGCCGTGGAACGTCCCCACGGTCAAACCCTGCGTGTTACCCGGAATCAGCGCTTCCAGGCGCGCGCGCATTTCACCAGCGGCCTTGTTGGTAAACGTAACCGCGAGAATCGCCCAAGGCGGCACGCGCTCGGCCTGGGTCAGCCAGCCGATGCGGTGGGTGAGTACGCGGGTCTTGCCAGAGCCGGCGCCGGCCAGCACCAGATAGTGGCCGGGGGGGGCGCAAACGGCTTCGCGCTGTGCGTCATTGAGCGGGTCGATCAGGTACGAGACATCCATCCTGTCGATTGTAACGGGCTCCTGGAGAAAACCGCCGCCGGTACTCTATCGACGACGGTTTTCCAGGATGCAACAGGCCTTGCTCAGCCCTTTCTGATGAAGCCACCGACGGCGAGCAAGCCGCCCACCACGATGCCGGCAATGCCTACCCACTGCGGTACGCCCTTGTCGTGGGTAGCGGTGAGCTTGGCCGAGCCGAGCTGCAACACGGTGTCGGTTGACGTGTAGCTGGCGTGTCCTGCGATGACCCAGATGCCGCCTATCAGCAAGATGACGCCGATGATGATCAGTCCTGCGCGCATGAATGCTCCCCTTGTTGGACAGACTTGAGTATGCCGGGTACGCATGTGCATAAAAAGTACAGGCGCGGCGCCGATCGCGGAAAAAAAATGGCCCCGAAGGTTAGGGGGAACCTTCGGGGCCGGGGACACAAAACCCAGGGGAGAGGTTTGCATCCGGTGGCGGCTCAGGGAGGTGAGCCAGCCGTGGACGCCGTTGCGTGCATCCGAAGACTTTGAACGCAGTTCGGCGAGATAGTTTCAAGTTCTGCGAAAATAGTTATGGATGGTTCATTTGATGAAACATTAACGCGCAAACTCTTGTCCGCACAGGTGTCGGATTCAGTGCGCCTCGTCCCAGTTGGCGCCGATCCCTACGTCGACCAGCAACGGCACCGCCAGTTCCGCGGCGCCGGACATCCGTTCGATCACCGCGGCGCGCACCGTATCGACGGCGTCCGCGCGTACTTCGAACACCAGTTCATCGTGCACCTGCATCAACATGTGGACGTCGTCGCGATCGCCGATCCACGTGGCCATCGTGAGCATCGCGCGCTTGATGATATCCGCGGCGCTGCCCTGCATCGGTGCGTTGACGGCGGCGCGTTCGGCACCCTGACGCAAACCCTGATTGCGGGAGGTGAGGTTTTCCAGATACAGCCGGCGCCCGAACAGCGTTTCGACGTAGCCGTCGCGGTGGGCCTTCTCGCGGGTCGCCTCCATATAGGCCCGTACGCCGGGATAGCGCGAGAAGTAGCGCGCCATATAGTCGCTGGCTTCGCCGCGATCCACGCTGAGCTGACGCGCCAGGCCGAACGCGCTCATGCCATACATCAGACCGAAGTTGATCGCCTTCGCCGCGCGGCGCTGATTGGTGCTGACTTCCTCCGGCGCCACCCCGAATACTTCCGCGGCTGTCGCGCGATGCACGTCGCCACCTTCATGAAACGCGCGCAGCAGACCTTCGTCGCCGGACAGATGCGCCATGATGCGCAGCTCGATCTGCGAATAGTCGGCCGCCATCACCTGCCATCCCGGCGGCGCGATGAACGCCTGGCGGATACGACGGCCTTCCTCGGTGCGCACCGGGATGTTCTGCAGGTTGGGATCGGACGAGGAAATGCGTCCGGTCGCCACGGCGCCCTGGTGATAGCTGGTGTGCACGCGGCCGGTGCGCGGATTGACGATGCCGGACAGCTTGTCGGTATAGGTCGAGCGCAGTTTCGCGAGGCCGCGATAATCAAGGATCAATCGCGGCAATTCATGGGTGTCGGCAATCGCTTCCAGCGCTTCCTCGTTGGTGGACGGCTGGCCGGTCGGTGTCTTCAGTTTCGCCTGCAATCCCATCTCGTCGAACAGAACGGCCTGCAGCTGTTTCGGCGAATCCAGATTGAATTCGTGACCGGCGACGCGATGGGCTTGTTGTTGAAGTTCCAACATGCGCTTGCCGAGCTGCTGGCTCTGCTTGCGCAGTTCGTCGCCGTCGATCAGTACGCCGCGGCGCTCCATCGCAGCCAGTACAGGCACCAACGGAATTTCGATGGTTTCGTAGACCGTGCGCAACGTGGGCAGGCTTTCAAGCCGAGGCCACAGCGCATGATGCAGGCGCAGCGTGATGTCGGCGTCTTCGGCGGCGTAGCGGCAGGCCGTGTCCAGGTCTACCTGCGAGAACGAAATCTGCTTCGCGCCCTTGCCGGCGACTTGCTCGTACTTGATCGTCTCGTAGCCCAGATACAGTCGCGCCAGCGAATCCATGTCGTGTCGCGTTGCGGTGGCGTTCCACACATAGGACTCGAGCATCGAGTCGTGCTTCAGTCCCTGCACGGCGATGCCGTAGTGACTCAGTATGTTGATGTCGTACTTCGCATGCTGGCCGAGTTTCGCTTTGCTGGCGTCCTCGAACACCGGCTTCAACGCAGCCAGCACGCTGTCGCGATCCAGTTGCTGCGGTACGCCGGGGTAGTCGTGACCCAGCGGTATATAGCAGGCGTGCCCCAGCTCGACCGACAGGCTCACGCCGACGATCTCGGCGCGCATCGCATCGATGCTGGTGGTCTCGGTGTCGAACGCAATCAGTTCGGCACCGCGAAGTTTTTCCAGCCACGCGTCGAGTTGCGGTTGCGTGGTGACAAGTTCATAGCTGCCCGGCGCGGAGAGTGCTGCGTCGGGTGCGCTTGCCGAAGGGCGCGCGTCCGGTATGAGATCGTTTTGGGAAACGATGTCGTCCGTGGCCGGCTCGCGCGTGCCTGGCGTGCCTGCGGCGGCGTCCAGTTCCTTCAGCGCTGCCTTGAAATCGTATCGCGTATACAACTCGCGCAATTGGGCGGTGTCCGCCTCGCGCTGAGCCAAGTCGGTAGGAGCAAATTCCAGCGGCACATCGAGCTTGATCGTCACCAGTTCGCGCGACAGTGGCAGTTGCGGCAAGGCGGCGCGCAGACTCTCGCCGATCTTGCCGCCGATCTTGTCCGCGTTCTGCATCACGCCATCCAGGGTGGCGTATTCGGCCAGCCACTTGGCGGCGGTTTTCGGACCGCACTTGGGCACGCCCGGTACGTTGTCGATGGAGTCACCGGTGAGCGCGAGGAAATCGATGATCTGTTCCGGCCGCACGCCGAATTTTTCCATCACGCCGGCGTTATCGGTGATCGTGTTGCTCATGGTGTTGATCAGCGTGACATGCGAGCTCACCAGTTGTGCCAGATCCTTGTCGCCCGTGGAGATCAGCACCTCGATACCCAGCGCTTGGGCCTGGACGGCCAGGGTGCCGATCACGTCATCGGCTTCGACCCCGGGCACGCACAGGATCGGAAAGCCCAGCGCGCCCACGATCGCCAGCATGGGCTGCACCTGGCTGCGCAGATCGTCCGGCATCGGCGGTCGGTTCGCCTTGTACTGGTCGTACAAAGCGTCCCGGAACGTTGCGCCGGGCGCGTCGGCGACGAACGCCAGATAGTCGGGCCTGGATTTCAGCGTGGAGCGCAGCATGTTGACCACGCCGAACAGCGCCCCGGTGGGTTCGCCGTGAGCGTTGGTCAGCGGTGGCAGCGCATGAAACGCGCGATACAGGTACGAGGAACCGTCGATGAGTACGAGTTTGGCCATGCACCATTCTCGCATGCAGGCGCGTATCGTCGAACTTTCGCGGCGACGTTTCACGGAAGGGCCCTGAGCGCGCTGCTATGCTTTGTCACCCCATCGAGGTTGCCGCCATGAAAACCGCTGCCCTGCTAGCCGCTGCCAGCCTTCTCCTTGCTTCAGGCGCTTTTGCGCAGTCATCGGCGCCGAGCAACAACGTGCCGCCGCCGCCCGGCATGAACGACCCAGGGGTGCAAGCCGTGGCGCCGCCGGCCCGGACCCGGACGGCTCCCGCCACGACGCAGAGCGGCAGCAATCAGCCGGCACTGCCGACGATGCAGGACGGTGGCAATGCAGGCAACAGCAAGCAGATGTCGTTGCCGCCGCAAGTCACCACGCGTCAGGAAGCTGGCGACGAAGTGCAGGAGTATCGCCACAACGGGATGCTCTACATGGTGGTGGTGACGCCGAAGAACGGTATTCCGCAGACTTACAACGTTGACCCCGATGGCACCCGGCGGTTGGCGCCCGGCCAGGCGCCCGTGCAGCCGGTGATGTACAAGGTGCTGGAATGGGGCAAGAGCAAGCCGGCCGAGGCAGATTCGACCGAAGATACGCAAAGCGACACCGGCCACTGAGCCGCTCGCCGAACGTCGGGCCGAGTCATGCAGCCGCGTGAAAGTTGGTTATTGTTTGCGCTGGGCTCGGCACTGTTTGCGGCGTTGACGGCGCTATTCGGGAAGCTCGGCGTGGTCGGGATCAATTCCAACCTCGCCACATTCATCCGCACGATCGTGATTCTGCTGGTGACCGCCGGCATCCTCAGCCTGCGGCAGGAGTGGGTCAAGCCCGCCGGGTTGCCATGGCACAGCTGGCTATTCCTGGTGCTGTCGGGCATCGCCACCGGTTTGTCATGGTTGTGTTACTACCGTGCGTTGCAACTGGGGCCGGTGAGCAAGGTGGCGCCGATCGACAAGCTCAGCGTGGCGATCGCGATCGTGCTGGCATTGATTTTTCTGGGTGAGAAACCGAGCCTGCCGTTGCTGATCGGTGGCGGCTTGATCGTGACCGGCGCGGTGGTGATTGCGCTGTTTTGAGAGGGCTTCGCTCAGCGCGCGGCATCCAGTTCCCGGTAGCGGCGAAAGATGCCGTCCTCGTTGAAAGCCAGCCGTCGGGGCGAGGCCAGGTAGGCGGCGATCCTGGGCCGTTCGGCGATTTGCCCGGCCAGTGCGCGCAGATGCGGCAGCTTCCTATGCATCCGTCGCATGGCATGCGGAAACGCGTAGTCGAGCCCGCTTACTAGCTGGAACAGTGAGAGATCGACGTAGGAGTGTTTCGACAACGCTCGGCCGCCACCGCGCACCAGCACGTCTTCGAAATAGCTGAGGAACTTGGGCAACCGGTGTTGACGGAAGTCCTCCGCGCGTTTCTTTGCCGCAGCGCGCTGATCCTTGTAGTAGAGCCCGCTGGCGATCGGATGATGGGTGTCGTGCACTTCGGCCACCATGTCGGCGATGGTCAGTTGCAGCTGATGGGCGTACAACCTCGCCGTTTCCTCGGCGGGCACCAGTTTCAGGCGCGGGGCAAGGTAAAGCAGGATCGCGGACGTCTGCGCGATCACCGTGCGACCGCTCTTCAGGAAGGGTGGTGCAAATGGCAGCGCGCTAGGCCGCTCGCGCTGCAGGAACGGCATGATGGCGTCGTCACCGTCTTCACGAGCCACGTCCACGTAGTCTGCTCCGGCGTCTTCCAACGCAAGGCGCACGAACTCACCGCGGCCCTGGATGCCGGTCCAGTAGTAAAGCTGGTAGCGCATGGTGCTCTCCGGTGGATGTCGTCGAGGCTAAGCGTGCAGGGTTCAAGAATGCGTGAGCGAGGGATTCACCGGGGGCACCACTTGCGTTGAGGAGCATCGCGACTGAAGTCGCTCCCACAGTAGTGGGGATTTCAGGTCGGCCTGGAATGCGCACGTCGGGCTTGCGACAGTTGAACGGCTGTCTCGCGAATCTGCGACCAGACCAGCTGGGCAACCGGCGACAGTGACCGATGGCGACGGCGAATCAAGGTGATGGCACGCGTGGCGACCGGCGTCAGCGGCCGCACCACTAGCTGGTCGGATGAGGGCAAGGACAGGCTCGGCGTTATGCTGATACCCAGCCCCGCTTCGACCATGCGGAATGCGGTATGCGTATACCCGGCCTGCTGCGCGACTTCCGGGTCGACGCGGTGCCTGGCAAGTTGCTCGTCGATCAAGCGGCGACTGCCCGACGTGTGGTCGAGCAGCACCAGCGGCTCGCCACCCAGTTTTTTCCATGGCACGGCCGAAAGCTTGGCCAGTGGATGGTCGCGACGGCACACCAGCACAAACGGGTCATGCAGGATCGTCTCACTGTCGAAAGAGTCGCTGTCCGCCGGTTCGATCGCGAGGCCGAAATCCACCTCGCCACCACGCACGCTGTCCAGCACCAGGGTTTGCGCCTGGTCGTGCAGTTGCACGGTCAGCCCGGGGTAGTCGCGTGCACACGCGGCAATGCACTGCGGCATCAGACCCGCCGAAAGGGTGGGTGCGGCCGCGACACGTACCTTGCCATGGCGACGCTCACTTTCGGAGTGAACATGAGCCAGTACGCTCTCGAGTTCATCGAGCACGCGCTCGACCGCGCTTTGTAGATAGCGGCCAGCTTCGGTGGGTATCACTTCGCGCGTGTTGCGGTCGAACAGGCGCACGTCGAGTTCTGCTTCCAGATCCGCGACGTGGCGGCTCACTGCGGGCTGTGTCAGGTGCAGGCTCTCGGCGGCGCGCCGGAAATGCTGCAGTTTGGCAACAGCGAGGAAGGCGCGGAGCTGGCGCAAACTGACATTCATGCTGAAATAGTATCAGTACATAAGATAAAACGATTTGATTTATCAATGCCCAGGCGCTGCAATAGGCGCACCTCCTCCTTCGCGCCGTCCGCCGCACGGCCTACCCACCGCCATGCTCAGTCGCTTCCTTCCCGATCGATTCACCTGCGCGCTGCTGTGCACCGTACTGCTGGCCAGCGTATTGCCATGTCGTGGCGCGGCTGCGCAGGTATTTGGCCTGCTTACCGATGTAGCGATCGCGCTGCTGTTCTTCCTGCATGGCGCGAAGCTGTCGCGTCAGGCGGTGGTGGCCGGCATCACGAACTGGAGACTGCATCTGACCGTGTTGGCCAGCACGTTCGTGTTGTTCCCGCTGCTGGGGCTACTGCTGCGGCCGGTGCTGTCGTCGTTGGTGACGCCCGATCTGTATCTGGGCGTGCTGTTCCTGTGTGCGCTGCCGTCGACGGTGCAGTCGTCGATCGCATTTACCTCGATCGCGCGCGGGAATGTTTCTGCGGCCGTCTGTTCGGCGTCGGCTTCCAGCCTGCTGGGTATCGTCATCACCCCGTTATTGGTGGGCGTGATGCTGGAATCACACGGTCGCGGCGGCGTGTCATGGGACGCGGTGAGTGGCATCGTGCTGCAACTGCTGGTGCCATTCGTGGCCGGTCAGGTGGCGCAGCGCTGGATTGGTGGTTGGGTGCAGCGGCACAAGCCACTGGTCGGCCTGGTCGATCAGGGCTCGATCTTGCTCGTGGTCTACAGCGCGTTCAGTGCAGCGGTCCTCGAAGGATTATGGAAACAGGCACCGCCATCCGTGCTGGCGGGCCTACTCATAATCAACATTGTATTGCTGGCGCTGGCGCTGCTGGCCACCTCATACGGCGCGCGTGCGCTGGGCTTCGCCAAGGAGGACGAGATCACCATCGTGTTCTGCGGCTCCAAGAAAAGTCTGGCCAGTGGCATACCGATGGCCAAGGTACTGTTCGCCGGTCACCCGCTGGGCCTGATCGTGCTGCCGATCATGTTGTTTCATCAGATCCAGCTGATGACTTGCGCGGTGTTGGCACGCCGCTATGCGAGGCGTCCGATAGAGGACGTGCTCGTGGCCGCACACGGGGCGGATGTGGCGCCTGCTGATTGATGAGGCCGGTCGAGCCAAGTTCTCCGCCGTCATCCCTGCGAAGGCAGGGACCCGGTGCCTTTCAGCGGCCTGAAGCTACTGGGTTGACCAGCTTCGCTGTTGAAAAGCCCTTCTGCCTTCGCAGGAATGACAAAGTTACTTTTGAGGTTGCCTGGATTTCATTCCATCAATGACGAAAATGCCGCATCCCGGTGAATACCATCGCCATATCGTGCTCGTCGGCCGCAGCGATCACTTCGGCGTCGCGCATCGAACCGCCGGGCTGGATCACGGCGCGGATACCCGCCGCGGCAGCGGCATCGATGCCGTCGCGGAATGGGAAAAATGCATCGGACGCCATCACCGAACCGCGCACTTCCAGTTTCTCATCGGCCGCCTTGATGCCGGCGATGCGCGCGCTGTAGACGCGGCTCATCTGGCCCGCGCCGATGCCGATGGTCTGGCGGTCGCGGGCATATACGATGGCATTGCTCTTGACGAACTTGGCCACCTTCCACGCAAAGATCAGATCATCCACTTCAGCCGCGCTTGGCGCGCGCCGCGTCACGATCTTGAGGTCGTCCGCGCCGACCATGCCTAGATCGGCCGTCTGGATCAGCAGGCCCGAACCGACCCGTTTCGAGTGGTTGCCGGGATGCGCGTGCAACAGGTTGCCGTCAGCCGGCAGCGGAATCACCAGCACGCGCACATTGCCTTTCTTCGCGAACGCCTTCAGCGCTTCGTCCGTATAGCCTGGCGCCAGCACAACCTCGACGAACTGACGTTCCACGATGGCGCGCGCGGTGGCGCCGTCCACGTCGCGGTTGAACGCAATGATGCCGCCGAACGCGGAGGTGGGATCGGTTTGGTAGGCAAGGTCATAAGCACGACCGATGCCATCCAGGCTTACCGCTACGCCGCAGGGATTTGCATGCTTGACGATGACGCAGGCAGGCTTGGTAAAGCTGCGCACGCATTCCCACGCGGCATCGGCGTCGGCGATGTTGTTGAACGACAACTCCTTGCCCTGCAACTGACGGAACGTGGCGAGCGTGCCGGGCGCGGGATACAGGTCGCGGTAGAACGCCGCCTGCTGGTGCGGGTTCTCGCCGTAGCGCAGGTCCATCAGTTTCACGAAGCGGCCGTTGACCTGGCCAGGGAACGCGGCATGACTGGCGATGGCGTCCTGCGCCTCATTGAGTTCGAGCGCAGACAGATAATCGCTGATCGCGCCGTCATAGCTGGACACGTTGTTGAACGCGGCAACCGCAAGGTTGAAGCGTGTGGCGCGGCTTAAGCCTCCGTGTTGTTCGATCTCGACCAGTGCACCGGCGTATTGATCGGGCGAAGTCAGCACGCCAACGTCGTTCCAGTTTTTCGCTGCCGAGCGCAGCATCGCGGGGCCGCCGATATCGATGTTCTCGATAGCGTCCTCGAGTGTGCAGCCGGGCTTGGCGACGGTCGCTTCGAATGGATACAGATTCAGCACGAGCAGATCGATCGGCGCGATACCCAGCTCGGCCATGACGGCATCATCCGTGCCACGTCGACCGAGCAGTCCGCCGTGGACTTTTGGGTGCAGCGTCTTTACGCGGCCATCCATGATTTCCGGAAAACCCGTGAGGTCACTGACTTCCCGCACCGCGATGCCGGCCTCGCGCAACGCCTTTGCGCTGCCACCGGTGGAAAGCAGTTCCACGCCTACGGCGACCAGCCGCTGCGCCAGCTCGATCAGGCCGGTCTTGTCCGAAACGCTGAGCAGGGCGCGGCGAACCGGGGCGAGAGAGGGCGTGGGCATGAGCGGTTTCCAGAAGGGGAAAGCCGCTGATTATAGCCGTCCGATCGACGGCCGTTTCTGCTGGAGACTGGCTAAACCTTAGAGCAGGCCGTGCAACGCCAGTTTCTTGCGCAGCGTGGCACGGTTGATGCCCAGCGCGCTGGCGGCGCGGCTCTGGTTGCCGTCGTGAAATGCCAATACCTCGCGCAGCAGCGGGACTTCGACCTCACGCAACACCAAGGCATGCAGACCTTCGCTGCATTCGGTATCGCCGATATCAGCGAGATAGCGGCGCACGGTGCGGCTGACGCATTCGCTGAGGGCACTCTGGGTACCAGCGCTATGCGGAGAAGTCGGTTTTGCTGCCTCGGCAACAGGCAGTCGAACGGCATTCACGGACATTTCCCCTCACGTACAAGGCAGCCGGCTGCTTGGGCCGCTGCATATGGTTATAACTGTTGACGCAAAGCGCGGCATGGATCGACTGCCGGTTAAAAAGTTGCGCGAAGGGAGTGAGTCTACCCGTGCGCGAGAATAATTTTAAGTACTATTCGAAGCGGAATTCGAACGCGACTGCCTTGTCGCCGGGATCTTCCACCTCGAACAGCAGCACTGCGCTGGCGCCAGGCGCCAGGCCTCGCTGCAGAATCGCGTTGTCATCAAGGTACTCGTGCGGCCGCAATCGGCGCATGGCCATGCGTTGCCCCTGAGCGTTTGACAATGTGATGGTGACCACTGGATACGGCTGCGCGAATGCGGCACCGTTGCGCACACTGGCGCTGATCATCAGCGCGCCGGCCACGCTGGGATGTGCCTGCACGTTGCTGTCCAGCAGGCGCAGCTGTTGCGGAGCGGCAATCAGCGGAAGTTCACAGCCGATGCTGGCGCAAATACTGCGCAGCCAGCCGCCAGTGACTGGGTCGCGTATCAGCGTATCGCGCTCAGCCCATGCCAGCTGAACACCAAGCCCCAGGGCCAGCACGAGGCATACCAAAACCCACGGCCAGCGCCGCTCGCCGGACGCACGCCGTTCACGCTGACGCGCGTGGTGCGGGCGTTTGGGGCGACGTGTTTTTTGCTTGCGCGCGAAGCGCGGGGTGAACACCAGTTGCGAGAAATCTTCCCCTACGGGCTTTGCGGTTGCCGAATCCGCTTGAACTACGGCGGGCGTATCGATCTTCGGTCGATAGACCACCAGATCGATGCCGGGAGGTTCGAGTGCGGGCTCGTTCACCGGCAGTTCGCGAAACGGTTCCGGAGGAAGTTGATCGGTAAGCGTGGCGATGCTGTCAAAGCTGGCGCTGCAATGCCCGCAAATCACGTGGCCGTGCGCCTGCGCAAGCGTGTGCGCATCGAGCGAAAACACGGACAGGCATTCGGGACATTGTGTATACATGCAGGCCGCTTTGTTCTGTATCCGGCAAGCTTAGCAGGCTGTCGAAGGCAGGCTGGAGTTGTGCTCAGCAAACGTGACGAGCATCAGCGCGCATGGGTATGCGGTCAAGCGCGACGACGGCCGCTGATACGCACCCAGTCCTCGCGGGTATCCACGCGCAGTTCGTCAAACCATTCGGCATAACGCTGCAGCAGTTCATCCTGTTGCCCAACGAGAATGCCGGAGATCGCAAACGGTGCGTTCGGTTTTGCGGCAGCCGCGAATGTCGGCGCGAGTGCACCCAGCGGGCCGGCCAGGATGTTCGCGATGAATACCTCAGCGGGTTCGGCATCCACTTCATCGGGCAGGAATAAGGCGAGCCGTTCGGCCACGCCATTGCGCTCGGCATTGTCAGCCGACGCGGTGAGTGCCTGCGGATCGTTGTCCACGCCAATGGCACTGGCTGCGCCGAGTTTCAACGCGGCGATCGCCAGGATGCCGGAGCCGCAGCCATAGTCGATCAGGGTCTTGCCGGCGAGCTCGATGCCATCGAGCCATTCCAGACACAACGCGGTGGTCGGATGCGTGCCGCTGCCGAACGCTAGGCCGGGGTCCAGTCGCACGATCACCGTGTCTTCTTCAGCCGGTGGTTCGATGTTCCACGGATAGATCCACAGCCGGCGGCCAAATGCCATCGGCTTGAACTGGTCCATCCATGCACGCTCCCAGTTCTCATCGGCAACGTCGCGGAAAGTGAGCTGGTCGGGTTCGAGCCAGGGCAGTAGTTCGGCCAGCGTTTCGGTGAGGCCGCGCCGGTCGGTATCAGCGTCGAACAAAGCGTTCAGTGTGATTGTCGGCCACAGCGGCAACTCGCCCACACCGGGCTCGAAAATGGCCTGTTCGTCGGGTGTCTCCGCGTTAGCATCCTGCAGCGTTATTGCCTGCGCGCCGAGATCGTCCAGCGCTTCTTCCACATGAGGCTGCTGCTCGATGCGGACGATGAGGGAGAGTTCGAGAAAGGGCATCGTGAGTCCGCTTTGCTCCCTCTCCCCTGTGGAGAGAGGGTTGGGGTGAGGGTGACAATCTTGCGGTGAGGTTACATCGGAGCGAGCTTTGATCAACTTCCCGCGAGCACCCGCCCCTCACCTCAATCCTCCCCCCATAGGGGAGAGGAGGCGAACGCAAAGAGCTTTTTAATGCTCTTTTTGCTCGGCCATGCGCTTTTCCAGATAGTGGATGTTCTGTCCACCGTGCTGGAAGCCGGCGTCGGCCATGATGCGCTGCTGCAGCGGGATGTTGCACTTCACGCCCTCGATCACCGTTTCGGCGAGCGCCAGACGCATGCGTGCGATCGCGGTTTCACGATCGGGGCCGTGCACGATCAGCTTGCCGATCATCGAATCGTAGTTCGGCGGAATCTTGTAGCCGTCGTAGAGATGCGTGTCGACGCGCACACCGGGGCCGCCGGGTGCTTCGAAGCGCTTCACCGTACCGGGGCTGGGCATGAACGTGTCCGGGTCCTCGGCGTTGATGCGGCACTCGATCGCGTGGCCGTGGATGACGATGTCTTCCTGCCTGATGGTAAGTTTGTCGCCACCGGCGATCAGCAACTGTTCGCGTACAAGGTCGATGCCGGTGATCAGCTCGGTCACCGGATGCTCGACCTGGATACGGGTGTTCATCTCGATGAAGTAGAAGTGGCCGTTCTCGAACAGAAACTCGAACGTACCGGCGCCGCGATAGCCGATGCGCAGGCAGGCATCGACGCAAACCTTGCCGATCTGCTCACGCTGCTCCGGCGTAATGCCGGGCGCGGGCGCTTCCTCGACCACTTTCTGGTGGCGGCGTTGCATGGAGCAGTCGCGTTCGCCCAGATGGATCGCATGGCCCTGGCCATCGGCAAGAACCTGGATCTCCACGTGGCGTGGATTCTCCAGAAATTTTTCCATGTAGACCTGTTCGTTGCCGAACGCAGCCTTGGCCTCGGCCTTGGTCATGGTGACTGCGTTGCCCAGATGCGCTTCGGTGCGCACCACGCGCATACCGCGACCGCCGCCGCCACCGGCAGCCTTGATGATGACGGGGTAACCGATCTCGCGGGCTATCCGCAGGTTCTCATCGACATCGTCACCGAGCGGACCGCCGGAGCCGGGCACGCACGGTACGCCGGCGGCCTTCATGGCGCGGATCGCCTCGACCTTGTCGCCCATCAGGCGGATCACTTCGGCAGTCGGGCCGATGAAGATGAAGCCCGACTGTTCGACCTGCTCGGCGAAATCGGCGCGCTCGGAAAGAAAACCGTAACCCGGGTGAATGGCCTGGGCGTCGGTAATTTCGGCGGCCGCGATGATGCGCGGGATATTGAGATAGCTGTCGACCGAGGGGCCCGGGCCGATGCATACCGATTCGTCGGCCAGGCCGACATGCTTCAGGTTGCGGTCGACGGTGGAGTGCACCGCCACGGTCTTGATGCCCAGGCTATGGCAGGCACGCAGGACACGCAGGGCGATTTCACCGCGGTTGGCTATGACGACTTTTTCGAGCTTGGGCATGTCAGGCGATCACGAACATGGGTTCGTCGAATTCCACCGGCTGGCCGTTCTCGACCAGGATGGCCTGCACGGTGCCAGCCACGTCGGCTTCGATCTGGTTGAACATCTTCATCGCTTCGATGATGCCCAAGGTCTCGCCAGCCTTGACCTGCTGACCGACCTTGACGAACGCGGGCGTGCTGGGGCTGGCCGATGCGTAGAACGTGCCCACCATCGGCGCCTTCACGACATGGCCGGCTGGCAACGCGTTGGCGGCAGGGGCTTCGACGGTCGCCGCCGCGGCCGCCGGCGCCGGCGCGCTGGCGACAGGTGCGGCCACTGCGGCGGGGGCAGCGGCGGCCGGCGCGGTGTTCTTGGGCACGCGCGAAAGACGCACGACCTCTTCGCCTTCCTTGATCTCCAGTTCGGCGAGGTTGGATTCCTCGAGCAGGTCGATCAGTTTCTTGATTTTGCGCAAATCCATCGGATCAGCCTTTAGTCAGTCGTGCCACCGCAGTGGCCGGATGTGGATTCAGTCGGCCAGGAGGCCAGGTTTTTTATGACGCGGCGGCCGCGTTGGTGGCCGTTGCCGGCAGTCGACGCATCGCCGCCTCCAGCGCCAGCCGATAGCTATCGGCGCCAAAACCGCAGATCACGCCGACCGCGATGTCGGACAGGTACGAGTGGCGCCGGAACGGCTCGCGCGCATGCACGTTCGACAGGTGCACTTCGATGAAGGGGATCGCCACCGCCGCCAGCGCGTCGCGCAGGGCAATGCTGGTATGGGTGAAGGCGCCGGGGTTGAACAGGATCAGCGCAGTGCGCTCTTCGCGGCCCTGCTGGATGCGGTCGATCAGTTCGTGTTCGGCATTGGACTGGAAGCAGATCAGCTCGTGTCCGCCCGCCTGCGCCAGCCCGGTCAGTTGACGGTTGATCTCGGCCAGCGTCTCGCGGCCATAGATCTCCGGCTCCCGTGTGCCCAGCAAATTGAGATTGGGTCCGTGCAGGACCAAAATCTTCGCCACGAAAATACCCGCCCTACGTCCGGAAGCCCCGGAACCGGGCGAAGTGTGCTCGCACTCGTGGATGATGTCTAGTTCGCTGCAGATCGACGATGTTTGACGGAGAAGCGCCAGGTTTCCGTGCGCAAGCGTATGTCGGTGCGGCTCAAGGCTTGGTGAGGCCAGGCGTCATCCACCGTTCCAGTGCGGCAGGGGGCAACGCGCCGAAGTGAGTGGCCAACACACGGCCATCGGCGTCTATCAGCACGCTATATGGTAGAGCGTCCTGGGTATCGCCCATTTGCAGCGACGTGCTCGGTGGCGACATCTGGCCGAGCAGGATGGGGAAATTTTGCGGGTGCGCTGACAAAAACGCACGGACGCGGACGGGGTCATCCATCGCAACACCGACGACGATCGGTCCTTTTTCGCCGAACTTTGACTGCATCCGGGCTAGCGCCGGCATTTCGTCCAGGCAGGGGCCACACCAGCTTGCCCAGAAGTTCAGCAGGACGCGGTGGCCATGGTAGCCGTTCAACGGATGCTGCCTGCCATCGAGGTCAGGCAGGCTCAATGCGGGTACCGGTTGGCCGATCAGCGCGGAATCGCCCTGTGATGGCTGCCCTCGGTATTCGACATAGCCGCCGACGGCGGCGGCGATCACTGCCAGGCCGAGAATCAACCAGTTGCTTCGGTCCATCACGGCTGGTCAGTCACTGCGCCGCCGCCGTCAGCGCCTGATCGACCATGGATGGCGTGAGCACGGTGGATAGCTGCTGACCGGGGGCGCCGTGTTTCGGAAACACCACATACAGCGGCACGCCGGGCGAGTGGTACAACTGCAGGAAGGCGCCGATGGTCGGGTTGACGTCGGTCCAGTCGCCTTTCATATAGACCGCGCCGGTACGTTGCAACAGATCGCGGAACGCCTGGGTGTCCAGCACGGTGTGTTCGTTGGCCTTGCAGGTGACGCACCAGTCCGCGGTCATGTCGACGAACACCGGGGTGCCGGCGGCGCGCAACGCGGCAAGTTTTTCCGGGCTGTAGACGGCTACACCGTCCTCGGCCACGACCGCGCTGGAGACCGGCGGCACATGAGCGAGCAGATACACCGGCACCAGTGTGGCCAACGCGAGCACGCCCACCAGCACGCGGCTGACAGGGCCGCGTTGACGACTGCGCTCGAACCACCACAAGGTCATCGCCAGCAGCACCATGGCCACCAGCACCAGGCCGACCGCGTCGGCGCCACGCTGATGGGCCAGCACCCACACCAGCCACACCGCGGTCAGATACATCGGGAACGCCAGCACCTGCTTCAGCGTTTCCATCCAGCGCCCTGGCCGCGGCAGCAAACGCGCCAGCGCCGGCACGAAACCGATCAACAGGAATGGCAGCGCCAGGCCCACACCCAGCATCAGGAATACCAGTAACGCCGAGAGCATCGGCGCGGCAAACGCATAGGCCAGCGCGCTGCCCATGAAGGGTGCCGTGCACGGGCTGGCCACCACCACCGCGAGTACGCCCGTAAAGAAGTCTCCAGCCGGTCCGGAGCGCGAAGCGAGTGCCGCGCCAGTGTTGCCCAGCGAAGCGCCAAACTGCACCACGCCGGACATCGACAGGCCGACCGCCAGCATGATCATCGCCAGTACTCCGACCACGATCGGTTGCTGCAACTGAGTGCCCCAGCCGAGCGCGGCGCCGGCCGAGCGCAAGGCAAGAATGCCGAGACCCAACACGGCGAAACTGCACAGCACGCCGGCGCTGTAATACAGAGCGTGACGGCGGGCGCGACTGGCGCTTTCGCCGCTCTCCAGCACGCTGACGGCCTTGATCGACAACACCGGTAGCACGCACGGCATCAGGTTCAGCACCAGGCCGCCGCCGAGCGCGAGCAGCAGGGCAGTGAACAGATTCAGCGGATCCTGCGTTGCGCCGGCTGGCGGCGCTTCCGCTGCGGGCGCCGCCGTGGTGCCGGACGGCAAACTCATGACACTCGCGCCAGCAGATGCGTGACTACCGATGGCACGCAGCGCGCCACTCAGTGAGCCGTTTGCGTGTTCGGACGGCGTTGCGTTCGCGGTGGTCGAGGCCACGCCACCCGTGAGCGGCAGATCCAGCTGCTCAGTATGCGGCGGGTAGCAGATCTTCGGATCGACTTCGTGGCAACCCTGGAACTGCACGCTCAACTTCAGCCGCGAAATCCCTGCAGCCAGGGTGTAGGGCAGCGTGGCGTCGATAGCGTTGTGATAGGTCTCCACATCGCCCAGGTATTCGTCGTGATGCTTGGCGCCGTCCGGTAGCTGAGCCTCGCCAAGTGTCACACCATCGCCAGCCTTGAACTTCATGCGGCCGCGATAGAGGTAGTAGTCCGGCGCGATCGTCCAGTGCAGCTTCAGTACGCCCGGAGTGGAGGCGTCGGCGCTGAGTTTGTACGCTTCGGTGACCGGCAACAGATCCTGCGTGCCCTGCGCAAACGCGGGCAAGGAACCGAGCGACAGCACGACGAGGCCTAGCAGGCAGGCGATCAGCCGGCTGGAAAATATCAGTCGCATCACAACTCCGAAGCGAAACGCGGGGTGGGGAAAGGCCATTATGACCCAGCCTTACATTCGCACGGGGAAGCGCGGCGGTTACGCCTTTTCGATAGCGAGTTCATCGGCGCAGGTTGCTACGGCACGACGGCCCAGCCAACCCGTCGTCAACGCTGTACCGACCAGGACGATGGCGCAACCGATCGCCATCGTCGTGGTAAATGCCTCGCCCAGGAACAGGCAGCCCCACAACACGCCGAACGCGGGAATCAGATACAGCACCGTCATTGTCCGCGCCGGACCGATATGCGCGATCAGCCGGAAGAACATGACGTAGGCCACCGCCGTGCACAGCACCGCCAACGCCAGCATCGCCAGCCAAGCCGGCATATGCGGCGTGCGGCTCGGCCACAGCCAGAGCGTGGTGGGTGTCAGCAGCAGGGCTGCGACGATCTGGCTGCCGGCTGCCGGCTGCCACGACCACCGGCGACACGCCGCTCAGTCGCTGCCGGGTGTAGTCCACCGAATAACCGTACAGCACCGTAGCCGCGACACACGCAGCCAGCGCCCAGCCGGCGCCGCCGATATGCACGCGCAACGTGTTGCCGGCCAGCCACAACACGCCGGCGAAACCGACCAGCATGCCCGCGCCGCGCGTGGTGTCCAGTTTCTCTCCCAGCCATAGCCAACCGATCAGCGCCACGAATAACGGCGTCACCGCGTCGATGATCGAGGACAGTCCGGCTGGCAGCGTCTTCGCCGCAAACGAAAACAGCACGAACGGCAACGCCGAATTGGTCAGGCCGATCACGGCAATCGGCTTCCAGTGCGCGCGCCATTCCCGCATGCGGCCGCGCGAAGCGAGCAGGGGCAGGAAGCACACGGCCGCGCCGATGGCGCGTAGACCGGCCAGCACCAGGCTGCCGAACTCGCCAGCGCTCATCCGCATGAACAGGAACGAGCCGCCCCACAGGGCACCCAGCGACAACAGCACGGCGAGATCGGAGCGTTTCATGGGCGGGTTCCGTTGGGTGTGCCAAGCGCCTTGGGTGCAGGCGGCGCTGGATGACAAGCTCAGATTAGGAGTAATTTTGGCATGCCATAAGGTCCACATATGGGTGATTTCATGGATCCAATTTTGGGTTTTCCGATCACCTTGCCGGCGCCAGGCTCACGCGAGTTGCTACAGGCCCTTCACCGTCAATTGCGTTCGGCCATCCTCGATGGGCGGCTGCAACCAGATTTGCGCCTGCCGGCGACGCGCGAGTTGGCAGCCGCGCTGGGAATTTCCCGTAACACCGTGGTGGCGGCCTACGACCTGTTGCTGAGTGAGGGTTACGCCGTTGCTCGACGGGGCGCCGGCAACTATGTGGCCGACACGCTGCCTCGGCGAACTACGCAGCGCGTGCTCAACGACGACGCCACGATGCAGCACCGGTTGGCGGCGTACTGGCGGCATGCGTCGGCTCTGCAGAGGCAGGCTACGCAAACGTCGTTCCGCTATGACTTCAGCATCGGTATACCGGATCACACGCAGTTTCCGTTCGAGGTATGGCGACGGCTGTCGGCACGCGCACTTCGCTCGTTGTCAAAGGCGATGCCGGCTTACGGACCGGCGCAAGGGCGACCGGCCCTGCGCGAAGCGATTGCCCGACACGTTTCATTCGCCCGCGCGGTCGCCTGCATTGCCGAGGATGTGATCGTCACTACCGGCGCGCAACAGGCGTTCGACTTGCTCGCGCGCGTGCTGGTCATCCCGGGGCGCACCACCGTTGCGGTCGAGAACCCTGGCTATCCGCCAGTGCGCGCGGTGTTCGCGGCGGCGGGCGCGAAGGTCATTGGGGTGCCGGTCGACGAAGAAGGACTGATGGTGGACCGGCTGCCGATCGATGTGCGCGTGATCTACGTGACGCCGACGCATCAGTTTCCGCTTGGCGTGGTGCTGTCGCCGCGGCGACGGGCGGCCCTCCTGGATTTTGCGCGCACACATCATGCCGTGGTGATCGAAGACGATTACGACAGCGAGTTTCGCTACGGCGGTCGGCCGCTGGATGCATTGCAGACACTCGATCGCAGTGGGGCTTCCGCCACCGGGTCGGTGTGTTACGTCGGTACGTTCTCCAAATGCCTCTTTCCCGCATTGCGGCTCGGCTATCTGGTGTCGCCGCCCTGGCTTCGACCTGCACTGACGGCGGCCAAGCAACTGGCCGACTGGCATGGCGACGTGCTTGCCCAGGACACGCTGGCAGCATTCATCGCCGAGGGTCATCTGGTGCGCCATGTGCGCCGGATGCGCAACATCTATGCCGAGCGGCGCCAGCAGTTGCTCGACGCGCTAACGGAGCACGTCGGTGATCGATTGATGCCAATCGCCTCCGACGCGGGTCTGCATCTGGCGGCGCGATTGGCCGCCCCGTTCGATGCCAATACATTGGTGGCCGAAGCGATGGCTGTCGGTATTCGACCCGAGACTATTGATGCCTATGCGGCGGGCCGATCGAGCATCAATGGATTGGCCTTTGGCTTCGGAATGATCGAAGCAAATCGGATCGAGGATGCCGTGCGTGGCCTTGCGCGACTTATGGATGCCCGGGTTCAGCCCATCGGCTGATCACGGACGCTATCCCGCACCCAGTCGAGATAGGCCGTGTGACCGTATTCAACCGGCACGGCGATCAATTCGGGCAACTCGTAAGGATGCATTTGCAGCAGTCTTGCCTTCAAGGCTTCGAAGCAGGCGGCACTGGTCTTGATCAACAGCAAGGACTCCGTTTCCGACATCACTTTGCCCTGCCAGCGATAGGTGGAGCGGATTCCGGCCAGCTGATTGACGCAGGCAGCCAGACGCTCCTCGACCAGGGTTTCAGCGATCGTCCGCGCGCTGTCGGCATCCGGGCAGCTGCAGTAGCAGAGCAGGATCGGGTCGGGAGCTATCGATAGCGAGGTCATCGCCAAAGCGTAAGGGAAAGCTGGCGTCGGTGCCCGGGAAGAGGACGGTCTAGCCGATTTCCCGGATTGCCCTTGAAAGCCCCCTCTACTCACCCAATTAGCTGTTCCGTGACCAAACCGCTTGCAGCGGCGTTCTGTACCGCTAAAATTGGCACTCGTTTCCCTAGAGTGCTAGCAAGACCACGGCATTGGGTCCTGAAAGCCTTGTCCCACCTCAATCGTTAGCTGGAGTTGTCCATGAGCACACTGCGTCCGTTGCACGACCGCGTCATCGTCAAGCGTCTGGAAGAGGAGCGCGTCTCCGCCGGCGGCATCGTCATCCCCGATAGCGCCACCGAGAAGCCCACCCGCGGCAAAGTCACCGCGGCAGGCACCGGCCTGATCCAGAAGGACGGCACCGTTCGTCCGATGTCGGTCAAGACGGGCGACACCGTGCTGTTCGGCAAGTACGCCGGCCAGGAAATCAAGATCGACGGCGAAGAGCTGGTCTTCCTGAAGGAAGACGACATCGTGGCTGTGATCGAGGGCTGATTGGCTGGAGCCTGATGGTGACGGCGAGCGCGTAGCAAAATCCGCGCACGTCAGTCGCCTTTGGCTCCTTCTGCAGCACCTTCGCAACGACAAACCGTTACTTATTCAATTTTTTGAGGCAAAAAAATCATGGCAGCTAAAGAAGTTCGTTTCGGCGAAGACGCCCGCGCCCGCATGCTGAAAGGCGTGAACACCCTGGCCAATGCGGTCAAGGTCACGCTCGGTCCGAAGGGCCGCAATGTCGTGCTCGAGAAGAGTTTCGGCGCCCCCACGATCACCAAGGACGGCGTGTCCGTCGCCAAAGAGATCGAGCTGGCCGACAAGTACGAGAACCTCGGCGCGCAGATCGTCAAGGAAGCCGCTTCCAAGACCTCCGACGTTGCCGGTGACGGCACCACCACCGCCACCGTGCTGGCACAGGCGTTCATCCAGGAAGGCCTCAAGGCTGTTGCCGCCGGCATCAACCCGATGGACCTGAAGCGCGGCATCGACAAGGCCGTCGCCGCTGCGGTGGGCGAACTGAAGAAGTTCTCCAACCCGACCGCGAACGACAAGGAAATCGCCCAGGTCGGTACGATCTCGGCGAACTCCGACACCAACATCGGCGACATCATCGCCACCGCGATGAAGAAAGTCGGCAAGGAAGGCGTGATCACGGTCGAGGAAGGCTCGGGTCTGGAAAACGAGCTGGACGTCGTCGAGGGCATGCAGTTCGATCGCGGCTACCTGTCGCCGTACTTCATCAACAACCAGCAGAGCCAGCAGGTCGAGCTGGATGACCCGTACATCCTGATCCACGACAAGAAAGTGTCGAACGTCCGCGAGTTGCTGCCGGTGCTGGAAGCCGTTGCCAAGGCTGGCAAGCCGCTGCTGATCGTCGCCGAGGAAGTCGAGGGCGAGGCGCTCGCCACGCTGGTCGTCAACACCATCCGCGGCATCGTCAAGGTTGCTGCCGTCAAGGCGCCGGGCTTCGGTGACCGTCGCAAGGCGATCCTGGAAGACATCGCGATCCTTACCAATGGCCAGGTCGTTTCCGAGGAAGTGGGTCTGTCGCTCGAGAAGACCACCATTGCTGACCTCGGTCGTGCCAAGCGCGTCGTGATCACCAAGGAAAACACCACGATCATCGACGGTGCTGGCGAAGCGGAGAAGATCCAGTCGCGCATCGCTCAGGTCAAGGCGCAGATCGAGGAGACCTCCTCCGACTACGACCGCGAGAAGCTGCAGGAGCGCGTGGCCAAGCTGGCCGGCGGCGTTGCGGTCATCAAGGTCGGTGCTGGCACCGAGATCGAAATGAAGGAAAAGAAGGCACGCGTCGAAGACGCCCTGCACGCAACCCGTGCAGCCGTCGAAGAAGGCGTGGTCCCGGGCGGCGGCGTTGCGTTGATCCGCGCGCTGAAGGCTGTCGAAGGCCTGAAGGGTGACAACACCGATCAGGACCTGGGCATCGCGATCACCCGTCGTGCGCTGGAAGCGCCGCTGCGTGCGATCGTTGCGAACGCCGGCGAAGAGTCGTCGGTGGTCGTCAACCGCGTCAAGGAAGGCACCGGCAACTTCGGCTACAACGCCGCGACCGGTGAGTACGGCGACATGGTTGCGATGGGCATCCTGGATCCGACCAAGGTCACCCGCACCGCGCTGCAGAACGCCGCATCGGTTGCCGGCCTGGCGATCACCACCGAGGCGA
>Ga0302231_10000770_pt1 | contig 22021 bp, 23 predicted proteins | sample II_Palsa_N2_2_FD_193522 | JGI IMG/M metagenome (GOLD analysis project Ga0302231, IMG submission 193522) | Peat permafrost microbial communities from Stordalen Mire near Abisko, Sweden - II_Palsa_N2_2 | ecosystem: Environmental > Terrestrial > Soil > Palsa > Peat permafrost | place: Sweden...
GCCGCTTGCCGATGAAGCCGCGCTTCTGCGCGTGCATACCCAGGCGCACGTCGACTATGTCCGCAGTCGCTCACCGGACGCAGGTTACGCGGAGATCGACCCGGACACGTCGATGAATCCGCACACCCGGCAAGCCGCGCTGCGCGCAGCCGGAGCCGCGGTGGCCGCGACCGATGCCGTCATCGAAGGACGTTACGACAACGCGTTCTGCAGCGTGCGCCCGCCGGGCCACCATGCCGAGCCGGCCCGCGCGATGGGCTTCTGTTTCTTCAACAACGTTGCGATCGCGGCGCGTCACGCGCTGGAAGTGCATGGTCTGCAACGGGTGGCGATCATCGATTTCGACGTCCATCACGGCAACGGCACCGAAGCTGCTTTTTCCGGCGACTCGCGAGTGCTGATGTGCAGCATCTTCCAGCATCCGTTCTATCCGTACACCGGTGCCGACAATCAGGCGCCCAACATGGTCAATGTGCCGATGCCGGCGCGCTCGAAGGGCATGGAAGTGCGTGAGGCAGTAGACATGCTGTGGCTGCCGCGCCTGCATGCGTTCAAGCCGGAGATGGTGTTCGTGTCGGCGGGCTTCGATGCGCATCGCGAGGACGATCTCGGCAATATGGGACTCGTGGAGGCAGACTACGTGTGGCTGACCGAACAGGTTCGCGAGATCGCCAACCGCTATGCGAACGGGCGGATCGTGAGCTGTCTGGAGGGCGGCTACAACCTGTCGGCGCTTGGGCGCAGCGTCGTTGCGCACTTGAAGGCGCTGGCGGAGATCTGACGCCCCGCCAGTCCACTCAACCGCAGCGCGCCTCAATCCACCCAATCAGCTCGCCGATCACCCGCTCGCGGTCGAGGTCGTTCATCGTTTCGTGATAACTCGCTTCGTGCAGCGTGAGTGTCTTGTCGGGCGAACCGGCATGCGTGCCAAAGGCGCGGCTGCCGTCGGGTTCCGTGAGCTTGTCGGCGGTGCCGTGGTACACCAGCAAGGGCACACGCAAATCCGCGCGGCCGCGTTCGATACTTGCCATCGCGAGCAGAATCTCGGCACCGGTTCGCGCGGGAATCGATCCGTGATGTACGAGCGGATCGTTGCGATTTGCCTCGACAACCGCCGGATCGCGCGAGAGCAGCGCCGCGTCGATCTTCATGGCCGGAAAGCCCGGCCAGACGCGGCTGATGATCTGACTCATCGTCAACATCCAGCGCGGCACGTCGCGGCCTGGGGCGAGTGCAGGGCTCGACAGGATGAGCCCCGCCAGTTGCTGACTGCTGCCGGGCAGGCGCTCGATGGCGTATAGCGCGGCAATTGCCCCGCCCATGCTGTGGCCCATCAGAAACAACGGAGCGCCGTCGTGTGTGGCAACGTTGAGCAAGGCCTCGGCGTCGAGCAGATAGTCGTCGAAGCGCTCGATGCGGGCGCGCTTGCCTGGCGCGCTGCCGTGGCCGCGCAGATCGATGGCGAGCAGTTCGATGCCGGCGGCGTTCAGCCTTCCGGCGAGCGCCGCGTAGCGCCCAGCATGTTCCGCGAGTCCGTGAACCAGTGCGACCGACGCCCGCCGGACGCCAAGGGCGGGCCAACGGTACAGCGGCAACTCGATTCCGTCACGGGTCGCGACGATCGACGACGCGGCGGCGCCCCGTTTCGTGGCATCCACACCCGCCGCACGGCCTGCGTGGGCCGCCGCGCCTGCGGGCGCCGGACGAGCATTGTTGTCCCGGGTAGTCTCCATATCCGCCGTCATTGTTCATTGTGGTTTTGATGCGCCCGATCATATCCGTATGCCGGTGACGTGCGCGAGCGCTGCGCGCGGGACTTGCCTCTAATTCCTCCCAGTTATGAAAAGATCGGAATTGATTATTAAAGAGAATGTCGACGCTGCGGTAGAATCGCGGCTCAAATCCCAAATAAAAGTCACGGCGGCCGCTTGCCGGGAGCGCATCCACGCTCACGAGCAGTTCCGCCGTTTCGTTTTTCCATGATCGAAATACGTAATATTTCCCAGCGCTTCGCTGGGACCCGGGGCTGGATTGAGGCGTTGCACAACGTCAACCTGTCGATTCCGGCGGGCGAGGTGTTCGGCATCATCGGCCGCAGCGGCGCGGGCAAGAGCACGCTTGTGCGCACCATCAACCTGCTGACGCGCCCCTCCGAAGGCAATATCGTCGTCAACGGCCGCGATCTCACCACGCTCTCAGCCGCGCAACTGCGCGAGGCGCGCCGTGAGATCGGCATGATCTTCCAGCATTTCAACCTGCTCTCATCGCGCACCGTGTACGAGAACGTTGCGCTGCCGCTCGAACTCGCCGGCATGAAGCGCGACGAGATCGAGGCGAACGTGCTTCCCCTGCTGGAACTCGTTGGCCTCACTGCGCAGAAAGACCGGTATCCGGCACAGATCAGCGGCGGCCAGAAACAGCGCGTGGGGATTGCCCGGGCGCTGGCGAGCAAGCCGAAGGTGCTGCTGTCCGACGAGGCCACCTCGGCGCTTGATCCGGAAACCACCCGCTCGATTCTCGAGCTGCTCAAGCGCATCAATCGCGAACTCGGGCTGACCATCGTGCTGATCACCCATCAGATGGATGTGATCAAGCAGGTCTGCGACCGCGTCGCGGTGCTCGATGCGGGCAAGGTCGTCGAACACGGCAAGGTCATCGACGTCTTCCTGCAGCCGCATCACGAAGTGACGCGCGCGCTGATCGGCGACGTGATTGCTCAGGAACTGCCGCCGGCACTGAAAGCGCGCGTCGCCGAGCGGTTGAAGACCGGCCGCGGCCATCTGCTGCGGCTCGCCTTCACCGGCACCGGCGTCGATCAGCCGATCCTGTCGGAAACGATTCGCCGCTACGAACTCGACTTCAACATCCTGCATGGCCAGATCGACGAGATCCAGGGGCAGGCATTCGGCTCGCTCGCGGTGCTCGCGGGCGGTGAACCGGAGAAGGTTGCGCAAGCGTTGACGTATCTGCGCGAGCAGGGTGTGGTGGTGGAGGAGATGTCGTATGTTGAGTGATATGTTGGGTATGTTCGTCCAGTCGTTCTGGGAGACGCTCATCATGGTGGGCATCTCAGGACTGGTGGGCGCTTTGGTGGGCTTGCCGCTCGGTGTGCTGCTGTATCTGACGGACCGTCAGGGCGTGTTGCAGAACGTCGCGCTGAATCGCTCGATGGGTGTCGTCATCAATGCGGTGCGTTCGACGCCGTTCATCATCCTGCTGGTCGCTGTGATTCCGTTCACGCGCATCGTGGTTGGTTCATCGATCGGTACCGCCGCAGCCGTCGTGCCGTTGACGATCGCCGCCGCGCCGTTCATCGCGCGTCTGGTGGAAACGGCGCTGCGGGAGGTGGACCGCGGCCTGATCGAAGCCGCTCAGGCGATGGGCGCTACCACCAGTCAGATCGTCTTCAAGGTGCTGTTGCCGGAATCGTGGCCGGGCGTGGTCGCCGGTCTGACGATCACGTTCGTGTCGCTGGTCGGCTATTCGGCAATGGCCGGCGCGATCGGCGGCGGCGGTCTTGGCGATCTGGGCATCCGTTACGGTTATCAACGCTACGAGCCGGACGTGATGTGGACGGTGGTTCTGATCCTGATCGTGTTTGTCCAGTTGGTACAGTCTTTCGGGGATTGGCTCGTGCGTCGCCTGAGCCATAAATAAAACAAGGGTTGGCGAAACCCGTTTGAAGGGATTGGAGAAGGTCAGTCATGCAACGTCGTTTCATTCTGAAGGTCGCGGCCGCTCTCGGCGCGGCAACATTGTTCGCCGCTACTACCGCGGCTTACGCTGACGACATCATCAAGGTCGGCGTCACGGGCGGCCCGCACGCGGAGTTGATGGAAGTGGTGAAGAGCGTCGCCGCGAAGAACGGTCTGAACATCACGATCGTCGAATTCGCGGACTACGTGCAGCCGAACGCGGCGCTCGCCAGCGGCGATCTGGACGCCAACAGTTATCAGCATGACCCTTACCTCGAAGCGCAAGTGAAGGATCGCGCCTACAAGCTGATCCGCGTCGCCGACACGGTGACCTTCCCGATGGGTATCTATTCGAAGAAGATCAAGTCGCTCGCGGAATTGCAGCCGGGCGCGAAGATCGCCGTGCCGAACGATCCAACCAACGGAGGCCGCGCGCTGCTGCTGTTGCAGAAGCAAGGACTGCTGAAGCTGCGCGCCGACGCCGGCCTGAAGGCTACGCCACTGGACATCGTCGATAACCCGAGGAAACTGAAGATCGTCGAACTCGACGCGGCACAGATTCCGCGCTCGCTCGGCGATGTGGATGCGGCGGCGATCAACACCAACTACGCGATGCAAGCGGGGCTGAAGCCGAAACAGGACGCGATCGCGATCGAAGATCCCAAGGGGCCGTACGTGAACGTCATCGCGATCCGCGAAGCCGACCGGAACAAGCCTTGGGTCGCGAAGCTGATCGCGGCGTACCATTCACCGGAAGTGAAGCAGTACATCGACACGAAGTACGGTGGCGCGGTGATCGCCTCCTGGTAAGGCCTACCGCCAGATACCGCGCAAGCCTTACCGACGGCAAACAATGAATTAGAGTCGCGAATCGGAACCCGGGGTTGTCACCCGGGTTTTTTCGGGATTAAAATAGAACGATCGTTCGTTATTGCTGTCACGCCGCTGAGGAGCGCTATCCTCGATGTAAACCAGCCTGAGACGCGGCTGTCGCCAAGAGGCAGTCGTTATAATGTCCGTCGGGTTGACGTATTCGTAACTTTGGAGCGTGTGCATGAAAATCCTGGTGCCAGTGAAGAGAGTGGTCGACTACAACGTGAAAGTCCGGGTGAAGTCGGACGGTACGGGCGTCGACATTGCGAATGTAAAGATGTCGATGAATCCGTTCGACGAGATCGCCGTGGAAGAGGCGGTGCGTCTGAGGGAAGCGGGCGTGGCGACCGAAGTGATCGCCGTGTCGGCAGGCGTGACGCAGGCGCAGGAAACGCTGCGCACGGCGCTGGCGATCGGCGCGGATCGCGCGATCCTGATCGAGTCGTCGGAAGAACTGCAACCACTGGCTGTGGCCAAGCTGCTCAAGGCGCTGGTCGACAAGGAGCAGCCGTCGTTGATCATTCTCGGCAAGCAGGCCATCGACGACGATTCGAACCAGACCGGCCAGATGCTCGCCGCGTTGGCTGGTTTGCCACAGGCGACGTTTGCATCGAAGGTTGTCGTGGCTGACGGCAAGGCAACGGTGTCGCGCGAAGTGGATGGCGGTGCGGAAACGCTGTCGCTGACGCTGCCCGCCGTGGTCACCACCGATCTGCGCCTGAACGAGCCGCGTTACGTGACGCTGCCGAACATCATGAAGGCGAAGAAGAAGCCGCTGGAAACGCTCAAGCCGGAAGACCTCGGTGTTGACGTGACCCCGCGCCTGAAGACGCTGAAAGTCGTCGAGCCGCCCAAGCGCTCTGCCGGTGTGAAGGTGCCGGACGTGAAGACGCTGGTCGAGAAGCTGAAGACCGAAGCCAAGGTGCTCTAAGGAGACGGACGAAATGACGATTCTGGTAATTGCGGAACACGACAACGTGTCGCTGAAGGCTGCGACGCTGAACACGGTGGCAGCCGCAACAAAGATTGGTGGCGATGTGCACGTGCTGGTGGCGGGTTACAACGCGCAGGGCGCGGCTGATGCTGCAGCGAAGGTCGCAGGCGTCGCCAAGGTATTGCTGGCCGATGCGCCGCAACTCGAAGCGGGCCTCGCGGAAAACGTCGAAGCGACGGTGCTGAACATTGCGAAGGACTACTCGCATATCCTCGCGCCCGCAACCGCTTACGGCAAGAACATCGCGCCGCGTATCGCAGCGAAACTCGATGTTGCACAGATCAGCGATATCACGGCAGTGGATTCGGCCGATACGTTCGAGCGCCCGATCTACGCAGGCAACGCGATCGCCACGGTGCAGTCGAGCGATCCGATCAAGGTCATCACGGTCCGGTCCACGGGTTTCGACCCGGTCGCAGCGGAAGGCGGCAGCGCAGCAGTCGAGAAGATTGAAGCGGCAGCGGATAGCGGCCTGTCGCAGTTCGTGAGCCGTGAGGTGACGAAGCTGGACCGTCCGGAACTGACATCGGCATCGATCATCGTTTCCGGTGGCCGGGGTCTGGGCAGCGGCGAGAACTACATGAAGGTGCTCGAGCCGCTGGCGGACAAGTTAAACGCGGCTTTAGGTGCCTCGCGCGCCGCAGTGGACGCAGGCTTTGTACCGAACGACTACCAGGTGGGGCAGACGGGCAAGATCGTGGCTCCCCAACTGTACGTCGCGGTAGGCATCTCGGGTGCGATCCAGCATCTGGCCGGCATGAAGGACTCGAAGGTCATCGTGGCAATCAACAAGGACCCGGAGGCGCCGATTTTCAGCGTGGCCGACTATGGTCTGGTGGGCGATCTGTTCACGGTAGTACCGGAGTTGGTGAGCGAACTCGGCTGACCATAAAGCGCCATAAAAAGGCGTCTGGCAGCAAGCGAAGGGACGCCGGGACCGATAGTCCGGCGTCCCTTTTTACATCGCAGGCAGGAGGAGAACTGAAATGAGCTATACGGCGCCCGTCAAGGACATGTTGTTCGTGATGAAAGAACTGGCCGCACTCGAAGATATCGCGACGCTGCCCGGTTTCGAAGATGCCAACCTCGACACCGCGCAGGCCGTTCTTGAAGAATCGGCCAAGCTGTGCGGCGAAGTGCTGGCGCCGTTGAACGTGGAAGGCGATCGCAACCCGAGTACGTGGAAGGATGGCAAGGTCACAGCCACGCCGGGTTTTGCCGAGGCGTTCCGGCAATTTGCCGAGGGCGGCTGGCAAGGTGTGCAGCATCCTTTGGAGTACGAAGGTCAGGGGTTGCCAAAGCTGATTGCGACGCCGTGCGTCGAAATGCTCAATGCGTCCAATCTCTCCTTTGCGCTGTGTCCGCTGCTCACCGACGGCGCGATCGAAGCACTGTTGACCGCCGGCACGGAAGCCCAGAAACAGGCCTACGTGCCCAGGCTGATCTCCGGCGAATGGACCGGCACGATGAACCTCACCGAGCCGCAGGCCGGCTCGGATCTCGCGCTGGTGCGCACACGCGCAGAGCCGCAGGGTGACGGCTCGTTCAAGGTGTTTGGCACCAAGATTTTCATCACGTGGGGCGAGCACGACATGGCGAAGAATATCGCCCATCTCGTGCTGGCACGCACGCCGGATGCGCCCGAAGGCGTGAAGGGCATCTCGCTCTTTATCGTGCCGAAGTTCCTCGTCAACGAAGACGGCTCGCTCGGCGAGCGTAACGACGTGCATTGCGTGTCGATCGAGCACAAGCTCGGTATCAAGGCGAGCCCGACGGCGGTGTTGCAGTTCGGCGATCACGGTGGCGCGATCGGTCATCTGATCGGCGAAGAGAACCGCGGTCTCGAGTACATGTTCATCATGATGAACGCCGCGCGTTTTGCAGTGGGCATGCAGGGCGTGGGTGTGTCGGACCGTGCGTATCAGAAGGCAGTTGCCTATGCCAAAGACCGCGTGCAAAGCCGGCCGGTCGACGGCTCGGCTAAACAATCAGTTTCTATCATTCACCATCCCGACGTGCGCCGCATGCTCGCGACGATGCGTGCGCTGACCGAAGGTTCGCGCGCACTCGCCTATGTCGCCGCCGCGCATTGCGATATCGCACATCGTCACCCGGATGAAGCGAAACGCAACGAGCATCAGGCTATCTACGAATTCCTTGTGCCGATCGTAAAGGGCTGGAGCACGGAGCTGTCGATCGACGTGACGAGCCTCGGCGTGCAGGTGCATGGCGGCATGGGCTTTATCGAAGAGACCGGCGCTGCCCAGTACTACCGCGACGCGCGGATTCTGCCGATCTACGAAGGCACCACCGCGATCCAGGCGAACGACCTGATTGGGCGCAAGACTCTGCGCGACGGTGGCGCGGTGGCGAAGTCGCTGCTGGCCAGTATTGCGCAGACGGTCGAGGCGCTCGGCTCGCAGCAGGGGGCACCTTTCGAGTCGATGCAGCGTCAGCTTGCGCACGGGCATCGCGCGCTGACGTCGGTGGTGGAGTTTGTTGTCGCCAATACGAAACGCGATCCGAATGCGGTGTTTGCCGGCAGCGTGCCGTATCTGAAGCTGGCGGGCATCGTGCTCGGTGGCTGGCAGATGGCGCGTGCGTTGCTGGTGGCTGCGGAGAAGCGCGCCGACGATCCGTCGTTCTACGGGGCGAAGATCGCGACCGCGCAGTTCTATGCGGAGCATGTGCTGCCGCAGGCCGCTGCGCTTGAAGTGTCGATTGTCAGCGCGAAGGGGGATGAGGGCGTGCTGGCGTTGTCGGAGGATCAGTTCTGACTTGCGCGTGTTTTTCGTGCGAGATTGCGAGATTGTGTGGTCGGTGGTGAGGTCACGCAAAAAACAAACGGCGCCTGCAAGCAGAGGCGCCGTTTGTTTTGACGCAGGCCGAGAACGTTACCGCCGTTCCGGCCGCGACCTTCCGAAATCGCTCAGGCGTAAGCGGGGCGACCCGTACCACCTGTTTCGCCGAGGTAGCGGTGCACCGACAGATCGTCCGCCTGGATGGCAGGCTGCTTGCCCGACATCAGGTCGGCCAGCAGTTGGCCCGAACCGCACGACATGGTCCAGCCGAGCGTGCCGTGGCCGGTATTCAGGAACAGGTTCGACACAGGCGTGCGGCCGACAATCGGTGTGCCGTCCGGGGTCATGGGACGCAGACCGGTCCAGAAGCTGGCCTTGGCCGTATCCCCGCCGCCCGGGAACAGATCGTTCACGCACATCTCGAGCGTCTCGCGGCGCTCCTGACGCAGCGACTTGTCGAAGCCGACAATCTCTGCCATGCCGCCCACACGAATCCGGTCGTCGAAACGCGTGATAGCGATCTTGTAGGTTTCGTCGAGCACGGTGGACACCGGCGCGGCCGCTGCATTGACGACCGGTGCGGTGATCGAATAGCCCTTCAACGGATACACCGGAATCTTGACGATGTCCGCGAGGAACTTCGTCGAATACGAACCGAGTGCTACGACGAATGCGTCGGCACGTACGTGTTCGCTGCCGCATTGCACGCCAGCGATCCGGCCGCCGGCCATGGCGAGCGCGTCGATCGGCGTGTTGTAGCGGAACGTCACGCCGAGTTCTTCTGCCAGCGCTGCGAGGCGCGTGGTGAACATCTGGCAATCGCCCGTTTCGTCGCCCGGCAAACGCAGCCCGCCCGTCAGCTTGTGGGCCGTTGCCGCGAGTGCCGGTTCGGCGCGCGCCAGCTCGGCCGACGACAACAGTTCGAACGGTACATTGGCATCTTTCAGCACGGCGATGTCTTTCGCGGCGCCATCGAACTGCTGCTGCGTGCGGAACACCTGCAGCGTGCCACCGGTACGGCCTTCATACTGAATGCCGGTGTCGGCACGCAGGGCTTGCAGGCAGTCGCGGCTGTATTCGGCGAGGCGCACCATGCGGCCCTTGTTGACCGCATAGCGCGAAGACGTGCAGTTCTGCAGCATCTGCCACATCCACTGCAACTGGAATTGCGTGCCGTCGAGGCGGATGGCAAGCGGCGCGTGCCTCTGGAACATCCACTTGACGGCCTTCATCGGCACGCCCGGAGCAGCCCACGGCGACGCGTAGCCCGGCGAGATCTGACCCGCGTTGGCAAAGCTCGTTTCGAGCGCCGGACCGGCTTCGCGGTCGATCACGGTGACTTCGTGACCGGCACGCGCAAGATAATAAGCGCTCGTCACCCCGACGACGCCACTGCCCAAAACGATGACTCGCATAGCTGCTCCAGAAGGTTCTTTGGGGCTCGCGCGTCCTTGGAGAAATCAGCTCGTTTGCAGATAGTTCGATTAACGAGGTGATACGCGTTCAGCCCAGTGTTATCCGCTATAGTATTGAGTGTCAGGTAGGTTTTGTTATTGTATTTTTCCAATTTTCAGTAAAAAGACCATGCGAACCCAGCGTCAACCTATCCGTACGCTCGACAAGCTCGATCACAAGATCCTCAGGCTGCTTCAGCAGGACGGCCGAATGGCGATGAAAGACCTCGCGGAGCAGGTCGGGCTGTCGGTTACGCCGTGTATCGAACGGGTCAAGCGTATGGAGCGCGACGGCGTGATTACGGGCTACCACGCGCGTGTCAATCCGGCTGAGCTGGGTGCCGCGCTGCTGGTATTTGTCGAGATTACGCTCGACCACAAGAGCGGCAACATGTTCGACCAGTTTCGCCGCGAGGTGCAGAAGATCCCCGAGGTACTCGAATGTCATCTGGTATCGGGCGACTTCGATTACCTCATCAAGGCCCGCATTGGCGAGATGGCCGATTACCGGAAACTGCTCGGCGATATCCTGCTGCAATTGCCCGGAGCGGTGCAGTCGAAGAGCTATGTGGTGATGGAAGAAATCAAGGAAAGCCTGACGATCGCGGTGGGCGAATAGCCCATCTCGCGGGGCAAAGACAGGACTCGACAAACGGCTCAAACACTGTATATTTATACAGTATCGATTGAGCCGTTTTTTGTTTTCGCTTTCTGTCTTTGGTCTGACCTCGCCGTGACTGATTCCGTCCCCGAATATCCAATCGCACCGCCCACACCCCGTAAAGGGCGCGGCGCCGTGACGAACCTGCAGGGCCGCTATGAGCTTGACCAGCGTGAAGCGGTGGACGACGGCTGGGCACCGCATGAGGAAGAAGAAGGCGGTCCGCCTGCGCTGCGCACGCAGGTGTTCGAAGAGCGGGCAAAAACCATCCTGACCCGTAACGCATCGCCTGACATTCCGTTCAATGTCTCGCTCAACCCTTATCGGGGGTGCGAACACGGGTGTATCTACTGCTTCGCGCGGCCTACCCATAGTTATCTGGGCCTGTCGCCGGGGCTCGATTTCGAGAGCCGCATTTACGCCAAAGTCAACGCGCCAGAGCTGCTCGAGCGCGAGCTTTCAAAGAAGTCGTACGTGCCGGAGCCGATCGCACTCGGCGTCAATACGGATGCCTGGCAGCCGGTCGAACGTGAATTGGGTCTCACGCGGAGGGTGATCGAAGTGCTGCACGCGCGCGGGCATCCTTTTGCGGCTATTACCAAGTCGTCACTGATCGAGCGCGATCTCGATCTGCTTGCTCCCATGGCGGAGCGCGGCCAGTTCATGGCTGCCATCACCATTACCACGCTGGATGCCGAGATCGCCCGCACGCTCGAACCACGCGCAGCGACGCCGGCGCGACGGCTACGCACAATCCGCACGCTGAGCGAGGCCGGCATACCGGTGGGCGTCAGCATCGCGCCGGTGATTCCGTTCGTCACCGAACCCGACATGGAGCGGGTCATGGAGGCATGTGCGGAAGCAGGAGCGACCAATGCGAGCTATATCGTGCTGCGACTGCCTTGGGAAGTCGCGCCGCTATTCAAGGACTGGCTGGCAGCGCATTTTCCGGATCGGGCCGAGCGGGTCATGAACCGTGTGCGCGACATGCGCGGTGGCAAGGACTACGACGCCTCCTTTGCCACGCGGATGAAAGGTGAGGGTTTGTGGGCTGATCTGATGAATCAGCGCTTTCATCAAGCTGCGCGCCGGCTCGGTCTGAACGAGCGCCGGCGCGGCATTCTGGATATGTCGCAGTTTGTCCGCGCGCAGCCGCCGGCGCCGGTTCCGGCGCGCGACGACGGGCAAATGGATCTGTTTTAGCCGGGGCGGGCGAGTGGCGGCACCGTCAGCTCGTCGAATCTGCCTGCCCTGTATGCGTCCCTGACATCGTCTACATCGACGATTCGAAATAGCTATCGATCGCGACGGCAAGGCTTGCCATCATCAGCATTGCGCCGATGAACAGCGAGAAAATAACCACGAAGATCACCGGCCAGCCGGACCGGCTGTTTTGCTGGCTCTGAGGGTTGAATTGCGCATCCCACTTTTCGTCGGGACGCAGTCCGTAGACAATGGCCGCAAGGAATGCGGAAAACAGTGAGATGGCGCCGGGGACTGCGAGTACCCAGCCGAGCGCTGAGGTCCGCTGGGTGAAGATCAGCAGCAGAACGCCCGGAATGCCGAACAGGGTGCAGATCAGGTGAATCCAGCCGTACAGGTCTCGCTTTCCATATAAGTAGAAGCGGTGCGCGCCGAGACTGCCGAAGAAGAAGGCGAGCGCCGCGGTAATCGTCTTGGACCTGAAGCGTGGGGAATTCGAAACGCGGGTGGACATGTGGGCGAGAGTTCAGTGACAGGCGGTCGCGAGGACCGGCGCGCAACGGTGCGCGGACCGAGGCGCATTCTACGCCCGGCGGCGTGACGCAGACCACGTCGCACGCTGATTGATGGAATTCGCTGACGGCCACAGGGCGTACCATGCGTGACGCGGTAGGTCGCGCTCGCGTGACAGGGGAGAAAGGGGCGGAAAGGGCGCCGGCCAGTACGGTTGTGAAGCGAGGTGTCAGGGCTTTCCGTCGAGTGCGCAGGCGATTTGACGGCCCCCGGTCGGCTGGCCGACTGCCCCGGCGCAACCGTGGATATTAGTTTTCCCCGTAAGTGTTTGTTATGGCTTCAGTTTCCCGCTATAATCGCCTGTTTCAGTGGTTCCGAACCCCGGTTTTCAAGGATTCTAGTATGGTCATCATCCGCTTGGCTCGTGGCGGCTCCAAGAAGCGCCCGTTCTACAACATCGTCGCAACCGATTCGCGTAACCGTCGTGACGGCCGCTTTATCGAGCGCGTTGGTTTCTACAACCCGGTCGCTACGAAGGGTGAGTCGCTGCGTATCGCTCAAGACCGCCTGACGTACTGGCAAGGCGTTGGCGCACAACTGTCGCCGACGGTCGAGCGTCTCGTGAAAGAAGCGCAAAAGGCGCAGCCGGCTGCTTAATGGCAGCTAGCATGTGCATCGCCGGCGGCTCGCGCAGCTTGCGCGAGATGTCCGATGCGCGAGTTTTACTGCGCGTTTTGCTGAAGCAGACGTCGATTTCGCTGAAGCAAACATCGAAATCGGCAGGGGGCTTCGACGTGAAGTGTTGTCTGAGGTGGCGTCATGTCTGAGCGTGATTCGGGAAGTTCAGGTCGCGCCAAGCCGGCTCAGCGCGCGCAGGCAGCAGGTGACGCACCGTTCGGCGCGTTCGTCCGCAAGCCGGTAGAGCGCGCCAAGGCCCCGGGTCCCGCTAACGTCGATTCCGGCGGCGCGGCAATGCGTGCCGAAACGGTCGAAAGCTGGCCGGACGACGCTGTCGAAGTAGCTGCAATTGTCGACGCTTACGGCCTCAAGGGCTGGGTCAAGGTAGCCGCGCATGCGGATGCCGGACGGGGCGGCGACGCATTGCTGAGCGCGAAGCGCTGGTGGCTGATGAAAGGCCATGAGCGCACTTCTGCACCGGCGCTGCAGGCAAAGATACACAGCGACAGCATCGTTGCCCATCTGGGCGGTGTGACTGACCGTGACGAAGCGCTCGCGCTGCGTGGTACTCGCGTGTACATCTGCCGCAGCGATTTCCCGGTGCTCGAAGCTGACGAATTCTACTGGGTCGACCTGCTGGGCCTGGATGTCGTGAACCTGACCGGGCTTGCCCTCGGCAAGGTGGCCGACATGATCGACAACGGTGCGCACTCGGTGTTGCGCATCGAATACCCGGATACCGGCAAAGACGGTAAGCCGGTGACCGGTGAGCGCTTGATCCCGTTCGTCGGTGTTTTTGTCAAAACGGTGGACCAGGCGGCGAAGCAAATCGTTGTCGACTGGGAAGCTGACTATTAAATCAGCTCGTTGACCGGAGAGAGCGATGCAGTTCGATGTCGTTACGCTCTTTCCTGAAATGTTTCGTGCGCTGACCGACTGGGGTATCACCAGTCGCGCGGCGAAGCAGGAACGCTACGGTTTGCGCACGTGGAATCCACGCGATTTCACAACCGACAACTATCGTACGATCGACGATCGCCCGTATGGCGGCGGTCCAGGCATGGTAATGCTGGGCAGGCCGCTGGAAGACGCGATCGGAGCGGCGAAGGCCGCGCAGGCAGAGCAGGGCATTACCGGTTCGCGCGTCGTGATGATGTCCCCGCAAGGTGCGACACTCAATCACGAACGTGTGATGCGGTTTGCCGCGGAGCCTGGGCTGATCGTGCTGTGCGGCCGCTATGAAGCGATCGACCAGCGCCTGATCGATCGTTGTGTCGACGAAGAAGTGAGCCTCGGCGACTTCGTGCTGTCGGGCGGCGAGTTGCCGGCGATGGCGTTGATGGATGCCGTGGTGCGTCAGTTGCCTGGTGTGCTGAACGACTCGCAGTCGGCCGTGCAGGATAGTTTTGTCGACGTGCTGCTGGATTGCCCGCACTACACGCGTCCGGAGGAATACGAAGGCGTACGTGCACCTGATGTGCTGCTTGGCGGCCATCATGCGGAAATCGAGTTGTGGCGCCGCCGTGAAGCGCTGCGCAACACGTTGAGCAAGCGGCCGGATCTGATAGAGAAGGCCAGAAAGAACAAGATGTTGAGCCGTGTCGATGAGGCATGGCTTGCAAGTCTCGCGAAGGAAGCATCGAAGGCGTGAAGCCCGGTGTCACTAGCGAATAAGCGGCGCCGCACATGCGTGTACGGCGCCTGATGTGAACCCATCCTCTATCGGGGCCGTAGCCGAGCAGTTTTCTGTGAGGCAGGTACGAACGCCGACAAGATGGACTTAGGAGTCAGTGATGAATCTGATTGCAAAACTCGAGCAAGAAGAAATCGCGCGCGCCCTCGGCGAGAAGACTATCCCCGAATTCGCCCCCGGCGATACGGTGATTGTCAGCGTGAACGTGGTTGAAGGTACGCGTAAGCGTGTTCAGGCTTACGAAGGCGTCGTTATCGCCAAGCGGAACCGTGGTCTGAATTCGTCGTTCATCGTCCGCAAGATTTCGTCGGGCGAAGGCGTCGAGCGTACGTTCCAGACGTACTCGCCGCTGCTGGCAAGCATCGTCGTGAAGCGTCGTGGCGATGTGCGTCGTGCCAAGCTGTACTACCTGCGCGACCGTTCGGGCAAGTCGGCCCGGATCAAGGAAAAGCTGGTCTCGAAAGACCGCGCTGCTTCCCAGGCGTAAAAGCTGTAAGAAAAAGCACCCTTCCCGGGTGCTTTTTTCTTTGTTGGGTCAAAATAGCGGCATGTCCTACAAAAGCTCGTTCCGAGAGTCCCGTTGACCCGACCCGTCTTCCAACCCGAAACTCTGCCTGTCGAATCGACTGGCAACGATCTGCCACCGGTTGCCCCCGCACGTCTGACGCCCGATGGATTGCGCGCACGCTTCGAGCAGCGCCTTTCCTGGACGCCGGAGCCGGGCGATGCCCGCTGGAAGGAGTTCGGCGATCCGCGCGTTGCAGCGGTGCTCGTACCGCTGGTGGTGCGCGAAGACGGGATCACGGTGTTGCTGACGCAGCGGGCCGATCATCTCAACGATCACGCCGGCCAGGTGAGTTTCCCGGGCGGCCGTCACGAACCGTTCGATGCGGACGCAACGGCTACGGCGTTGCGTGAAGCGCAGGAAGAGGTAGGTCTGGACCCCGCGCGTGTCGAGGTGCTAGGTGCTTTGCCCGACTACCTGACCGGCACGGGCTTCCGCGTGACGCCGGTGGTGGCGCTCGTGCATCCGCCGTTCACCGTCGAGGCCGACTCGCTCGAAGTCGCCGAAGTCTTCGAAGTGCCGCTAAGCTTTCTGATGGACCCCGCCCACCATGAGGTGCGCGTGTTCCGCTGGGAAGGTGGCGAGCGGCGCTTCTTTGCCATGCCTTATCCGCGCGGCGACGCGGCCGGGCAGTACTTCGTCTGGGGCGCGACGGCGGGTATGTTGCGCAATTTTTATCGCTTTCTTGCTGCATGAAGCGCGCGGACCTACCGGAACCTACCTCGGTGTCGCTGGTTTGCAACTATTGCCGCGCTCGGTCGGATCCGACCCTGTGCTATCGTTATAAAACAATCGTAAAAACCCGAAAAGCACGGCGCATCGCATGACTTTTTTCTCCGTATTGCTGGCTCTGATCATCGAACAAGTGCGCGCGTTATCGCCGAACAACCCGGTGTCTGCGCTGCTTCAATATCATGCGGAGTCGGCGGCGCACGGGTTCGATGCCGGCAAGCCCAAGCACGGCGTGCTCGCGTGGCTCGTGGTGGTAGTGCCGTGGACGTTGGCCGTCGCGCTCGTCTACTATGTGCTCTATCACATCAACTTTGTGCTCGCGTTCCTGTGGAACGTCGTGATCGTCTATTTCACGCTCGGATTCCGGCAGTTCAGCCACTACTTCACGGACATTCACCTCGCGCTCAACAACGACGACGTGCCGCGCGCGCGTGAAATCCTCAATGAATGGACGGGGCTCGACACGGTCGACATGCCGGTCAGCGAGATCGTGCGTCATACGCTGATCCACGCGGTGGTGGCGTCGCACCGTCATGTGTTCGGCGTGTTCTTTTGGTTTCTCGTGCCGGTGGGGCCGGCGGGTGCTGTGCTGTACCGGATCGCCGAGTACCTGGCGCGTACGTGGTCACGCCCGACGGATGACCGTACCGTGGCGTTTTCCAGTTTTGCGCAGCAGGCGTTCTTTGTGATCGACTGGGTGCCGGCGCGGCTGACCTCGATGGGCTTCGCGATTGTCGGGAATTTCGAAGACGCGATTTATGCATGGCGCAATCATGCACGGCAATGGCCCGACACCAATGACGGCGTCTTGCTCGCTGCCGGCAGCGGTGCACTGGGCGCGCGCCTGAGCGGACCGCTGGCGGAGCCGTCGAGTCTCGATGCGCTGGCAACCGGCGATGGCGACCCGCTCCAGGTCGGCGACGACTGCACGCCGCGTACGCTGCAATCGGCGGTGGGGCTGGTGTGGCGCGCAGTCATCCTGTGGATGATTCTGCTGCTGATGCTGACGATTGCCGTCTGGCTCGCTTGAAGCGCATGTCTGTCACGTGACGATGTGACGACATGATGTGCGACGACGCTGCGTGCTGTGTCTCGGCGGTGTTTCAATTGAGGCCGGTAACCCCGGCCTCAATTGTTTTGGCTAGCTGAGCCATCCGCGCCATCCCTTCCGGCCGTTAGCCGTCCAGAGGATTGCGCGCCGTCCCGCACTGCCAGCAAACCGTGAACTGCGCCTCGAGCGTCTCGCCGCATTGCGCGCAACGCCATGACGGCGAGCCCGCGCTCGGTCCATGCGAGGCTGCGTCGATGAGCTTGCGGGCCATCATCTCGTCGCGTTCGTCGACGAGCCACAACTCCGGCGCGCACTGATCCGCTGGAATCTCCCCAAGTGCGCCGTTCAGGTAGCGGTTGTGCAACTCACAGGCAATGCCCGAGATCGCCAGCACATTGATCCAATGCTGTCCGATCAGCAGATTCGGCGCGCGCATCAGTTTCATCATGAGTGTCGACCGGTGGCGAGTAAATGAGGCGGGTTAATGGAGATCGGGGCGATCAGGAAGGGCAACGCAAGTTGCGCTGAACGACCGCCCACGCACGAAAGCATCACAAAAGCATCGCAAAAGACTCAGCGAACGATCTGGCTCGCCTCGTGGACCAATTGCGCATACAGCGCATGCCGTGCCGGCGCAATCCGCCCATCGGCGACCGCTTCGAGAATCGCACAGCCCGGTTCCTGCAGATGATGGCAGTTGTAGAAACGGCAGTTGGGCAGTAGCGGCCTGAATTCAGGGAACGCTCTTTCGAGCCTGCCCTCGGTCAGGTGGTGCAGACCGAACTCCTGAAACCCCGGTGAGTCGATTAGCGCGCCACCGTCCGGCAGCGGGTAAAGCCGCGTGAAGGTGGTCGTATGGCGACCGCTGTTCAACGCGGTGGAGATCTCGCGGGTCGCCACTTCCGCGTTAGGCACCACGAGGTTGACCAGCGTCGACTTGCCCATCCCCGACTGGCCGAGCAGCAGCGTGGCGTGACCGTGCAGATGTTCCTCGAGCGCGGCGTGTGCGGCCTCCGGCTGGGTTTTGATCGACAGTTCCACTACCGTATAGCCAAGCGCCTGGTAGCGCGCTAGCCGCTTACGTGCGCCCGGCAACTCGACTTCGACGTCGGTCTTGTTCAACACGATCAGCGGCTTCAGTTCGTTAGCCTCTGCAGCCACCAGAGCGCGGCCGAGCAGATCTTCGCTGAAGTGCGGCTCGGTGGCCAGCACGATCAACAACTGATCGAGGTTTGCCGCGAACAGCTTCGATTTGTACTGGTCCGAGCGATACAGCAGATTGCGCCGCTCGCCTATCTCGACGATCACGCCCTGATCCGCCGAAGTCGGCTCGTAGATCACCCGGTCGCCCACCGCCACTTCGCTGCGTTTGCCGCGTGGAAAACACTGCAGCATGGCGCCGCCGTCTTCCGGCGCGACCAGGTAGTGCCTGCCATGCGCCGCGATGACGAGGCCGCCCACCCGCGTGGTGGACGGCGGGCGCGCTGCTTTCTGGGGGCGGGCGGTCATGCGTGCCGCAGCAGGCGGTCGATCCGCTGCGACGCTGGCGGATGCGAATAATAGAACGCGGTGTAGAGCGGGTCGGGGGTGAGGGTCGACGCGTTGTCCTCGTACAGCTTCACGAGCGCGTTGACCAGATCCTGTGCATCGGTCTGGGTAGCGGCGAACGCATCGGCTTCGAATTCGTGCTTGCGCGAACTAAGGCTGCCGAGCGGCGTCACGAAGAACAGGAACACCGGCAGCGCGAGGAAGAACAGCACCAGCGCGAGCCCGCTGTTACCGCCCAGCAACGATGGCCGCACGCCGAGTCCCTCATAGAACCAGACGCACTGCATGAGCCAGCCTAGCAGCGCGAGCATCACGAGGCTGACCGCGAATATCACCGCCATCCGCTTGATCACATGGCGGCGCTTGAAGTGACCGAGTTCGTGCGCGAGTACCGCCTCGATCTCGCTGCCGGACAGACGCGCGAGCAGCGTGTCGAAGAACACGATGCGCTTGGCCGCGCCAAAACCCGTGAAATACGCATTGCCATGGGCGGAACGGCGGCTGCCGTCCATTACGAACAGCCCCTTGGCGGCGAAACCGCAGCGCTTCATCAGCGCTTCGATGCGAGTGACCAAGGCTTCGTCTTTGAGCGGCTCGAACTTGTTGAAGAGCGGTGCGATGAACGACGGATACAGCACCAGCACCAGCAACTGGAACACTACCCACACGACCCACGTCCACAGCCACCACAGGCTGCCGGCCTGGCTCATCAGCCACAGGACGACGAACAGCAGCGGCAGGCCGAAGGCCGCGCCGAGCAACAGGCCCTTGATGCGGTCGGCGAAGAAAATGCCCTTTCCCATGCGGTTAAAGCCGAAGCGTTCCTCGATGACGAACTGCCGGTAGTAGTCGAACGGCAGGTCGATCACGCCGGTGATCGCAATGACCGCCGCGATCAGCGCGATCTGGCCGACGTAGCCGCGGCCGAGCCAATCCGAGATCGCCAGATCGAGCGCCTGCACGCCGCCGAGCAGCGTGAGTCCGATCAGCACGGCCGCGCCGACGACAATCTCGATCATCGTCAGCCGTGTACGCTCGACGGTGTAGTCAGCGGCACGTTGATGCGCGGTCAGCGCGATGGTGCCCGCAAACTGGCCGGGCACCTGCCCGCGGTGCGCCGCGACGAAGCGGACTTGCCGCGACGCGAGCCAGAGCTTGGTGCCGACCATCGCCACGACGGCGATGGCGAACAGAACGGTGAAGTACAGAGTAGGCATCCGGGGAATCCGTGGTATCTATGCGAGAATTATATGTTTCTTCCCGCCGGCTGGCGGGGCCACGCTAAATCGAACTGTTTCAACGGCGCACAGGCCCGTCCCGAGGGGGCGCGCGGCGCTATTCACCAAGGTTGCCTCCATGACTGACATCCTCGAATCCGCTGGCGAGCCGTCGCTCGTGCGCAGCGACATGAACCTGATCTGGCTGGACATGGAAATGACCGGCCTCGAGCCCGACACCGACCGCATCATCGAGATCGCCGTGGTGGTGACCAATTCGACGCTCGACAAACTGGTCGAAGGTCCGGTGCTCGCCATCCACCAGAGCGACGAAACGCTTGCGAAGATGGACCAATGGAACCAGAACACGCATGGCCGTTCGGGGCTGATCGACCGCGTGCGCGCCTCGAGCGTCGGCGAAGCGGAAGCCACCGAGCAGATCCGCGAATTTCTCGGCCAGTACGTCCCGCCGGGCAAGTCGCCGATGTGCGGCAATTCCATCTGTCAGGACCGCCGTTTCATGGCGCGCTGGATGCCGGATCTGGAGCGTTTCTTCCATTATCGCAATCTCGACGTTAGCACGCTCAAGGAATTGTGCCGCCGCTGGCAGCCGGCTATCTACAAGGGCTTCCAGAAGCGCGCTATGCATACGGCGCTGGCCGATATCCACGAGTCGATCGACGAGCTCAAGTACTACCGCGAGCATTTCCTGATCCCGGCTGCGGGCGCGCCGGTTGCGGAAGAGTAATCCAGGCGTCAACCTCGGCGGGCGTCAACCCGGCCACGCATCAACCCGGCCACGCATCAACCCGGCGCGCCTCTCAGTCCTGACGCGGTGCCCGGATCGCGTTTTTCGGCCGGAAGGCTTTCACGACGGCCGCATTGGTTTCCACATACGGGCCGCCAATAAGGTCGATGCAATAAGGCACGGCCGCAAAAATCCCTGGCACTTTCACTTCACCCGCGTCGTTGCGTAATCCTTCCAGTGTTTCCCTGATCGACTTGGGCTGACCCGGCAGATTGACGATCAGCGCCGCGTGCGTCGGCGTCTCGCGGATCACTGCCACCTGGCGCGACAAAATGGCTGTCGGCACGAAATTCAGGCTGATCTGCCGCATCTGCTCACCGAAACCCGGCATTTCCTTTGTACCCACCGCGAGCGTCGCTTCCGGCGTCACATCGCGCCGCGACGGCCCGGTGCCGCCCGTGGTGAACACCAGATCGCAGCCCGCCTTGTCCACCAGTTCGATGAGCGTGGCGGAGATCGTCGGCGCGTCGTCCTGGATCAGCCGGGTGACGGCCTGCCACGGCGAGCTCAGTGCCGCACCGAGCCACTCCTGCAAGCCCGGAATCCCTTTGTCCTCGTAGACGCCGGTGCTTGCCCGGTCGCTGATCGAGACCAGTCCGATTACGATTTCGTCGGGATGGTTACGCGCGATCTTCGCCATCGCCGTTTTCCGGGGTGCCATGTCCTTCGTGCTCGTCGTCCTCGGCCGCTTCCGGGCCGTCCGCGTTCTTGATCCACTGGAACAGCTCGCGGAAATAGCGCGGCGGCTTGCTCTGCTGCGCTTCCTTGCGGGCGTTGCGGATCAGCGTGCGGCCTTCCTGCGGGTCGGCGGCGGGGTGCTGGCGGATGAAGTCGGTCAGCGCGGCGTCGTCGGCGAGCAGCTTCTCGCGAGTGCGCTCGATCCAGTGCAGACGCGCCGTTTCGGCCTTGTTGATGCCGTTGTACGAATCCAGCGCGGTGCGCAAGGCGGCCGTCTCGTCCTCGAGCAGCGAACGCATTACCCGGCCCACGTACTGGACCTGGCGGCGTTTGCCTTCGTGATCGGTGATGCGGCGAGCGTCGCGCACAGCGTCGTCGAGCTTTTCGGGCATCGGCATGCGCTTCAAAGCGTCTTTTGGCAGCGCGATCAGCGCCTCGCCCAGCTCCTGCAGCGCGTGCATGTCGCGCTTGAGCTGGGACTTGCTGGGACGGTCATACCCGTTCTCGTCGATCTCTGGCTCGGCGACGGGTTCCATCGGTTGAATGCGGGTTTTACGTGTCATACCGTTATTGTAGCGTGCCGTGCCCTTGAATCCGCCGGCAAGGGAGCTGGCCGCGCCACTCGCCCATGCCGTGAGACGTCGGCGAATGCCAGGTACGCTCGCGCGGACCTTGCTATGATCGCGGGATACGTAGCGACGTACTTGAGAACACACCGGAGGGCCGCTCCCGGCCCCGACCAGGACGCAACGAAGGACGGCAACGAATATGGCAGCAGACATGGACGTCAGACAGCGCTTTTTCCCGCATACCCAGGATGAGCTGAAGGAAATCGCCTCGGACATCCTGCGTCACGC
>Ga0302231_10000778_pt1 | contig 21861 bp, 12 predicted proteins | sample II_Palsa_N2_2_FD_193522 | JGI IMG/M metagenome (GOLD analysis project Ga0302231, IMG submission 193522) | Peat permafrost microbial communities from Stordalen Mire near Abisko, Sweden - II_Palsa_N2_2 | ecosystem: Environmental > Terrestrial > Soil > Palsa > Peat permafrost | place: Sweden...
GCCGCGCCGCTCGCGCCGGTCAGGTGCAGCCCGAAGCCCTGCGCCGGCTTGCCATGGGTGAAGTAGACACCGGTACGCGCGGCGCTCAGTGCGATCCCGGCATCCTCGGACAAGGGACCGGTGTCACCGCTATCGGCATAGGTCAGGCCGAAGCCGTAGGGGAACTGCGGGTGCTCGCCTCGTGCGACAGCGGCGACGGGTACCTGTACCGCGCTACGCGGCCACGCATACGCCAGCTTGCCGTGGAAGTCGTTCGCGATGCGACCGTCGCGGGTACGCAGCAGCACGTCGGCGACGCCCTCACCTTCGCTGCCCGGCAGCCACGCCACCACGAAGGCGTCAGCGGCATTGATCTCGCGATTCATCCACAACGGCCGTCCGGTCAGGAACACCGCCACCACCGGCACGCCCTGCCCGCGCAGTCGACGCAGCAGATCGAGGTCGTGATCGTTGCCCGGACGGTATGCCAGGTTCGGCAGGTCACCCTGGAATTCGGCGTAGGGATCTTCGCCGAACACCACCATGGCGACCTCGGGCTTCTGCATATAGCTGCCATCCACTGACAGCTCGGCGCTGCCGCCAGCCGCCTGCACCTGAGCCTGGATACCGGCCCAGATCGAGGTAGCTCCCGGGAAATTCGCATTGGTCAGACCCGTGCCCTGCCAGGTCAGCGTCCAGCCGCCGTTCTGTTTAGAGATGTTGTCGGCGCCATCGCCGACGACCAGGATGTGCTTGCGCGGATCGATCGGCAGCACGCCGTGGTTGTTCTTCAGCAACACCAGCGACTCGCGTACCGCCCGACGCGCCAGCGCGCGATGCGAAGAACTCCCGATCACCTGTGCCGATCGAATCACCAGCGGGTTGGCCGATGGCAGCCCGGCCTCGAACATGCCCAGACGCATCTTCACCCGCAGGATGCGAGTCACCGCATCGTCGACGCGGCTCATCGGAATCACACCTGACTTCACCTCGGCCAGAGTGTTCTTGTAGAGACCCTTCCATGAATCGGGTGCCTCCAGCATGTCCAGCCCGGCGTTGTATGCGACAGGGCAATCTTCGTTGGTGCAGCCGGGCACTTGGCCGTGCGCGTTCCAGTCGCCCAACACGATCCCGTCGAAGCCCATGCGCCCCCTCAGCACGTCCGTGATCAGCGCTTTGTTGCCGGCCATCTTCATCCCGTTCCAGCTGGAGAACGAGACCATCACCACCTGCACACCAGTCCTGATCGCCGGCGGATAGCCGGCGGCGTGAACGTCGCGCAACAACGCCTCGCTGATCTGGGCGTCGCCCTGGTCCTTGCCATCGTGGGTACCGCCGTCGCCGACGAAATGCTTGGCGGTGGCGATCACGTGCTCGGCATCCAGGAACTGCCGGGTGCCCAGCTTGCCTTCCAGTCCACCGATCATGGCGGCAGCGTATTGCGCTACCAGCGCCGGATTCTGCGAATAACCTTCGTAGGAACGTCCCCAGCGCACGTCTTGTGGCACCGTGAGCGTTGGCGCGAAAGTCCAGTTGATGCCACTGGCACGCAGTTCCCGCGCGGTGACCTCGCCGATGTCGTGGATCAGCTGCGGATCGCGCGTCGCGCCCAGCGCGGAGTTCTGCGGGAATAGCGTGCTGCCCACAAGGTTGTTGTGGCCATGCACGGCATCAATGCCAAACAGCACCGGGATCGCCTGCCCTCCCCCAGAGGTATCCATCGACGCGCGGTAAAACGCGTCGGACAGCGCTTGCCAATGCGATGCGGTGGGGAATGGCTGTCCGGGCGGCTTGGAGTCGCCGCCGGCCAGGATCGAACCCAGGCGATACTCGCGCACATCGTCCGGCGTCACGTACTTGATATCAGCCTGGACCATCTGGCCCACCTTGTCTGCCACCGACATCTTCGCGAGCAATGCCTGGACCCGGGACTCAATCACGGGATCAGGCGGCAGCGGCGAGCTGCCTTTCGGCCACCGTTCTGGGTGAATGGTATTCGGGTCGCCGGCCATGGCGGGTACGGTCATGAGCAGCACGCCAGCGAGTGATACGGACATGGATACCCGTCGCAGGAACGGGCTCGATGGGAACAGCAATGGCACGGCAAGGCTCCAGGCTGGCGCACCGCGTGGCACGCGTCTGGATCGCAGAATGACAGGAATGACAGCGCTGTCAATTTGCTATGCAACATGACTTTTGCGCCATGTAGTAGAGCGAAACGGGCTCAGGTTACGGCGGCAGTGGATCCGCGGATCTGCAGGGAGAAAGGCACCTGCACCAGCTGGCCGACGCCGTGTCCGCGCAATACGCCCAGCAATTGTTCGGCTGCGATCTTTCCCATTTCGCGGCTGGGTTGTTGGACGGTAGTGAGCGCTGGCCACAACTGGCGCGACAGTGGCGTATCGTCGAAGCCACAGACCGACAGGTCGTGCGGCACCTTCAAGCCATACTCGCCCGCCGCCCACATCACGCCGGTGGCCATGTCGTCGTTGGCAGCGAACACCGCCGTGGGCCGTTCGACCAGAGAAAACAGCTGCCGCGCCGCTGACACGCCAGAGCCGAAGGTGAAGGCGCCCTGCACCACCAGAGCCGGGTTCTCGGGCAGACCCGCGGCGGCCATGGCCTCGCGATAGCCGGCCAGTCGCCATCGACTGGCACCGTGGTCGGCGATGCCGACCACATGAGCGATCCGCCGGTGGCCCAGCTCCAGCAGATGCTCCACGATCGCACGCGCAGCACGCTGCTCGTCCATCGTCACGCCGATGATTTTGCCACGCCGCAGTGGCGACACGCTGGCATAGGGCACCTTGCGCTCACGCAGGCGTTTGATCAGAGGCGCGTAGTCAGTGATCGGTGGTGTCAGCACGACGCCGTCAGGGTGGTGATCGGAAATCAGCGCATCGAAGCGACGGATGAAATCACCGCCGCTCATGCGCAGTGGGCGCACCATCATGCTGTAGCGATGCGCGTCGCAGGCCTCGAGCACACCGTCCTGGATCTCGGCCAGATAGGTTGAGGCCGGGTTGTCGTTGTTGTCGTACAACATCGCCACCAGGAACGAGCGATTGCCCGCCAGACTGCGCGCCGAGGGATGCGGACGATAGTCCATCGCCTCCATCGCAGCGCGCACGCGTTGACGCGTGGCGTCGGTCACGTTCGCCTCGTCATTGAGCACGCGCGACACTGTCTTAGGCGATACGCTCGCTGCGCGCGCCACATCTTCGAGGCGTACCCGCATGGATTCTCCGCTGTCGTCACGCTGTTGATCGACTATGCCGCCAGAGCCCTCCGCTTTACAAGGACGATCGGCGTTGCGGCCAGTGGGCGTTGCGGTTCGCGGTGTGCCAGCGCAGCAATGAATACGCAAATAGGCGCTGGTTGCCGCACCACGACGCTGCCCACCGTGCAAGGATGGCGCCGGCAAATAAGGTGCCCCGATGCTGCGCCCGCAACATGCGGGATGCGCCACGCCATGACATAACTGTTACCGGAGGAGAGGTGCCGATGAGCCGAGTAAACCAGAGCCAAGACCCCACGGTGTGCGCGTGCTGAGCATGCCGCCAGCCAAGGCGATTGCGTCACACCACATCACCTGCAACATGGGTAGATACCCATGACGCCAAAACCCGCACTATCGTTCTGGCAGATCTGGAACATGTGCTTCGGCTTTCTTGGCCTTCAGTTCGGCCTTGCGCTGCAGAACGCGAACGTCAGTCGGATCTTCCAGACGCTGGGCGCGAACGTGAACGACATCCCTGCGCTATGGATCGCCGCGCCACTGACCGGGCTGATCGTGCAACCGATCATCGGTCACTACTCCGACCGCACCTGGAACCGCCTGGGCCGACGTCGGCCGTATTTCCTGGTCGGCGCGGTGTTCGCCTCGCTCGCGCTGCTGTGGATGCCGAACGCGCCGGTGCTGTGGGTGGCCGCCGGCCTGCTGTGGATTCTGGATGCATCGATCAACGTGTCGATGGAGCCGTTCCGCGCCTTCGTGGGCGATCAACTGCCTACGCAACAGCGACCTGCCGGTTACGCGATGCAGAGTTTCTTCATCTGCGTCGGTGCGGTGATCGCCTCCATGCTGCCATGGATCCTGGCGCAGGTTGGTGTGACCAACGTGGCGACGGACGGCGGTATCCCCGCTACGGTGAAGTACGCGTTTTACGCGGGCGGCGCGGTACTACTGGGCTCGGTGCTTTGGACTATCCTGACCACGCGCGAATACCCGCCTGCGCAGCTGCAATCGTTCGCCGACAACGTGGCAGTTGAGCCGGCGGTGGACGCATCGCGCGCCTGGCGACCTGGCGTGCTGATGCTGCTGGTCGGTATCGCGGTACTGCTCGCGATCAGGCATTTCGGGTTGGAGAAAGAGGTCTACCTGCTGGCCGGCGGCCTGATCGTGTTCGGCCTGCTGTTCGCATGGCTAAGTCGCACCCGCAGCGACGGGATGCTGCGCGAGGTGATGGGCGACCTCTACGGCATGCCCACCTCGATGCGGCAACTTGCCTGGGTGCAGCTGTTCTCCTGGTTCGCGCTGTTCGCGATGTGGATCTACACCACCGCAGGCGTGACGCAGACGATCTACGCCACCGCCGATACCGGCTCGTCTGCCTACAACGAGGGCGCCAACTGGGTCGGCGTGCTGTTCGCCGCGTACAATGGATTTGCAGCAATGGCCGCGGTGGTTATCCCGCTGATGGTGCGCCGATGGGGCCTGCGCATCAGTCACGTGGTGAACCTGTGTCTTGGGGGCGCCTGCCTGCTGTCGTTCCTGTACATCCGCGATCCACACTGGCTGCTCGTCTCGATGGTCGGCGTCGGCTTTGCATGGGCCTCGATTCTTTCACTGCCCTACGCGCTGCTATCGGACAATCTGCCCACGGCGAAGATGGGCGTCTACATGGGCATCTTCAATTTCTTCATCGTGATCCCGCAACTGCTTGCGGCCAGCGTGCTCGGTCTACTGCTGCGGCTGTGCTTCCACAACCAGCCCATCTGGGCATTGGGTCTGGGTGGCGCCAGCCTGCTCATTGCAGGCCTGTGCACCTTGCGCGTATCCGAGCCCGGAAGCTGCGCCTGATCAGACACGCCCCGCTCGTGGTTTTGCAGAGTGTCTCTGCTGGTCGAACCGCTGCAACTCGAATAGCCCGGTGCGACGTCTTTATTTGGCGCATACTCTCCGGTCAATCAAAGTGGCCAGTACCATCAAACAATCCGTTCCCTCCCAGCTTATCGTCGGCCAAATTTACCCTGCGGTGCTGACTTCGTTGACACCCGCCGGCAGCGGTTGGCATGCCCGGCTCGAATGCGGTGTCAATGCCATTGTTCCTCGCCCTTATGGTTCAAATGGACCGGTTCAGGGCGACTCGGTGATCTTGCGAGTGCTCGGTATCAATCAAGCGACCGGGGCAGTGGTCGGAACCTTGGTGCAAGGCAAAACCATCAGCAGTATCCGATAGCGGTTGCAACCCGCGTTCGCGTCGCAAACGCCCCGCTTCGGCGGAGGCCTGGTGCCGGTTGCGGTGGCGATACCCGCGACTAATTTAACCCCCGTCAGTCCCCTGGGGTACTTCGCAATATGTTGCGCCACCGCTTGACACCGGTGTCAATTACGTTACAGGCTGATAACAGTTCCACTGCGTGGGGAGCGCAGGACGTGGGGATTGAGCATTCGGACCGAGTGACGGGGGAAGCGGCGTTGCCGTTTCTTGCGGCCGATATTGGCGGCACGCATGCGCGTGTTGCGCTGATGCGTGCCTCGCACGAAGGAACGCGCGGGGTCGAAACGCTGGCCTACCGAGTTTTCGCGTGCGCGGATTTCTCGACGCTGCCGGAACTGTTGCAAGCCTTTATCGATGTCGACGTACAAGCCCCCGTGAAGCACTGCGTGCTGGCCTGCGCAGGTCAGATCATGGGTAACGAGGTCGTCAACGACAACCTTGCGTGGCCCATCCACCTGGCGCAGTTGCGCCACACGCTGGCCCTGGATGAGGTTGCCGTACTCAACGACTTCGAGGCGCTGGCATACGCACTCGACGGGCCTCTGGCCGATGGTGGCCGGCACCTTTGCGGGCCGGACACGCAATCCAGTGGCCCGACCCTGGTGATCGGACCAGGCACCGGTCTTGGCGCGGCGGCGCACATTCCCGGTCCTGCCGGTGGCGTCGTGTTGGCGACAGAAGCTGGCCAGATGGATTTCGCGCCGAATTCCGTTCGCGAGCGCGAAATTCTCGCGCATCTGTCACCTACTGGCGGCTACGTGGCGTTCGAACACATCGTGTCGGGCCCCGGCCTACTGACCGTCTACGAAATTCTGTGCACGCTGCATGGAGAAACGCCGAAGCTGACAACGCCCGAAGCCGTCACAAAGGCTGCCGTTTCCTGCAGCGATGCGCATGCCGTGGAAGCGGTGGAAATTCTATGTGCTTCGCTCGGAAGCTTTGCAGGCAATCTCGCGATGGCCTTCATGGCAACGGGCGGCGTGTATCTGGCCGGGGGCTTCCTGTCGTCCATTTTTAAGCTGCTCAAGCACAGCGCTTTCGAGGAGCGCTTCCTGCACGGACGCAGCGCGCGTGCGCTGCTGTCGCAGGTGCCGGTATGGGTAACGGAGCACGGCCGCCACGGCGTGCAAGGCGCGGCTCAGTGGTACCTCACGCACGGCATGTCCGCAGCGCCACGGCATGCCGTGGCAGGTGGCGTGGACGCATGAACCACGTCACGGCATCAGCATTTTTCCGTTGCCTGGCCATGGCGTGCCTGGTGGCTACGGGCGCGGTCACTGCAGCGCCCGCCATTCCCAAGTGGTCGTTGTTGCCGCAGCCGGTAACGGCCAAGCCTGCCGGATCGGGTGCTGTCGAAATCGCCGAGGGTGCGGTGGTCTTGGTGCGCGGCGCGGATCGCCAACAAGTGCAATCGGTAGCAGAGCAGTTCGTAAAACGTGCGGCCGATACCAACGGATTGCATCTGAACGTGGCGACTACAGGCGCCGCGCATCCTGCGATCACGTTCGACGTGGACCCGCACGCCGACGTCGCGGACGCCGCCGGCTACCGCATCACCGTGAATAACGGCAGCATCCTGGTCGCGGCGCGCTCGCCGCGCGGATTGTTCTACGGCAGCGTCACGCTATGGCAGTTGCTGACGCCCTCGGGATGGACCCGCGGCACGCCCGTCGAAGTGGCCGATGGCGTCATCGACGATCATCCGCGTTTCGCATGGCGCGCACTGCTGCTCGATTCCGGACGGCACTACCAGAGCGTGGCCGACATCAGGAAGCTGATCGACTGGATGTCGCTCAACAAGTTGAACGTGTTGCTCTGGCACCTGACCGAAGACCAGGGTTGGCGTCTGGAGATCCCCAAGTATCCCGAGCTCACAAAAACGGGCGCATGCCGCCAGGCAGTAGGCCGCGACAGCGAGCTTACCGGTTCTGCCGACCTGCCCTATTGCGGCTTTTACACGGAAGCCGATGCGCGCGACATCGTGCGCTATGCCGCCGATCGCTATGTGGATGTGGTACCGGAAATCGATCTTCCCGGCCATTCGCAGGCAGCCATCGCGGCGTATCCGTGGTTGGGCGTCACCGGCAAACGTCCGTCTGTGTGGACTGACTGGGGCGTCAGCCCGTGGTTGCTCAAGCCCGATGAAAAGACGTTGCAGTTCGTCGACGACGTGCTCGATGAAGTGATGCAGCTGTTCCCCTCGCGCTACATCTCCATCGGCGGCGACGAGGCCGACAAGCAGCAGTGGAACGCATCGCCGGAAGTGCGCGCGCAGATGCACAAGCTGGGCTTGGCGAACATGGATCAGCTGCAGAGCTGGTTCACCAACCAGGTCGCCGCCCATCTCATCAAGCGCGGGCGTACGCCGGTTGGCTGGGATGACGAACTGGTTGCCGGCGCGACGCTTCCGGCATCGGAAGTGGTGATGTCATGGCACGGCAACGACAACGAACGCGTAGCGCTGTCGGCGATCAAGCAAGGCCACGAGGTGGTCATGACACCACAGGAATCGCTGTACTTCGATCACTATCAGTCCGCACTTCCCGACGAATGGGCAGGGCCATCTCCTGCAGCGACGTTGCGGCAAGCCTATGACACGATCGTCATTCCGAACGGTGCGAGCGCGATCGAAGCCCAGCGCATTATCGGTGTGCAGGCCGGCCTCTGGACCGAGCAGATGCTTACCTTTGCGCACGACCAGCATGCGGCGTTCCCGCGCATCGCGGCGATGTCGGAGCTTGCCTGGTCACCGTCAAGCGCACACGACTGGAACAACTTTCTGCAACGCATGCCGGCCGAACTGGCGCGTTACCGTGCACTCGGCATCGGCTATGCCGATAATGCGTTCGCACCTGCCTTTCATGTGACTGCAACGGCGAACGGTGCGTTACAGGTCGGGCTGTCCAATCAGGTGGCATTCGGGACGATTCGTTACACGACAAATGGCTCCGACCCAACCAATCAATCCAAGCCCTATGAGCAACCGATAACGCTGCCGCGTAACGCGACACTGCGCGCCGCAACGATTGCAGCGGACGGCTTTGAACTCGCCGCACCACGCACGCTGGTGCTGGATGAAACGACCTTGTTGACTCGCGACAGCAGCGCGTTTGCAACGTGCTCCAGTCAGCCGGCCTCGCGCCTGGACGGCAGCAAGCCAGCGCAGGGATCGAGGCCGGTGTATTCGGTAGATATTGGCAATTCGTGCTGGCTGTGGCCGCAAGCGTCACTGGGTGGCGTCAAGCATGTCGCGATGATGGTCGAGCGCATGACATGGCGCTTCGGTGATGAGGCGGCGGATGCCGTGGTGCGCCACGAGACAAGCGCGGCCGGCGAATTCGAGATTCACGCTGACTCCTGCACAGGGCCGCTGCTTTCCCGCTTGCCACTGGAGAACGCGACACAGGCAAAAGGGCAAATCCGTCTTGATGCAAACGTTGCGATGCCGGTGGGGGCCGGTGTTCGCAACCTGTGCGTCTTCGCTACCGGCGATCCACGCGATGGCCAGTGGGCGTTGGCGCGAATGGTGTTTTCGAAATAAGCGGTAAGCGGGACCTGCGTTTCGCGCAGTAGCACCAAGTGAGTGACGTTGGCTTGGGAAGCCATCGTCGGGGACATCGAGAACTGCATCACGACGGCGTGCGAAGCAGCAGGCACGGCCGGGGCTATACGCATTCTGGAATACCACGGAGCACCTGAGGTTCGACAGGCAACATTAACGAGGTTAAAGCCCATGTCCACCGTACTTCGCAAGCATCCATTGTCATTTGCCATCACTGTGTCGTTGTTTGCCGTCGTGTCGACGTCGGCTGTCGCGTCATCTTTCGTCTACGACCAGACGGACGGCCAGGCAGCGCAGACCAACACGGCGCAAACCGCACCGGCGACAGCTCCGCCGGCGCCCGACGCCAAGAAAACCGACACCAAGACCAACGGCACCGACGCGGGAAAGAACGCGGTCACTCTGTCAACCGTATCTGTCTCCGGTGTGCGTTCGTCGCAGATTCGCGCGATCGACCTGAAACGCGATGCTGCAAACATCCAGGACAGCATCACGGCAGAAAACATTGGCGCCCTGCCCGACACCACGATCACTGACTCCCTGCAGCGCGTCACTGGCGTACAGATCAACCGCGACGCCGGTGTAGGTACGTCGGTGGACGTACGCGGCTTGCCCCAGGTCGGCACCATGTTGAACGGCGAAGTATTCATCACGGCGGATCAGATCGACACGCAGCAGCCGGACTTCACGATGTTGCCGTCCACGCTGTTCCACGGCGTGGATGTGGTCAAATCGTCCACCGCCAACGAGACCGACGGCGGCATCAGCGGCGCCATCGACCTGCATACCTACCGCCCCTGGGATCTCCCCAACGGATTCACCTACAGCTATTCCGCTGATGGCGAGCGCGGCAGCACGACCAGCCGTTTGGGGCCCGAGGCCAATGGCCTTATCTCGTTCAACGATGAAGGCCGCTGGGGCCTGCTGGTAGCCGCCGATTTCTCCAACACCACGCGGATGAATGCCACTGAGGGTCTGGACCAGTACGGCGTCGTGCTGAATGGCGAGAACGCCGCCAGCGCAGGTGGCTACAACGGCTTTCTGACCCCGTGGAACGGCGCGCCCATCCCGTCGAAGATCGCTCAGAACGCCGACGGCAGTGTTGACGTCAATGGTGATGGCAAATCCAACGGCGTCTTCATGGGCAGCCAGGACATCGGCCTCAATGACATCATCACCCAGCGGAAACGCAAGTCCGCCAATGCCTCGTTCCAGATGGATATTGGCAATGGCTTGAGCCTGACCAGCGATTATTTTTACTCGCAACAGCGCGAGTACGACACGAACTACGGCATCCAGTTCAACTCCACCAACTGGCAGGGCGCCACTTACGTGCCACTGCAATCGCGCAACACCGGAAGCCCCGCACTCGGCTCCTACGGCACGCCAGAGCCAGGCTGGGAGGGCTCGCAGATCTACACCACGCAGGTGTACGAGAAATGGCCGGGCGACGTGGAGTCGTACTCGCAGATCATCCAGAAAAGTTCGGTTGCGAAGAACTTCAACTTGCAGCTGGATTACGACGACGGCGGCCCCTTCACGGGAAGCGTGCGCGGCATTCATGACACAGCCTCCCAGTCGAACCAGGAAACCGACGTCAACATTTCCGACTCCGACGGTGCGCTTTGGCCCAACGTGTTGATGCCCGGTGTGCCCGACGATGCCGTGCCGCCGGGCACCTTTGTCTACCCGGCGCAGTTGGGCGGCAACCGCGTGTTCAACGCCAATGGCGTTCCGCAGAACACGGTTCCGATCGTGGCAAACTTCGGTGGCCGCTATATCACGGTCGGCATGCCTGCCTCGCTGGCCGCTGATTTCGCCAACCCCAACGCGTGGACGATGAAGACGTTGGAATCCTCCGGCGACTACGACCGCCAGGTGGAGCTGAACGCATTGCGTTTCGACGGGAAATTCGCGTTCAACGACGGCTTCAAGCTCGAATTCGGCCTGCGCAACAGCATCCGTAACGCCAGCAACTACGGTTGGACACTGGAAACACCGGTGTATGCAGGCATGGGGGCAAGCGACCCGAATGGATGCCTGGTGCGCTATGTCGGTGCCGACGTAGTTTTGGATAGCGGCTCCTGCACCGCGGGCAACGCGCAGGGCTATTACCGCGCAGGGCCATTGTCCGCGCTGCCGATGCCGAGCACCGCAGCGCCGCTATCGAGCAATTTTCAGCAGTACAACAACCTGCTTGGCTCGGGCATCAATTTCTGGGCGATCAATCCGAACTCGATGATCAATCCCATCGACTATTGGAAATCGCTCTACCCCGATACCGTCGAGGTGGCTGAGCCGGGAACGACCTGGAACGTGACGTTGAAGGAGTTGTCGGGCTACCTGCAGGGCGATTTCAACGGCACCCTCGGTGACATGCCGTACAGCGGCAACGTGGGCGTGCGCTTGATCCACACCAATCTCGACGTTACTCAGTACCTGAGTGGCGACCCGGGTGCGTACGGCGATGAACCTGTCTCGGCCGGCACGTCCAACAGCAGGCGCACTTATCAAGACGTTCTGCCGTCCGCCAACTTCTCGATAGACCTGACCGAAGGGCTGAAGCTCCGCCTGGCCTACTCCAAGAACATGATGCCGCTGGACCTCAGCACGTGGGGCGGCGGCTTGCAGCTGAACTACTCGCTGGCGGAGACACCGCAAGGGCCAATCTTCCGCGTCGCGGACGGCACATCGACGGGCAATCCGAACCTCAATCCCTGGCGCTCGACCAACTATGGTGCATCGCTGGAGTACTACATCAACCCCACCAGCATGCTCAGCCTCGCACTGTTCCGCATCAACGTGGACAGCTTCATCAAGAACGGCAGCGTGACCAACTGTACGCTGCCGGACGAGGACGGCGTGGTTCGCGATCATTGCATCGTGATCACCCAACCCGTGCAGGGCACCGGCAACAGCATTCAGGGCGCCGAGTTCGACTATCGCCAGGGCTTCACTTTTCTGCCAGGCATCCTGTCCAAGACCGGCGTGGAGGTTAACGCCACCTACGCACCCAGCAACTCGGGTGAAAGGGATTTGGCCGGCAACAAGATCCCGTTCCAGGACAACTCCACCAAGTCCGGCAACTTCATCCTGTGGTATCAGGACGATCGCTTCCAGGCACGCCTCGCCTACAACTACCGCTCAAAGCGAGCAGTGATGGACAGCGTGGGCGGCATCACGGGCATGGAGATGTACGAAGCGCCGCAGAAATACCTCGATGCGTCGATCTCGTACAAGCTCAACAAGTACGCCGAAGTGTTTCTGGACGGCACCAACCTCACCAACGAATACCAACGGTACTACCTCGTATGGCCTGACCAGCCTGCACACTCGACGTTCTCCGAGCGCATGTTCATGCTCGGCGTGCGAGGTCAGTGGTAAACGGAGCGTCTCCCCTCAACGCTCCGGGCTCGGTGGTGGCTCCATTCCTGCATTCGCGGGAATGGAGTCACCGCGGCGCTGGTTGAGTTGAACGTCATAAGATCATCCTTCGGGGGTAGTTCCATCGCACCCGTTCGCAACCCACCACGACAAGGCAAGCATGCAGGACTCCAGCGCGCCCCAGCCCGTTCGCGATAACGCCTTCCATCGTTCGATCGGGCTGTTCTCGGGAACCGCGATCAACATGACCCAGATGTGCGGCATCGGGCCGTTCATCACCATCCCCCTCATGGTTGCCACGATGGGTGGTCCACAGGCGGTCATCGGCTGGATCGCCGGCGCCATCCTGGCCATGGCCGACGGCCTGGTGTGGGCTGAACTCGGCGCGGCCATGCCCGGTTCCGGGGGAACCTATGTCTATCTGCGCGAAGCGTTCCAGTACCGCACCGGCAAACTGATGCCGTTCCTTTTTATCTGGACGATGCTGCTGGCGATTCCCTTGCTGATGTCTACGGGCATCATCGGCATGGCGGAATATCTGGGGTTCTTCTTCCCCAACCTGGGCTGGTGGCCGGTGCATCTCGTCAGCTTGGCGGCAACCGCCGTCGTCACGTGGCTACTTTATCGCCGCATCGAATCGGTTCGCGTGATCACGATTGCGTTGTGGGTGATCATGCTGGTCTCTGTCGTTGGCGTGACCGCGGCGGGCTTCTCACATTTCAATGCGGGTTTCGCGTTTGCCTATCCGGCCGGCGCGTTTGGCAGCCACTTTTTCATGGGGCTTGGCGCAGGGCTGATCATCGGCATTTACGACTATCTCGGTTACAACACGACCGCCTACATCGGCGACGAGTTGCGCAATCCGGGCCGCACAATGCCCGGCTCCATCATCATCTCGGTGATCGCGATGATGTTTATCTACCTTCTTCTCAACATCAGCGTGCTGGGCGTGGCGCCATGGCAGGAAATCGCCCAGTCCAAGTCCGTGGCTTCGCTGGTGGTTGAGCGTAGCTGGGGGCATCTGGCTGCCGCCGTCATGACCGTCCTGATCATTGTCACCGCATTCGCCTCGGTGTTCACCGGCCTGCTGGGAGGCTCGCGCGTGCCCTTCCAGGCAGCGCAGGACAAGGTATTCCTGTCTGTGTTCGCGCGTCTGCACGCCAAGCACGGCTTCCCGCATGTGGCTTTGCTCACGATGGGCGTGGTGACGGCTATCGGCACGTTCTTTGATCTGACCGAAGTCATCAACATGCTGCTGGCCGTGACCATCATCGTTCAGTCCATCGCACAGATCGCCGCGCTGGTGGTGCTGCGCAAGCGTCAGCCGAATCTCGTGCGGCCATACAAGCAATGGCTTTACCCGGTGCCGTGCGTGATTGCGCTGGTGGGGTGGATCTACGTGTATGTGTCCGCGTCCACGTTGTCGCTGATTCTGTCCGGTGTATGGATCGTCGCTGGCCTCGTGGTGTTTGCAATGTGGGCCAGGCTCAATCGGTCGTGGCCGTTCGCACCCGTTGAAATACGCGAAACCTATCTTGGGAAACAGTAACGCCATGCAAATTCCAGCCAGGTACTCGCTTTGGATGATGGTCGCGATCGTGGTATCGGTCGCGCCGGCCGCACTCGCCCAAACGGCCTACGCTCCCACTCAGATATCGGTCGACGTCGGCTCCACCAACGCCATCGGTCATTGGCAAATTCAAGACAGCGCGAAGGCGCAGCAAGGCGGTGCCGACATCTCCTCGACAGGCTTCTCCACCGAGGGCTGGTATCCGGTGAGTGGGCGAGCGACCGTCATGGCCGGACTGCTGGAGAACGATGCGTTCAAGAGCAGCACGTTCAAGAATGACGTGTTCTACAGCGACAACCTGCGTGCGGTACAGGTGCCGGACTCCAGCGGCAACCTCTTCGTGACGCCGTGGTGGTATCGCGCCGAATTCAAGCTGCCGAAGCAGCAGCCGGGACAGCACACAATACTGCGTACCAACGGCATCATCGCGAGCGCCGATGTGTGGATCAACGGACATCTGGTCGCGGACCACGCCGACGTCGCCGGCGCCTATCCCGTGCACGGTTTCGACGTGACGCGCTGGGTACACACGGGCACCAACGTCCTCGCCATGCGCGTGCATCCGGCCGATCCAAGAATGAGCCTGTCGATGGGCTGGGTGGATTGGAACCCCACGCCGCCAGATAACAACATGGGTCCATGGCGCGGCGTGGACATCGTGCAGGCTGGCCCTGTCCAGTTGAGCTATCCCTACGTTCTTTCGACGTTGTCGCCTGATCGCGCGCGCGCCACGCTGGTCGCGAAGGTGGAGGCGAAGAATCTGGATACGGTGACACACGATGCGACGATCACCGGCACCATGGCTGGCGTTCCCGTGCGACAAACCATCCACCTCGCGCCCGGACAAACGCAAGTCGTTTCGTTTTCATCCAGCACAACTCCGGGCCTCGCACTGGATCACCCGAAGATCTGGTGGCCAGTGGGCATGGGAGAACATCCACTGTATCCACTTGAGATGACCGCTGCAGTCGACGGCGCAGCATCCGACCGGGTCACGGCGACGTTCGGCATTCGCAGCGTCAGTTCGAACCTCACCAAGCAGGGTTATCGCCAGTTTTTCATCAACGGAAAGCCGCTGCTGATTCGCGGTGGCGGCTGGGCGCCGGACATGTTTCTGCGCGACGACCCGACTCGGATGGAGGCTGAGTTCAGCTACGTCCTCAACCTCGGCCTCAACACCATCCGCAGCGAAGGCAAGTTGGAGAACCAGGGCTTTTACGACCTCGCCGATCGCAACGGCGTCCTGATACTGGCGGGCTGGGAGTGCTGCGACAAATGGGAGTCGGCGGCCAAGACCGGCGGCTCTCCCTGGACCGACGCCGACATGAAAGTGGCCGAAGAATCCATGGCCAGCGAGGCGCGTCTGCTGCGCAGCCATCCTTCGGTGATCGGCTTCCTGATCGGCAGCGACAACCCTCCGCCTGGGCCTGTCTCAAAAATGTACGTCGACGCGTTGCATGCGGCCGACTGGTCGTTGCCGATCATCTCGGCGGCTGTCCCCAAGGGCACCGCCGAAGCCGGCCCTTCCGGCCTCAAGATGGATGGTCCTTACGACTGGGTACCGCCGTCCTATTGGTATGCCGACAAGCTCGGTGGTGCGTTCGGTTTCGATTCGGAGGTGAGTGCAGGAGCCGATATTCCACGCCTGGAAGATGTGCAGCGCATGCTGTCGCCGCAGGAGCAGGAGGCCCTGTGGAAGTATCCGGCGGCGAGGCAGTACCACGCATCCGCGGACTGGTCGACATTCGCCGTGCTGACACCGTTCGACAACGCACTGGCGCAACGCTACGGCGCGCCGACGAGTCTTGCCGACTATGTCGCCAAGGCCCAGCTCGACAACTACGACAACGTCCGCGCGCAGTTCGAGGCGTTCAACGCGCACATGGATGCAGACAAGCCGGCGACCGGCGTAATCTACTGGATGCTCAACAACGCGTGGCCATCGTTGCACTGGCATTTATACGACTACTACATGAATCCCGCCGGCGCCTATTTCGGCGCCAAGAAAGCCAACGAGCTGGTGCACATCCAGTATTCGTACGACACGAAGGGCATCGTGCTGGTGAATCACGCGCTGGATGATGTCCATGACCTGCAAGCGAATATCCGCGTGCGCAATCTGGACGGCAGCGTGCGCTTCGAGAAGCGCTTGCAGAACATCGACCTCGCGGGCAACCACACGCAGCAAGTGGCGACACTGCCTGCCATCACCGGTTTGTCATCCGCCTACTTCATCGAACTCGACCTCGCCTCTTCCGATGGCAAGCCGGTTAGCCGCAACGTCTACTGGTTATCCACTCGAGCGGACGTGCTCGACTGGGCGGGCTCGAACTGGTACCTCACCCCGCTGAAACAGTACGCTGACCTGACCGCCCTGCAGTCCTTGCCGATCGCGACAAGCGATGTCCGCGCAACGACGCAGCGCGAAGGCAACGATGACGTCACCACAGTCACGTTGTCGGTGCCCGCATCGTCGAAAGCGGTGGCCCTGCTCCAGCACGTGTCGATCAGGCGTGGTGCGCACGGCAACCTTGCGCTGCCGATACGCTGGAATGACAATGACGTCACGCTCTGGCCCGGTGAGTCGATGGTCCTGACCGCGCGTTACGCATCGCAGGGAACGGCCGAACCTGTGGTCGAAGTGAGTGGGTGGAACGTTTCCGCCCAAAGCTTTCCGGCTGCCGCCACGCAGGGAACAGATCATTGAAGACGCAAAGGCTTCCATGTCGCGCGTGACCATCAACGATGTCGCCCGGGCATCGGACACCTCGAAGAAAACCGTATCGCGCGTGCTGAACAACGAGCCGAACGTGCGCGATTCAGTGCGGGATCGCGTGCTCTCGGCTGTGGCGGAACTCAACTACCGGCCGCTCACATCGGCGCGCAGCCTGGCGACAAATCGGTCCTTCATGATCGGCCTGCTCTACGACAACCTTTCGCCGAGCTACATCATGGAAGTCCAGGCAGGCGTGCTGGAAGCATGTGAAGCCCAGCAATACAGCATGATGGTGCAGCCGCTGGTCTCGACGGCACCAGACTTCGTCGAGCGCGTCGAGAGCATCCTGTGGCGGCACCGGCCCGACGGGCTGATCCTTACGCCACCCATCACCGACCATCCGGAACTGCTCAAGTACCTGCGCAAGAACGACCTTCCGTTTGCTTCGATCGCGCCACGCCAAGCCAAGGGCTGCATCGGGGTAATGCTGCGCGAGCGTGAAGCCGCCGCGGCAATGGTCGAGCACCTTGTGGCGCTGGGTCACCGCCGCATCGCCCACATCCTTGGCGATCCGAAGCATGGCGCAGGCATCTGGCGCCTCGCCGGGTACCGCGACGGCTTGAAGCACGCAGGCTTGAACGAAGACCCCGCGTACATGGTGCAGGGTCGTTTTTCTTTCGAGTCCGGCGTGGCAGCAACGCGCCGATTGCTCGCGTTGAAGAACCGGCCAACAGCTATTTTTGCAGCCGACGACGATATGGCCGTGGGCGCGATCTGGGCAGCCTCGGAGGCTGGAGTGTCGGTTCCCGGCGACATTTCCATTTGCGGCTTCGATGACACCATGATCGCGACGCAGGTGTGGCCTTTGCTGACCACCGTCCATCAGCCCGTGCGCGACATGGGCAAGCGCGCCACCGAGGAACTGCTGCTTCGCGTGCTGGGCAAGGGGGAAGCCAGCATGGTCGAAGTCGGCTACGAAATGCGTATGCGCGCATCGACGGCACCCGCGCCCTGAACCAGGCGCTATCTTGCAGCCCACGCCACCGATCAAGAGGACAAGCCCAATGCCTGCCACCCTGGACGCCAGCAACCCGACACGGAAATTCCATTTCATTTCAGGACTACCGCGCGCCGGCACCACACTACTGGCCGCCATCCTCAACCAGAATCCGCGCTTCCGCGCCGGCATGACCAGCCCACTGGCAGACATCATGGGCGTGGTGATGGCAGAGGCAAGCAGCAAGAACGATTTTTCGTTCGATGTCTCCGACGATCAGCGCGTCGCGCTTTTACGCGGCCTGGTAGAAAACTTCTACTCGCATCAGGCTGGCGCCGACGTGATGTTCGACACCAGTCGGCTGTGGTGCAGCCGTATGCAGTTGCTCAACACGCTGTTCCCCGGCGTGAAGGTCATTGCGTGCGTGCGCAAGTTGGCGTGGGTGCTGGACAGCATGGAGCGGTTGGTGCGCAGGCAACCGGTCAGCGTCAGCAAGGTATTCCGCTTCGACACCAACACCACGGTGTACTCGCGTATTGAGGCCTTGACTGATCCACGGGGCATGGTGGGCTTTGCCTACCAGGCCACCAAGGAGGCATTTTACGGCCCGCAGGCACAAAATCACTTGCTGATGCTGACCTACGAAAGCCTGGAGAGCGACCCCGCCGCGGCCATGCGCGCGGTCTACGAATTCCTCGACGAGCCTTCGTTCGAGCACGACTTCGACCACATCGAATACAACGCGGACGAATTCGATGCCCGGGTCGGCATGCCCGGCCTGCATTCGGTCCGGCCCAAGGTAGAGTCGATCGAACGTCAGCCCATCCTGCCGCGCGAGATCTTCGGACGCTTCGCGAATGAAGCGTTCTGGATGGATCCCAAGAACAACGTCAACCAGGTACGCATCGTGTGATGCCAGGTACGCCAGTGTGTCACTCAGGCGGCGACAGACGGCGCAATCACCTGGTGTGCAAAGCGCTCCATTTCCTCCAGCTGTGGGCTCATCTGCAGCAACAACAGATCCAGCCCTACGGCAGCGAATTCTTCGATACGCGCACGCACCTGCTCCGGCGTACCCACCAGACCCGGCCGTAAGCCGCGATTGGAGACGGAGTACTCCTCGATCTTCAACTCCCGCTCCAGTTGCGTGCCGGAAAGCCATTGATCGAAGTTGGCGAAGCCGGGAGCTTCCGCATCCAGCGTGGTGATGCGTTCCACTTCAGCCTGTGCTTCGGCCTCCGTATCACGGACGATCGCGTAAGCGGCCATGCCGTACTGCATGGGTGGCAAGCCTGCACGCTCACGGCGAGCACGCATGTCGGCAATTTTCTCTGCAATGAATTCGGGCTCGTCGCCGTGCATCACATACGCATCGCAACGATTGACGATAAGCGTTTTGGCTGCCTCGGATTCCCCACCGGCATAAATCGTCGGACGCGGCGACGAAAGTGGCTTGGGCTCGCAGATCGCATCCTGCAGCTGATAACGCTCACCGGTGAAGGTAAACGGGGTCTGTGACCAAAGACCATCGACCACCTGCAACCATTCGTTGGTGCGTGCATAGCGGTCGTCATGCTGATCGAATTGCAGGCCGTATTGCTTGGCTTCGTCCGCCCACCATGAAGACACGACGTTCAGCGCCAATCGACCGCCGGAGATACGATCGATATTCGCAGCCTGCTTGGCGAACAGTGCCGGTTGATGGAAGTTGGGACGCACCGCAACCATGATTTCAAGCTTGTGGGTTACTGCCGCCAAGGCGGCAGCGCTCGACCATGCATCGAGCGCAGGCTCAGTGACGCCTTTAATATCGTTGAGGTTGAGCTCGGCGATAAGCGTAAGGTCGTAGCCGATTTCTTCGGCACGACGGCAAAGTCGACTGAAGTAGTCCCAGCTCGCTTCCATATTTTCGTCACGCACATTGCGCAACCAGCCGCCAAACACCGGTGCCCAGAATCCGTACCTCATGCTGCTTTCCCCTCGGTCGTGTCGATGACGCGGCTCAGATAGTCGACCAAGGCCTCATGCGGATCCCAACCCAGGACGTTGAGTGGGTCGGCGACGAAATTGGATAGGCCGTTGATGTCGTAGAAGCGACGAGTACCGTCGCGATCGTCGATCATGAATTCAATACCGCCGATGTCCAGTTTGGCGGCACGTGCAATCGCCTCGGCAGCGCGTATCGCATCCTTGTCAGGCTTGTATTCCTGCACCGTAACCGTCGGCTTGTCGATCAAGCAGACGTCGGCCGGACACAAGTCAAACGTTCCACCATCGGTATTGAGCGAAATTGCGTAGAGAAACTTACCGTCCAGGGTTTCCATACGGACCATGTGTTGATCGCGCGCCGGTACGTATTCCTGAACCAGCGTGACGCTATCAATACTTTTTGGCGTGGTACCGTCCTTGACAGCCCGGGTTAGCTCTTCGATCGTGTCGTAGCGTGAGACACCCGCACCCGAACCGCCGATATTCACCTTGACGATCACGGGGAAGCGTAGTCCCTGGGCGGCCGCAACGATGTCGGCCCGATCATGGACGACGCGAGTAGCGGGAATGTCCAGTCCGAGCGATTGAATTACCGACAATTGGCGCGCCTTGGATGCATCGACAGCCAGCGCATGCGTACCGTTGATCACGCGCGTACCGTTCAACTCCCAGTGCGCATAAAGCGATTGCGCGTAAAAGATGGGATGCTCGTCCTGACGCAGGAAAGAACTCATGGCCAACCGGCTGAACACAACCGGGGCGGGCGCATGTTTTTCTGCCAAATCGAAACCATGGTCCTGAAAGCGAATGGCCTGGTAAGCGACTCCACGGCGCTCAAGCGCAGCAAATAGCGGCTTGAACCATTCAGGATGTTCGTAAACGATTGCCAAGGAAGGTTGATTGGACATGCGAAGAGGCTTCGAGCAGGAATACGTCCAGCATGGTCTACATAACCCATGAGAAAAGTCAATTTGATATGGCGGTATATCCGTCTCGATGGTTGTAACAATCGAGCGTCACCGTGCTTGCTGAACCAACGGCGCATTCCGTCCGTACGCCAACCAAACCCACCTAGCGCATGCTCAACGACACTATTCGATCGAACTGCAACGTTGTGCAACGCCGGCCGCCATAGCGTGGGCATTGCATTGCCGGACGTGACGAGCGCCACCTTTGGCTCGCCCATCCCGCACAAGTCGACGGCCGGGTCCGACCTTGCTTGCCGCAAGATCTTAAGGTCTCTGCAGATTTGAAGGGGTCGTGTTTTAACCCCAAAGTTCTTCGCGGCACGCCATGCTAAAAGTTCGCAGTGGATTTATGGCTTTGTCATCAAGAATTTCGGTCACGTCGTTAAACGTTTTATTCGGTGCCAGGTAAGTCTCGATGATGATGCGCACGACCATGTCTGCGTTTTCAACGACCTCTGGCGATGACAGAACGCGCATCCGGCTTACCATGGCGTACAGCCCAACGAGATTGGAGACCTTGGGAGCATCGTGCTCATAGGCGTCGGCGTACCATCTCGATGCTTCTTCGATGAAAGCCTTGTACAACTCTTCGCGTCTACTCATCTGGGCTGTGCGCACTTGCGCGCTGAACTGCACGCGCTGGGTCAGCCAGGAAGCCATCAGCGAGGTGAGACCACCTATCGTTGAACCGGCGAGCGCAGCGATGATGGAAATGTATGCAGTGTTCGTTGTCTGATCACTCCAGGGGATGTTTGGCTTAGATCCGGCACTGTCCGCTGAAATGGCATGGTACGCCCACATCTTCGTCGCTGGTTACGGCGACAACGACGTTCCTGCGCGGTGCAACCGTACCCGTGTATGGGAATAGGTTTAGGATGCGCGGATTGGCATGTTCCGGGAACGCCTACGAACTTGGTCGAGGTCGAAGATGGAAGCGCAAAACATTCGGGCAGCCCTTGACCAGCATTGGGCGGCATCCGCTGCGGGTGATCAGGTTGCCGAGCATGAGATTTATCACGATGACGCGGTGTGCGAGTACCCGCAGTCAGGCGAAATCATCCACGGCCGGCACAACCTGCAATCACTACGCAGCCATCACCCCGGCAAACCTTCGGGATTTGTGGTGCGACGTATCGTTGGAGAAGGCTGTCTGTGGATGACCGAGTATGTGATTACCTACGAAGGCAAGCGT
>Ga0302231_10000779_pt1 | contig 21854 bp, 16 predicted proteins | sample II_Palsa_N2_2_FD_193522 | JGI IMG/M metagenome (GOLD analysis project Ga0302231, IMG submission 193522) | Peat permafrost microbial communities from Stordalen Mire near Abisko, Sweden - II_Palsa_N2_2 | ecosystem: Environmental > Terrestrial > Soil > Palsa > Peat permafrost | place: Sweden...
AGCGGTGGCAAAACAGGTCCGGAAGGCAGCCTGCTGATCTTGGCGATGCTCGTTATCACAGCGGCGTCGATCTGGTTATGGTGGGGACGCCGAACCACATCGCCATTCAGCGGCAGCGGCTGGAAGCCGGCGCGCACCGCTACCCGCTAACCGCTAACGTCGCGGTCAACAGGTTTTCAATGGACACCGAATGAAAATAGAAACAGTCCAGTCCAGCGACGAAACCGCGCTCGCGTCGATGATGCTGAGAACCATCCGGACGAGTGTGCGAATTGAAGCGGCGGAAATGGCCGCCGTGATCACCAACGTTCTCGCGAATATGCACTGGGCGTTCGATCATGCGCAACAGTGCGTACACCTGAAATGCGCCGTGGACGGGCGCATTGCCGGCGCGGTGCTGGTCAAGAATTTCTGGAATCTGTGCAGTCTGTTTGTCGAGCCGAGCGACCATCGACGCGGCATCGGTCGAAGCCTGATTGAGGAAGCGATCAGACAGTGCGCGGCACGCAACGAGCGGCCCTATGTGAGGGTCAATGCAGCGCCTAACGCGGTGGAGTTTTACAGTGCGATGGGCTTCGCGCCGGTGGACGACAAGACTGGGTTCGGTACGAGTACGCCGATGGCGCTCATCTTGTCCGCATCACCACCGTTGCCGGCCAGATAGAAGGCGCGACACGGTAGCGACGGCGACATGAGGCTTATTCGACGGCGCTGCCTTGCGGGGCTGCGCTGTCTTCCTGAGCGGCGGTGTGATCCGGTTGAGCAGAGACGTTTTGCTCAGCCTGGTTTTCCTGCTGAGCCGTAGATTCTTGCGGAGCCACAGCTTCTTGATGAACCGCGGCCTCTTGCGGAGCCGCGCCCTGTTGCAAGGCTGCGCTGTCTTGCGGAACCGCGCCTTGTTCCGACGCAGCACCACCGTCTTGCTGAACCGCGCCTTCTGGCGCAACCGCCGCACCTTGCTGGGCGGTGGCATTTTGCGCAGCGTTCCTGGCCTTTTGCCGCTTGGCCTGCAAGCCGCGCGCGCGTGCGGCTTCCGCCGGCAGCACCTGACCGGCGTCCTGACCGTTCAGGTCGACGCGCATGGCGTTTTCGGTGACGCATGCCCAATATCGGCTACCCCAGCACCACACCTTGATGGCGTCGCGCAAGGCCGCTTCGTTTAAGCCGAGTTCTTCGGAGTGCTCGAGCAGATCCTTGAAGATGCCCACCTTGAGCGGCACTTTCGGAGCCGGATTTTTGGGGAACGCCTTCGGGAATCGTTTCTGAAGCTTGCCGATAGAGAGCACCACCGGATCTACCGGCTTCGACTTTTGCGCCGGCGATTTCTGCGCGGACGACTTATGTGCGGAGGACCTATGCGCAGCCGCTTTTTGCTCAGGCGCGGTGCGCGCCGCGTCGGACGCGTTACGGCCCCCGTTGGCGTGCTTCGCCACCGCGGCTTGCTTTGCTGCTTCAGCCGGCTTCGCTGGCCTCGCCGGCCTGGCGTGCTTTACGTGCCTGGCTGCGCGTTTCTCTTCAGCCTGTTTCGCCAGCTGTTCTTTCAGTGCCGCGAGTTGTTCAAAGCCCATGATGCAGTCTACGACGAGGAAAATGCGTGGATTGTAGCAGCTAGACCGGAAAGCGATATGTGCACTTCCGGCGCTTCGCCATGCGGGATGTCTGAGTCCCGGTTTCAGCAAGCGGCGTGCCGCAGATTTTTCATCGGCGGGAGCGACTACCCCTGCAAGCAGGTCGAACGCCCAAAGACTTCAATGACAAGAAGCGCTTGTCAGTTGACGAGTAACCAATTCGTCGATATTGTTCGGTCCATGGCCGATTCAGAATTCATCCATCCCGGCGTCACTGTCCGGCAGAACTGCCTCGAGCGGTTCAATTTGACCGTCACCGAAGGTGCGCTGGTTCTGGGCGTCAGTCGCCAGGCTTTAACGAATCTGTTGAGCGGCAAAGCCGGTATCTCACCGGAGATGGCCTTGCGCCTCGACAAGGCGTTCGGCGGCGGCGCAGAAACCTGGTTGCAAAGGCAAGTGCTTCACGATCTCGCGAAGGCGCGCCTGCGGCTCGACGAACTCAACGTCGTACCCATGGTGAACGCTCAACAGCCGGCGTTGTTCTAGGCACCGGCGCATCGACGATCGGTAACATCCGCGTTAGCCGTCATACCTGTTGGCAAGTGTTGAACCTTTGAATCATCGAAGGTTCGCATTGTTTCGTCCTGACTTTTTAGTATTCCTTATTTAACTGTTCGACTCGCTTCGAAGGCGTTGTTGCGTCCTCTCGTGCCGACCGAACCGCTACGACCTCCAGAACCAAAACGCATTGAGGGTGAACATGTCCGGTAATCGCCGCTTCCATATGTTTCTGATCGGCAGTTTCTTTGCCAGCTTCGGTGGATGGATTAACTTTCTCGCGATACTGAACATCGCAACGTATCGATTCAACGCGACACCATTCGATCTGGTGATCCTGAGTGCTGCGTTGCTGGTGCCACCCATTCTGCTCACGCGGATCATCAGCCAGGTCTGCGACCGCTATGCCAGCACACGGATCCTTGTCGGTGCATTGGCGATCACACTCGGCACCACGGCAGCCCTGCTTTGGGTCGGCCACTTCATTGCCTTCCTGCTGGTGGTCGCGCTGAAGTCGGCGGCCCTCGGTTTCACCGATCCTGCAGAAACCGTGTATGTCACCACCAGCGTCGACGAGGCTCAACAAAGCCGTGCATTCCGCTTACTCAGCCTGGCCCAAAGCATGTCGAAAATCTGCGCGCCCGCTGCCGGTGGAATCGTCGGCGCATGGGCCGGCGACAATCACACGATGCTCGTCTCGATCGTGTTCATCGCCGCGGCCGTCGTGATGATGCTACTGGCCGGGCCGGCCGCTAAGGCCGTGCTACCTGCCGCCGCTGCACCCGATGGGCACGTTGCGTCGCGTACACACTTGACCGGCGCCATCCTGCCGCTGCTGCTGTGCACCGGCATTTACTTCGCGCTGGCGGCGGCCGTCAACAATCAGTTTCCGCTCATGCTGAGAAACCAGGGTTTCGACAAGTCGGTGCTTGGCATTGTGGTTTCTTGTGCTGCGCTAGGCGGCGTGCTTGGCAGTCTGCTCCCCATGGGACGCAATGCCGAGAGGGCAGGCCTCGGACCACTGCTTGCGCCGGCGTTCGTGTCGTGTGCCGTGTTCATCGCCATTGGCGGCATCTTCCGGTTGCCGTTGCGTCCGGCCGAGTGGCTGCTCGCGCTCGCGTTCTTCGTGACCGGTCTCATGGGTGCACGCTTCAGGGTCGAGTGCCGACTGTTTATCGCCCGGCGTCTCGCAGATCAGGTGGCGGGCGCGAGTGCAGCCCTGCAATCCGCGGGGATGTTCGTGCAGTTCATCGCGCCGTGCGTGGGTGCTGTACTGACGAGCCTGCTGTCTACCAGCGATGTCTTCATGGTGCTTGGCTGCGTCGCGGCGGCTTGCCTCGCGGCTGTAGCCTTACGTTTTAGCAAGCAGCCGCAGGTTGCCGGGCTTGCCGTCGCCGCCGACACAGATTGTCGATAAGCGCTATGCTTTTTGTTTCACGCAACCGGCAACCTGTTCCTCTCGCGGAGTCCACCATGCAATACCGTAAATTCGGCCGCACTGGCCTGAGCGTTTCACGTCTATGTCTCGGCACGATGACATTCGGCTTGCAAACCGAAGAGGCGGTCTCGCACCGCATCCTCGACAAGGCCGCGGAAGCCGGCGTCAACTTCATCGATACCGCGGACGTCTATCCGCTGGGCGGTGGGGAAGACCTCGCGGGACGCACCGAAGAAATCGTCGGCCGGTGGTTGAGGGGCAAGCGCGACCGCTTCATCCTTGCCACTAAAGCAGTGGGCAAGGTTGGGCCGTCGTCATGGGATCAAGGCGCGTCGCGCAAGCACCTGCTCGATGCCATCGACACGTCTCTTCGACGCCTCGGCACCGACTATGTCGACCTGTACCAGTTGCACTCCGACGATCACGAAACGCCGCTCGACGAAACATTGGAAGCACTCGACATCATCGTGCGCTCGGGCAAGGCACGCTATGTGGGCGTATCGAACTTTCTGGCTTACCGGCTAGCGCGCGCATTGGGGCGCGCGGATGTGCTGCGTGTGACGCGCTTCGTCTCCGTTCAGCCGCGTTACAACCTGCTGTTCCGGCAGATCGAACGCGAGTTGCTACCGCTCTGCGGAGAGGAACACCTGGCGGTGATTCCATATAACCCGCTGGCAGGTGGCCTGCTGACCGGCAAACACCGCCACGACGCTCAACCGGAGGCTGGCCGCTTCACCGAAACGGTTGGCAAAGCCGGCGCGACGTATCAGGAGCGCTATTGGCATAAGCGCGAATTCGACACCATCGAAAAGCTGAAGGGCATCGCAGCGGACGCTGGCGTATCGCTGACGAAAACGTCACTCGCCTGGGTGCTCGCGAATCCGCACATCACATCGGCGATCATCGGCGCAAGCAATCCTGATCAATTGACGGACACGCTCAGCGCGATCGATCTCACACTGAACGCCGAATTGAAAGCGCAACTCGACGATGTGACGCACGAATATCGTTGGGGTGACGCGGCACGCTAAACGGCCAAAGCGGAGATGCGATTACCAACCGGCAATCGCATCTCTCACGTCGATTACTCGAAAATGCCCGTACGCTGGGTCGCTTCCGGCAACTGCCGGGTGTCACGCAACGAACGCGGATGCCAGAGCTTCGCCCCGCCTTCAATGCCCGCATCGTTCGACACGACCGCAACATTAGCGGGCAGCTTGAAGTTCAGGCGCGCGGCGTTGCCGCCACCTATCCACAGCTTGTCGTAGTTCACGAGCGAAGCCAGAATCCCGATCACTTTCTCGACGCGGTGGTTCCAGCGCTTGTTGCCCGCCTGCATGCGCGCCGCGTCGCCGATATATTCGTCGTACGCGCGGTTCTTGCTGACCGGGTGATGCGCCAGCTCCAGATGCGGCATCAGCTCGCCGTCGCGAAACAGTGCCGTACCCGCTCCCGTGCCAAGCGTCAGCACGAACTCAATGCCATGACCTTGGATCGCCGCAAAGCCCTGTACTTCGGCGTCGTTGATCATGCGCACCGGCAAGCCACCGAGCCGTTTGGCTAGCGAATCGGCAAGCGGAATGTCATGCCAGCCTTCGTCGCCGAAATGCGGTGCCGTGAGCACGCGGTTGTTGCGCACGAAACCCGGAAAGCCAATCGAGATGCGCGCAGGCGCATGCTCTGCAATCAGCGGCTCGACCAGCTTCACCAGCGTATCGACGAGTTGCTCGGGCGTGCACGGATGCGGTGTCGCCACGCGCAGACGCTCGGTGACCATCTTGCCGTGCGTGTCGATGATCGCAGCCTTCAGACCGGTGCCGCCCACATCGATGGAGAGGATGTACCCCGCGCTGTGCCTGACGGTGCTTTTAGCCGCGGGTTTGGCTGCAGTCCGGGCCGCAGGCTCGGCCGCGGCTTTCACCGCAGGCTTCTTCGCCGCACGTTTAGCAGTGGTTTTAACGGTGCTGCTAGCACTGCTCTTGACGTTACCTTTGACGTTGGTCTTACGTGTCGCCACGGTGGTCCCCTGGTAGTGTGGTGTTTAGCCTTACTTCTTCGCGTCCGCGTCCTTGTCCTTGCTTAAAGGCCGCCATGCATGACCGTTGCGGGCCAGCAGTGCATCCGCCTCAGCCGGACCCTGGCTGCCCGCCGGGTAGCCGTGCACCGGCAGCGGACTGCCCTTCGGATGCAACACGTCGTCCACTGCGGCCCAGCTCGTTTCGATGCTGTCGGCACGCTGAAACAGCGTCTCGTCGCCGAGCATGCAGTCGTACAGCAGTGTTTCATAGCCGACGTTCGGCTGTTCATCGAAGAAGTCGCCATAGTTAAAGGACGACTGCACAGCGCCCATCTGCATGATTGGCCCCGGCGCCTTCACGTTGAAATCGAAACTCGTGCCGTGCGTGGGATCGATGCGCAAGGTCAGCACGTTAGGCGTCAGCGCATTGACGGGGGTGTCGCGAAACAGCCGGAACGGCACCGTTTTCAGTTGCACCGAGATCTCCGTGCGACGCGCCGCAAGCCGCTTGCCGGTGCGCAGATAGAACGGCACGCCGGACCAGCGCCAGTTTTCGACGAGCACGCGCGCCGCGGCATACGTCTCCGTCTGGCTGTCGGGCGCCACGTCGGGCTCCTGCCGATAACCCGGCCCTGCCGGTCCCTTCTCGTACTGTCCGAATACCACGTCATCCGGTTTTACCGGCTGGATAGCGTCGAAGATATCGGCTTTCTTGTCGCGTACCGCTTCGGCATCGAAGGAATTAGGCGGTTCCATGGCGACCATGCCGAGCAACTGGAACAGGTGGTTCGGCAGCATGTCGCGAAACGCGCCGGTCTGTTCGTAGAACGAGCCACGCCCTTCCACGCCGATCGTCTCGGACGCCGTAATCTGTACGCAGTCGATGTACTCGCGCCGCCAGATCGGCTCGAACAAGGCATTCGCAAAGCGCACGGCCATGATGCTCTGCACCGTATCCTTGCCGAGAAAGTGGTCGATACGATAGACCTGCTCTTCCTTCGCATTACTCAGAATATGTTCGTTCAGATCGCGAGCGGAGGCAAGATCCGTACCGAACGGCTTCTCGATCACGATGCGGCGGAAACCTTTGCCGTCGTCGCCTTCCTTGAGCAGGCCGGCCTTGCCTAGATGCTCGACAATCGGCTTGAAGAAGCGCGAACTGACGGCGAGGTAAAACACGACGTTGCCGCCGGGCGTGTTTTCGAGCTTCTGTTTCAGGGCGGAAAACGTGTCGTCGCTTTCGAATTCCCCCGCCATATATTCGAGGCGCTGCGCGAGCGAACTCCACGCCTTGTCGTCGAGCTTCGAGGTGTGGAAGGTGCTGGCCTTGTCGGCCGCAAACTGTTGCAGGGCCTTGTACAGATCGTCGCGCCACGCGCTGGTTTCGACCTGGCCGTGGTTCACGCCGATGATCTTCATCTGCGGATCCAGCAGACCGTCGACGGTCAGGTTGTACAGCGCGGGCATCAGGAGGCGTTTGGTGAGATCGCCGCCCGCGCCGAAGATCACGAGGGTGCACGGCGGCGCCGGGTGTTTGCCTGCCGGTACGACAGGAGTGGAAGACTGCGCGCCGGCAGAGGAGGAACTTGAATCAGGTGCGTTCGAAGGAGTCGACATAGGGTTCACTTGATCGAAGTAAGCCAGTGGAACAGACGTGGCAATAGAAGAAAGACCAGGGCCGCCGCCGCACAGTTCAAAATCAGTTACGAATCGTCTGCCTGCAGGGCGACTGTAATACGCCTGACCCTGCCCTCCCCCTTCATTTTGCGCTGCGCCTACTTGGTGGCCAAGGCCGGCTCAGCCTCTGCTGGCGCCGGCACATCGCCGCTCTCGCCCGTCGCGCGCGGCTGCAGTAACAACGCAACGAGCCCGCTCCAGCCGGTCTGGTGCGAAGCGCCGACGCCACGGCCATTGTCACCGTGAAAGTATTCGTGGAACAGCACGAGATCGCTCGAACGCGGGTCGGCTTGCAGCAGCGGATACGCGCCCATCACCGGGCGCTCGCCGTTGCTGTCCTTGAGAAATAGCGTAGTGGCGCGCCGTGCGAGCTGGTCGGCGATTTCGCGCAACGAGAACTTCTGGCCGGAACCGGTTGGAAACTCCACGCGGAAATCGTCGCCGTAGTAGCGGTGAAACTCGTACAGCGACTCGATCAGCAGATAGTTGACCGGCATCCAGATCGGCCCACGCCAGTTCGAATTGCCGCCAAATACACGCGAGTCCGATTCGGCCGGCAGATACTTGACGCAAAAGCTGTCGCCGTTGTGTCTGAAGACGAACGGCTCGTCGCGATGCACCCGCGAGAGTGCCCGTACGCCGTGATCGGAAAGGAATTCTGATTCATCGAGGGCACGGCGCAACAACGCCTTCATCCGGTGTCCGCGCAACAGCGACAGCAGCAGGGCGTTGCCCTTGCCAGGTTCATCCCAGCGCGAGACCAGTTTGGCAAGATCGGGACGGTGCTCGAGGAACCAGAACAGCCGGTCACGCAGACCCGGCAGGGCGTGCAGACGCTCTTCGAGCACATGCACCGCAAACAGCGGGATCAAGCCGACCATCGAACGCACCCGCATCGGCTCGCTGGTGCCGTCGGGCAGTCTCAGCTTGTCGTAGAAGAATTCGTCAGCGCTGTCCCACAAGCCGGTCTCGCAGTCGTCGTCGCAACTGACCGCCTCGGCAATGTACAGGAAGTGTTCGAAGAACTTCACGCCGATATCGACGAACACGTGATTGGCAAATGCCAGTTCCAGTGCGATGCGCATCAGATCGAGCGCGTACGCCGCCATCCATGCGGTGCCGTCGGCCTGATCGATGTGACCGCCGGTCGGCAGGGGCGACGAGCGGTCGAAGATGCCGATGTTGTCCAGCCCAAGAAAGCCGCCCTGGAAAATATTGTGGCCGTCGGCGTCCTTGCGGTTCACCCACCACGAAAAATTCAGCAGCAGTTTGTGAAACACCAGTTCGAGGAAATCGCGATCGCCTTTGCCCATGAGCGCCCGGTCGATTTCATAGACGCGCCACGCGGCCCACGCGTGCACCGGCGGGTTGGCGTCGCCCAGGGCCCACTCGTAGGCCGGCAACTGACCGTTGGGATGCTGATAGCGGTCCTTGACCAGCAACAGCAACTGCCGCTTGGCGAACTCCGGGTCGATCAGCGCAAAGGCTGCAGCATGGAAGGCGAGATCCCATGATGCGTACCACGGGTATTCCCACTTGTCGGGCATCGAGACGATGTCCGCGTTGCACAGGTGACGCCAGTCGGCGTTGCGGCCGCGCTTGCGATTTGCATCAGGCGTGGGTTGCGCCGGGTCGCCATCCAGCCAGCGCTGGACGTCGAACTGGTAGTACTGCTTCGACCACAGCATGCCGGCCAGCGCTTGCCGCTGCACGAGCCGCGCGTCGGGATCGTGAATCTCGTGCTGCAATGCCGCATAAAACCCGTCGGCTTCGGCAAGGCGGCGGGCAAACAGCGCGTCGACATCGAGCGGCACGTCATCCGGCGCGGACTCGGGACGCCAGCGCATATAAATCACCGCGCGGCCGTAGGGCGCGAGCTCAAGCGGCACGTGGGCCGCCGCCTTGGTGCCGCTGTCGGACCGTACCGCTTGCGTATCACCGTGCAGGAGGTACTCGTTGATGCCGTCCTTGAACGGACCCGCCCCGTCCATATTGAAGAGGCGTTTGACATTGGTGTCGTTTTCGCAGAACAGCCAGGTCAGTTCGGGCGTGTCTTTCGACCACGCGGTCACCACAAACGAATCATGTCCTTGCTGGCGCCCAAGCAGAGACGTTTCGCCGCGTGCCGCTTGTTTAGTGAGCGAGGGGCGGTCTTTCGTCTCTTTCCACGACCACGTATTGCGGGCCCAGATCTGCGGCAGCACATCGAGCGAGGCAGACTTGTCCGCACGGTTTTCGACCGTGACACGCATCACGATGTCTTCGGGCGTGTGCTTGGCGTATTCGACCTGTACGTCGAAATAGCAGTTGTCGTCGAACACGCCGGTATCGAGCACTTCGTATTCGGGCATGTCCGCGCCGCGCCGCGCGTTCTCCTGCACCAGATCGTCATACGGATACGCGGCATGCGGATACTTGTACAGCATCCGCATATAAGAATGGGTGGGCGTGCCGTCGAGGTAGAAATACAGTTCCTTGACGTCCTCGCCGTGATTGCCCTGCGAGTTGGTGAGGCCGAACAGGCGCTCCTTGATGATCGGGTCCTGGCGATTCCAGAGCGCGAGCGAGACGCACCAGTTCAGCTTGTCGTCGCCGAAGCCGGCAATGCCGTCCTCGCCCCAACGATAGGCGCGGCTGCGGGCATGGTCGTGGGGAAAGTAGTCCCATGCGGTGCCGTTCGGACTGTAGTCCTCGCGCACGGTGCCCCACTGGCGCTCGCTCAGATAGGGACCCCAGCGCTGCCAGCGGGCGCATTCCCTGGAGTGCAGGCGGGTGCCTTCGATGGTTGCGAGCAGATTGGCGGCACGCAGCGGCGGCATGGAGCGGTTCCTTGCTTTTCGAGCTTGGCGGTGGGACTCACATCCTAGCGCGTTTTGCTCAAGGGGTGCGGCGGCGTGGGCTTATCCGGGGCTTGCCCCGTGCCTGCTCCGCAGCCCACCGTGCGATTCACCCATTCGCCAGCATCCGCTTAACCCGCAGCAATTCCCCCAGCGACCAGGCCTGGAACGGCGTGCCGCCCGGATGATGCGGTGCATCACCGTCGGCGACCTCGCAGAGGTGATCGAGGCCGTCGCGGTCGAGATACTCGATCAGCGGCGCAAGAAAGCGCGTGCGCGCCTGGGCCCGCGCACCTTCAGCCGGTTGATTCACGCGCAGCCATGCCTCGACGAACGGGCCGATCAGCCACGGCCACACCGTCCCCTGGTGATAAGCGCTGTCACGCTCGACCTGACCGCCCGCATAGCGTCCACGATAGGCAGGATCGGACGGCGCCAGGGTGCGCAAGCCAAGCGGCGTCAACAGATGCGTCTCGACCTGTTCGACCACTGCGCGCGCCGCCGCGCCTTCGAGCAGCGGAAACGGCAAGCCTCCCACCGCGAAAATCTGGTTCGGCCGGATCGAGCGATCGATTTTGCCAGGCACGTGGTCCGCGTCGACGTTGTCGAACAAAGCGCCGCTCGCCGGATCCGTGAAGCGCTGCGTAAATGCTTGCGAGGCACGCGCCGCGGGCTCCTGCCACTGTGGATTCCACTTCGCCGCAATGCGCAACGCGTTGATCCACAACGCCTGAACTTCTACGGGCTTGCCGATGCGCGGCGTCACGACCCAGTCGCCCACCTTCGCATCCATCCACGTCAGTTGCACACCTGGCACCCCGGCGCGCAGCAAGCCGTCGTCATCGGCGCGGATGCCGAAGCGGGTGCCGCGGCTGTAGCCTGTTAGGATCGCCTCGACCGCCTGCTGCAGACGCTTGCGTGTGCCATCGCAGGCTTGCTCTGCGGCTAGGTAGTCGTGCACGGCAACCACAAACCATAGCGACGCATCGACGGCGTTGTATTCCGGCGTGCTGCCATAGTCGGGAAAGAGATTGGGCAACATGCCTTCGGAGATCGTGCTGGCCCACTCGAGCAAGATCGACTCCGCCGCTTCGTGACGGCCCGACGCCAGCAACAAACCACGCATCGCGATAAACGTATCGCGGCCCCAGTCGGTGAACCATGGGAAGCCCGCGACCAGCGTGCTGCCTTTCTCGCGCGCAACAAGGTAAGCGTCCGCTGAGCGATGCAGTGGCGACGCGAATGCGCTGCGACGCGCAAATTCGGCGTCGGCCAGCGCCTGCGCGCGTTCGACAGTCGGCGTGGCATCGGCTTGCGGGCCCGCGCGCAGAATCATCAGTGCTGCGCCGTCGGCGAGCGAGAAGGTGAACACACCCGGCGTCGCAAGATCTTCGCTGAAATCGAGGCCGCGTTCGCGCTCTCGCACATAGCAGAAGTTTCGATACCAGTCCGGCGCATGGGCGTACGTCCCGTTGGTCGACGCGTGAATCGCCGGCAGGTCACCGTATGGCTGCCAGCTCACCTCGGCCCGTGCATCATCCGTCTGCGCATTGAAATTGAACGCGGCGTTCTCGTGATGCAGTGCGTGATAGTCGCGGCCCGATAAAAGCGGCCGCACCTTCAACGTATAACGGCTCGCGGCTTCAGCGCTCGCACTGCCCGGCGCAAGACGCCAACGCAAGACCGTCTCGCAGCTCGCCTTCGCAACGAACACCTCGGCGATCAGTACCACCTCCCCGTCGAGCTGGAAGCGCCACGTCGGCCACGGTTGCGTGTCGAAACCGAGCAGGCTGGACGACACGTCGGGATACACCACGTCTGGCACATAACGCTGCATGGTGAGCGGATAGCGCGTGCCGTCTGCTTCGAGCCACGCTTCGACACCATTGACGAGCGCGACGCGCCCTCCAGGTGGATGCGTCGCCGTCAGCAGCAGCGCGTGATAACGGCGCGTACGCGCCGTGCCGACTGTTCCCGATGCGAAGCCGCCGAAGCCGTCCGCCTCGAGCCACTCGTATTCGAGCTGGAAGGAATCGAAAGTTTTGTCGATGCGCGTCATTTTTACACCCACCTTTTTTGCTGTCCAGATCTTACCGATTTAATGAAACAGCAAGGAAAAATCGCCAGATTTGCGCTCGGCATTATTTCTAATAACTTTCCGAATTCCAAAAAATAGCCATCAACTTCGCATCGCGCAAACGTTACACCGTATTTCATAATATTTTCTTGAAGTCACTGGAGACTGCATCCCGCTACCCCGAACGAGGATGCAGACATGCGAAATTTCCAGGTCGCGGCCACAGCCGTAGTCGTTGCACTCACAACCGTTTTATTGACCGCCTGTGGTCCGGACGACAGCAGTTCGGCAAGCGTCGGACAAAGCAATGCCGCAACCAATACAGCAACACCTGCGGCCACACCGTCAGCCCCTCAGACAAACCTGGCGGCAACGCCTCCCGCATGGGGCGCGCCAGCCGCGCTAGCGGGCACCGCTACGCCTGGCGCGACCGCCGCATCGGACAGCGCTGTGCACAGCGTGGAGGCAAGCCTCGCAGGAGACAGCCAGCAGGTTACTCCCGTGCTGCGCTATGCGCCCGGCGACAGCGACCCGAGTGGCCACAGCAATTAACCAACGGATTACCCCCAGCGCACGAGACGCGCTATTCTTTCCCCCCCGCAGAAGGTGATAACCAATGACCTCAAACAGCCGTCGCCGTTTCCTGCAGACAGTTGCATCATCCGCCGGTGCCGCCGCCGCGTTGGCCGCATTCCCTGAATCGATCCGCAATGCATTGGCGATCCCGGCCAATTCGCGCACTGGAACGATCGAGGATGTCGAGCACATCGTGGTATTCATGCAAGAGAACCGTTCGTTCGACCACTACTTCGGCCACATGCGCGGCGTACGTGGTTACAACGACCGATTCCCGATTCCGCTGCCGGGCGGCCAACAGCCGGTGTGGTATCAGCCGTCCAAAGAGAACGCGGCGCAACCGGTTCTGCCATTCCACCTGAACACGCAGACCACCAGCGCACAATGTATTGGCGATCTCGACCACAACTGGTACCCGACGCACTATGCCATCAACAGCGGCGCGTACAACCAGTGGCCGCAGTACAAGACTGACATGACTATGGGCTACTACCTGCGTAGCGACATTCCGTTTCACTACGCACTGGCCGACGCGTTCACCATGTGTGACGCCTACTTCTGCTCGATGCCGGGCCCGACACACCCGAACCGCTCGTATCTGATGACCGGTATGGTCGACCCGAGCGGCACGATGGGCGGACCGCTGCTCGACAACAACGACTACGTGGACGGCGATGGGCCGCCGAAGTATGCGCTGCTCTCGTGGACGACGTATCCCGAACGTCTGCAGGCTGCGGGCATTTCGTGGCAGGTTTACCAGCAAGGGCTGACCGGCGCCGATCCGCTGAACGGCAACTACGGCACCAATATCCTGCAGAACTTCGTCAACTACATCAACGCACAACCGGGCTCGGCACTTTACGAGCGCGCACAGACGGTGCGCACGATTGTCGATCTGAAGAACGACGTGCTCGCGGGCAACCTGCCGCAAGTATCGTGGCTGTGCCCGCCGGCAGCGTATTCGGAACACCCGAGCTATACGCCCGCTTATGGCGCGGAATATACCTCGCAGATCATCGAAGCGCTGACGTCGAACCCGGAAGTCTGGAGCAAGACCGTACTGTTCATCATGTACGACGAGAACGACGGCTTCTTCGATCACCTCGTGCCGCCGCAACCGGCAACGACCGCGGCTCAGGGTCAATCGACGGTCAGCGTGGCGGGCGAAATCCACAACGTGGTGAATCCGCTGCGTGGCGGCAGCTACACCGCCGACGGCCTGCCGTACGGCCTCGGACCGCGCGTGCCGATGACGATCGTCTCGCCGTGGACCAAGGGCGGCTTTGTCTGCTCACAGGTGTTCGATCACACGTCGGTGATCCGTTTCATCGAGAAGCGTTTTGGCGTCACGGAGCCGAACATCACGGAATGGCGCCGCGCCGTATGCGGCGACCTGACGACGGCGTTCGACTTCCGCACGCCGGATGCGACGATGCCGCCGCTGCCGGACACCAGCAACTACATCAACATGGCCAACAACCAGTGCGCCGTGAATCCGGCGCCGGTCGTGCCGGCCACGCCGGGTCCGTTCGACGCGCAGGAATCGGGCATCCGTTTTGCCCGTGCGCTGCCGTATGAACTGCACGTGAACGGCAAGGTGGATGTCAAGGCGAACACTTTCACGATCGATCTCGCCAACACCGGCGCGCACGGTGCGCACTTCTACGTCTACGCAACCAACCGCACCGACGGCCCGTGGCGCTACACCGTCGAAGCAGGCAAGTCGTTGACGGAGACTTTCGATCTGACCTCGACGATCGGCGTCTACACGTTCGAAGCGTTCGGTCCGAATGGTTTTGTCCGCAAGTTTGCAGGCAATGCCGTTCAGACGCAGAGCAGGAACAGCAAGCCGTCGCTGCCGGAAGTCCGCACGCACTACGACGTAGCAAACGGCAACGTGTACCTGAAGTTCACCAACAAGGGCAATGGCATCGCCCGCCTGACGGTGATCGACAATGCGTACGGTGCGCGTCCACGTCAGGTGATCGTGCCGGCTGGCGCGGAGATCGAGGAAGCATGGGTGCTGGCGTCGAGCCACCACTGGTACGATCTGACCGTCAGCAGCAATGACGACGCCAGCTACAGCCGCCGCCTCGCCGGCCACGTCGAAAACGGCCGTCCGAGCATCAGCGACCCGGCCGCTGTCGCGCCGACGTTGACGGTGGTCTGAAACCGTTGAGATGCCGCTGGGCATCGCACTTGCACGCGTCGCTTCTGTTAAGCGGCGAGTGCCGGTCGATGCCCAGCGCGTTCAGCGGTACGGCTGCACGCATCACCGCTGGTATCACGCACCCAGCAGCACGCCGGTGCGCAGCGGCTTCGTTCCCGTAACGCGGCCCAGCGGCGCGCCCGCTGTCACGAAGCGGATCGCACGGCGCATATAGAAAACGCCATCGGTCTTGCTACTGATGGTGGTCGTCTCGTCGGTCAGCGGATCGATGATGTCGAACAGCGGATCGCCTGCGCGAATGCTGTCGCCAATGTTCGCACGGTGCACGAGTATTCCGCTCACCGGCGCATAGAACTGCTCGCTTCCCGCGAGCGGCGTGGCCGGCGCGAGCAGCTCGGGCAGCGGCTTCGGCTCGCCGCGAATCGCCTTACGCCACACCAGGTAATCGACCAGTGCATCGGCATCCTGTTGCGCCACCGCGTACGAGACGTCGCGTTGGCCGCGGCATTCCACCGTCACCGCAACCGTGCCGGTCCCAACCGGTTGATGCGCCGGCAGCTTCTGCTGCAGCTGCCACCACAGCAGGCTATACATCTCGTCGAATGCGGCCGCGCCCGAGTCCGTGGCGAGCAGCGAAGCGCGTGCGCCGAGATAGCGCGAGAGCGGCTCGAAGTCGGGCCAACCCGCCTCGCTCGTGTACAGATGCATCACCGCTTCCAGTGAGCAGTGCAGATCGATCACGACATCTGCATCGAACGAAAGCTTTTGCAGAGCCAGTTGCAGCGATTCGAATTCGGTCAGCGGCTTCTGCTCGTTCAGCTCCGCGCTCATCAGTTGCCGGACGGTCTGGATGTTCGCCACCGGGTCAGTTCCGAGCGACTCCCTGGCGCGTTCAAGCAGACGCGGAAACATCAGGAAATTGCGGTTGAAGTTCTTGCCGCTGGCCAGATCGAAGCGTCCGAGAAACTGGCCCAACACGTATTGGCCGAGCCCGACCGGGTTCGCCACCGGCACCACGACGATCTCCGCAGCCAGGGCGCCCTGCGCCTCCAGTTCGAGCAGACGACGCTTCAACAGGACCGTCGTCAGCATCGCGGGCGTTTCGTCCGCGTGCAGGGTCGACTGTACGTAGATCTTCTGGCCACTGTCCTCAGGTCCAAAATGAAAGCTCACCAGTTCACGATGAGTGCCAATGGCGGGTGACAGCAGAGGGATCGATTGTTTCTTCATGAGCGTATAGCGAATGCGGAGGGACCAACGTTATCTATATCTGTTCTATGTCTGTACAGCAGCGTGAGCGCAGCGATTGGTGATCAATCGCTGCCGTACGGATCGAAGTCGAAGTACTTGTGCGAAATCTTCGCATACGTGCCGTCCCTCAACATCGAAGCGATCGCGTCATTGATCGACGCCTGCAGGGCTGTTTCGTCCTTGCGCAGACCAATGCCGGTGCCATGGTCGCCCATCGACAGCGGCGCGCCGACAAACGCGAAGCCCTTGCCGGCCGGCGTACGCAGAAAGCCTTGATCCGCTTCCACCGTACCCAGCAGGGCGCCGTCGAGGCGGCCATTCACCAGGTCCGCGAAGACCTCGTCCTGACTCTTATACGCTACCACGCTGACGCCACGCGGCGCCCAGTGGGTTTGCGCATACGTTTCGAACTGCGTGCCCGATTGCACGCCGATCTGCTTGCCGGCTAGCGACGCCGGCGCGTCGCTCAACCCCGAGCCCTGCTTCGCGATGAGATGCGATTTGAACTGAAACAGTTTCGACGAGAACAGGATCTGCTGCTCGCGCTTTTCAGTAATCGCCATCGACGACATGATCGCGTCGATCTTGCGCGCCTGCAGCGCAGGGATCATCCCGGAGAACTCCAGTTCCACCCACTCGCATCTGGCGTGGATGCGCCGGCAGATTTCGTTGCCGAGGTCGACGTCGAAGCCCTTCACGGTGCCGTCGGGGGCCTTGGAATCCATCGGCGGGTAGCTCGGGTCAATGCCGAGGCGCAACGTGCCACTATCAGCAGCAAACGCACCGCTGCTGATAGTCAGCGCGGCGATCAGGATCATCAACGGAGTCTTCATGGCGAGGCAGTCGGGGTTGGGGCGTTTGTCGGAAAGGAGCGGATGGCGTGCGGCTGGACCGCGCGGCGTCTGGCTGGCCTCATGCTAACCCGCGTTGGCGCCCCAAAGAAGCCCTCCCGGGCTATCGCGATCACATTTAGCGATCCCCCATCGCGTCAGCCGGTCTCACCCTGTCTCGGCCCGTGCCGCCCGTGCGCGGGCGGGATAGCGGTGAATGGGCGCGATTCGTGAGTCGTCCCGTCGGGAAATGGGGTCCGCCACTCTGACTTGTCCGCCAAACCCTCGCCGTCCCCGGACAACTCTTTGGGCAGGGCCGCCAGCAGGTTAGGATGGCCACAAGAACATTACGATTGACCGGCAACGTAGTCGCAAAAACACTCCGATCGCGCCAAACGGTCAAGGAGACAAGTGACATGCTTGCGCCATGAGCATCCTGCCAACCTTATCCCGATCCGTTAGCCCTTCCATGCGAGTCCTATTCGTCGTCGGCAATCTGGGTGACTACCATGTCCCCCGGTATCAAGCGCTTCTCCGCCTTGCCAACAGCCGCGGCCACGAAGTATTTCTCGTCGAGATATTCGGCAAATCCGGCGTGTACGGCTTCCCTCAGGATCGCCGCGCGGCCTTCTTCAATACTCATCCCGCGAACTGCGTCACGTTAATCAAGGACGCTAGCGAAGGCGACGGTCACACCTTCCGGGTGGCGGCCGAGCTGCTAACGGTCTTCCGCAACTTTGCTCCGGACGTCGTCGTCACGCTTGGCTACAACACCAATTATTCGATCGTGCTGTGCGTGCTGAAGGCGCTGACGCGCCGTTTTTCGCTGATCTACATGTCGGACTCGAAAGCCGACGACGGCAAGCGTTACACCATCAAGGAACGTGCGAAGCGTTTGCTGGTGTCGAGGTTCGACGCCGCCCTTGTCGCCGGCGAAAAGCACCGTGCCTACGCGGAATCGTTGGGTATCCCAATGGAACGCTCGCGTGTAGGCTTTGATGTGATCGACGTCGAGTACTTTTCAAGAATGGCCCGCGAAGCCGTTTCGGCCGCAGACGAAATTCGCGCGCGCTTCACGCTGCCGCCGCGTTACGTGTTATGCGTCAGCCGCTTCGTGGCGCGCAAGAATATCGACCTGTTGATTGGCGCATTCTTTCACGCGGGACTGCACCTGCGCGGCATCTCTCTCGTGCTGGTAGGGCAAGGTCCATGCAAAGCTCAATTGCTGGAGCAGATCGACCGGCTCGGGTTGGCCAAACATGTGCTCATCCTGAGTTCGGTGCCAAACCCCCATATGCCCGGGCTCTACGCGCTGGCGGATTTCGTCGTGCTCGCCAGTAAATTCGACCAGTGGGGTCTCTGTATCAACGAGGCCTTTGCAGCCGGTACGCCGGCCATCGTCACGCATGCTTGCGGTGTGGCGAACGAACTGGTGCAGGACGGCGTCAACGGCTTCATCGTCGAGCCGGATGACGAATCGGCGCTAGCGGCGAAGATCATGCAACTGGGCACCAACAGCGAGTTGCGCGAACGCTTCTCCGCCAACGCGTTGTCGTCTGCGAAGCGCTGGACGCCGGCGTTGTTCGCGTCGAATACCATCGAACTGGCAGAAGCGATGATCGGCCCGGCGAGTCGCACGCAGGAAGCGGCTTAGAAACGGGAATAGGCTCACTTCATCCGCGCTTCGTTGCGTGTCACGCATGCAACGAAGCCACGGGACGAGCAGCGCGACAATCAAAGATTAGGCGCGAACACCGCCGCCGAGCCCGGCGCAATGCGGCGCTTGAGAATTCGCGCTACCGAATACATCGTACTCAGACGCTCGACCCCAAGCCGTTGCTTCAGCACTCCACCGAAGCCATCCAGGAAGTTGAAGGTGGCGGGGCTGGAAAATCCATCGAAATCGAACGTTAGCTTGCGCTCGAGGGCGTGCTGGATCGCCGTCCAGATCAGCAGGCTGATCGACCCGCCGTGCGCGCCAAGGGCACGCGACGAAAGCAGGTAATACATCGAGTGTTGGTCCCACACCAGACCGATGGCTGCGACCAGTCGCCCGCCCGGGCCATAAGCCCCTAACAGATGGCCCGCCTTGCGGGCGACGAATGCGTTGACCAGTTGCCGCATCACGGTCGATCCGTAGGCGTTCGTGCGCGAACGTTCAAGCAGATTTGCTTCGTAAAACTGCAGGAATTCGCTAGGTGTCGCGATAGGTGCGACCGTGAGATTTCGCTCTGCACTCCGGATGACATTGCGGGTTTTGCCACGCAGATGAGCCCAGGTTTCAGGCACCGTGCAATCCGGCGCGATCTGAAACGTATAGCGCGCCGAGACGGTAAATCCGCGCAAGGCGAACGCCAGCGCATCTTCAGTGCGCGGATCGAACAACTGAAAGAAGCTATCGAAATGCGGCAGTTGCTCGATCAGTTCCGAGGTGACGCTTAGCCGGTGATGCTGCTCGTGCGTGCTGTCGAGGCCCATGGGTTTGATGACCGGGCCCAGAGTTCGTGTGAGCGGCGGAAGATGCGAAATCCGCCACACACCCATGCGGGTCGGATGGTAAGGTAATTCGCCGAGCACCTCGTTGCGGCGCACGACTTTCACCGTGCTCCAGTTACCGCCGGTTGCGATATCGAGCCACCAGGGTTCGTGGAAAATGGATTGAGCAACCGATGCCTCGACTGAGCGCACCGACGCAGTGACAGACGGCACCACGGGGGCGCTGCGTATCACGCGTTCAAGAGGCATCGCTGAGTCTCGTACGGTTGTCATCGGCAACTCACATGGTTCCGGGCCCGATCCCCGTTGATACAGTTTGCCTTTCCCCACAAGGCCGCCACACGCATTGTTTCGCTCAGACGAATGCGCGCGGTTCGACCCGACTACGGCGAGTCTATTCGCACTTTGGTAGTACTTTCACGCCAAAATCGAGTAAAAACAGTGGACTCGTATGGAGAAAGGCAGGTCTCGGAAAAGTGTTCTGCTCGATGGCCACTTAAGCCGAAAGGGTTACCGGTGTGAGGGCGATTTTCACGCCTATCCGACGATGTTGAAGTCAGCTAAATACTTATCGCTTAGCGTGATGCCAAGCCCAGGCGTTTCGTCGGATAGTTGCAGAAAGCCGTTTTCCGGCTGCGGCTCACCTTCGAAAATGTAGTAGAACAACTCGTTGCCCACTTCCACATCGAACACCGGAAAGAACTCCGACATCGGGCTCGCCGTCGTGGACATTGTCAGATGATAGTTGTGCATCTGCCCCGCATGCGGAATGACGGGCACGGACCACGCCTCGGCCATTGCGTTGATCTTGCGCGCAGCGGTAATGCCGCCCACGCGATTCGTGTCGTACTGGATCACGTCCACCGCGCGCCGCTCGAGCAGGTCCTTGAAGCCATAGATCGTGAACTCATGCTCGCCGCCCGAGACGGGAATGATGTTCATCTTCTTCAATTCCTGGTATCCCTCGACGTCGTCGCCGATCACCGGTTCCTCGATCCAGCGCGGATTGAATTCGGCGAGACGCGGCAGCATGCGGCGCGCGTATTCGAGCGTCCAGCCCATGTAGCACTCCACCATGATGTCGACCTCATCGCCCGCGAGTTCGCGCAACAGGCGGAGCTGTTCGATGTTTTTCATCATGCCTTTCGGGCCGTCTTTGGGACCATAGCCGAAGCGCATCTTCATCGCGGTGAAGCCCTGCTCGAGGTAGCCCTTTGCCTCACCAAGAAACGCGTCACGGTCATCGTTGTTGTAGAGCTTCGAGGCGTAGCACCAGATCTTCTCTTTGGTGCGTCCACCGAGCAGCTTGAACACCGGCTTGTTGACTGCTTTGCCCATGATGTCCCACAGCGCGATATCGATCGCCGAGATCGCTGCCATGCCAATGCCCTTGCGGCCCCACGCCAGCGTACGGCGGTACATCTTCTGCCAGATGTATTCGTTATCGAACGGGTCCTCGCCAAGCGCGATTGGGGCGAGATGTTCGTCAATGATCTGCTTGGCCACGCGCGGCGCCAGCGCACAGTTGCCGATACCAACGATGCCATCGTCGGTCTCCACTTCCACCACCAGCCAGCCGTGAAAGCGGAACGAGCCCATTGCATCGCCACGCTCGAAGAGAATATCGACGGCGTTGGTGCAGAAATGCGCTTGCGGCGGCACGACCTTGCCTTTCCATTCAAAGACGCGGGTGCGGATATGTTTGATTTTCATGGACATCAGCTCCTCGGAAAGGTTAGTGGCTCGGCCGTTTGCCAAGCGATGTGGTGGATTCTTCAGGCAAGCGGACCGTCTCCGGCGATGTGGACTTGAACCACTGCAGCAATGCGGCGCCGATCAGACCAACCACCGCCAGCGAAAGCATGCCGGCCTGCGGCACGCCCATGAGGCGCTCGGCGAAGGCCTTGAGATTCGGCGCGACAAAGCCGCCCAGATTGCCGATTGAATTGATGAGTGCGATCCCGCCGGCGGCCGCGGCGCCGCCGAGGTAGCCCGTCGGCAACGTCCAGAAAAGCGGTTGCACGGCGACGAAACCAATCGCCGCAACGCAAAACGCAGCAATCGCAAGCACGACGGATGAGGTCATCGCGGAGGCCGCAATGCCGAACGCCGCGAGCGTGAGCATCGCCGCGGCCCAGTTGCGATGATGACCGTGGCGGTCCGCTGTGCGCGTAACGATGAAGGTGCCAGCAATCGCCGCGATCCACGGGATGGCGGTCAGTAGCCCGACCTTTGTGCCGACGTGGCCACCAGTCAGGCCGGCGATGCGGGTGGGCAGATAGAAGACCACGCCGTACACGCTCATCTGGACGGCGAAGTAAATGAGGCTGAGAAACAGCACGCGCGGATCGCGCAGTGC